>Ga0310344_10001002_pt1 | contig 21778 bp, 27 predicted proteins | sample HC15DNA20200_MG_FD_203801 | JGI IMG/M metagenome (GOLD analysis project Ga0310344, IMG submission 203801) | Marine microbial communities from station ALOHA, North Pacific Subtropical Gyre - HC15-DNA-20-200_MG | ecosystem: Environmental > Aquatic > Marine > Oceanic | place: Pacific Ocean: North... | reverse complement strand
GGTTTAAGATTTTTTTCTTTACTCATTATTTTGGTACAGCAGGGTGGATTCGAACCACCGACCCCTAGTTCCACAAACTAGTGCTCTAACCAACTGAGCTACTGCTGCATAACTCCTTTTTATATTATTTGTTTATAAATTTATATTTTAAATATGTAATGATTTAGCTAAGCAATAGCCTAGCGTGTGCAAAATGGTGTTTTGCATTTAGAATGTTTATGATTTTTAAATTTTCAATCATTGCTGCAAAATAGCATAATTTTACTACTTTGCAACAATAGATTGTATGCAGTTAAGCTTTTTGTAAATTAACTGCGGAAGGACCTTTTTCGCCGTTCTCAACTTCAAATGTTAATTGGTCGCCTTCATTTAGGTCCAAGCTTGCTGCTTGAGCCGCAGAAGAATGAACGAAAACATCTTTTTCTTTATCATCTCGTTCAATAAAACCATAACCCTTTTGTGGGTTAAACCATTTTACTTTTCCTTTGATACTCATGTTATTACCTTTCTTTGTTTAATTTAAATTCATTGATAGCCAATCTAACAACAAATTTTATTGGGGCAGTTCAAATCAAATATTAAATAAGTCCTGCCCCAAATTTTATGAAATTTATTGAAATACGATTAAGCTTTTTGCAGTTTTACTGCGGAAGGACCTTTTTCGCCGTTCTCAACTTCAAATGTTAGTTCGTCACCTTCATTAAGATACTTTAAACCAGCTTCTCTTACTGCAGTATGATGAACGAAAACATCTTTTTCTTTATCCTCACGCTCAATGAAACCATAACCTTTTTTTCCATTGAACCATTTTACTTTACCTTTAAGACTCATTTAACGTTCCTTAGTTGTTATTAATTAATTGTAGTTAAATAAACTACAACAGAGCCTCTTTAATAGATTTAAAGTAGATATGTCAAGATTAAATGTAAGTATTTATTTAGCTTATATAGTGGACTGTCTGGGATTCGAACCCAGGACCTATCGCTTAAGAGGCGACCGCTCTGACCAACTGAGCTAACAGTCCATAAATTTTATTAAAAAAAATGGTGGTGGCCAGGGACGGAATCGAACCGCCGACACAAGCCTTTTCAGGGCTCTGCTCTACCGACTGAGCTACCTGGCCAAATTAAAATCTAAAAATTATTCTACCCTTAGTTAAATCATAAGGAGTAACTTCAACTAAAACACTATCTCCTGTAAGCACTCTTATTCTATTTTTTCTCAACTTTCCAGCAGTATGGGCTAAAATTTCATGATTATTCTCAAGCTTGACTCTAAACATTGCGTTAGGCAATAATTCTGTAACTTTCCCTTTGAATTCTAAAAAATCTTGTTTAGCCAATACTTCTCCTTTTTTTTTGTTAGTTTTTATTCAAATTTATTACAAAATTCAACATCAAATTTTGTGAGTTGGAACATACTTTACATTCCATGGTTTGCCTAGATCATTCATAAAAATCTCAATTGCCTCAGAAATTATTGTAATTAGACCATCGCCTGCAAAAAAAAAATTTATCTTGTATGTTTCGTCAGGCATTGTACTGCATTTTACTGCTAAACATTCTAAAGGTTTAGTTTTGTTTTTTTGGTTAATATTTTTTGACATAACCCTTAGTACAGACTCAAATTTTATTGCACATCTTATTCTCTTGTTATTTCTAAATAGTCCCTTTTCAACATCTTCCCACATAAATCTGTTTATTATCATTATAAATGTTTTATTTTTTTTTAAAAAAACTATATCTTTTACTGTTACTATGCTGTCTTGAATGTGCGCAGAAATTACCTTTAGATCTTCTTGATTTTTGCCTATTAACTTAAGAACTGTTTTTTGATCCTCATTCATTTAAGTCTTTTAATCATCGCCCCACATTTTAGTAATTTTGACTCTATTTTCTCATAGCCTCTGTCTAAATGATAAATCCTATTTACAATTGTTTTATTAGACGCAACAAGTCCAGCAAGAACAAGACTCACTGAAGCCCTTAAATCTGTTGCCATTAATTCGGCGCCATTTAATTTATTTTTTCCAAAAATTTTAGCTTTATTTCCTTTAATTTCAATGTGAGCGCCCATTCTTCTCAATTCAGAAACATGCATAAAACGATTTTCAAAAATATTTTCTTTAATTGTTGAAACGCCATTGGCTTTAGTCATTAAGACCATTATTTGTGCTTGCAGATCTGTTGGAAAGCCCGGATAAGGTTTAGTTGAAACCTTTATACTTTTAAGTTTTTTAGAACAGCTAGCTATTAAAAAATTTTTCTTTTTAATTATTTTAACTCCCATTTTATTTAGTAAATTAATTTCTGTAGACAAAATTTTTGGGTTAATATTTTTTATTTTTATTCTTCCATTTGTTAATGCAGAAGCAATGATATAAGTTCCGGCTTCTATCCTGTCAAAAATGACTTTATGTGTTACAGATTTTAGTTCTTTTATGCCAATAATATCTATAGCCCTTTTTCCAACTAAATTAATTTTACAACCCAACTTTGTTAAAAAACTAATTAAATCATGAATTTCTGGTTCTGAAGCGCAATTTCTTAATTTGGTTTTTCCTCTTGCAAAACACGATGCTATTAAAACGTTTTCAGTTGCTCCTACTGATATTTTTGAAAATTTAATAAAACAACCTTTCAAACCATTTTTGGCTGACGCAATAATATAGCCATCCTTAATTTTGATGCTTGCGCCCATTTTTTTTAATGCATCTAAATGAAGATTTATTGGTCTAGAGCCTATCGCACATCCTCCTGGCAGGGATACTTTTGCAGTTTTATACTTTGCTAAAAGAGGTCCTAGTACTAGTACTCCAGCACGCATGGTTTTTAAAAGATTATATGATGCAAAAGTTTTTAAAGGTTTTTTGTTAATAATTTCAATCTTTTTATTTTTTTTATCTAATATTATGTCGGAACCAATTGTGTTCAGGAGGACAGTCATGGTTTCCACATCTCTTACTATTGGTACATTGGTAATAGTAATTTTTTTATCAGTTAGTATTGTTGATGCTAGTATAGGTAATGTAGCATTTTTAGAACCTGAAATTATAACAGTTCCAGAGATTTTTCTGCCACCTTTAATTTCCAATTTTTGCATTTAATTTGAAACTACACTTTTGGCAAAGTCACGCCAGACTGCTTCATATATTTTCCATTTCTTTTATCATAAGTTACTTCTGGCTTTTCATTTCCTTTTAAAAAAATAAATTGTGCCGCGCCCTCATGTGCGTAAACCTTTGCTGGTAAAGGGGTAGTATTAGAAAATTCGAGAGTCACATGGCCTTCCCATCCAGGTTCAAGTGGGGTAACGTTTACAATTATTCCACATCTTGCATATGTAGATTTGCCCAAACAAATAACCATAACATCTTCTGGAATTTTAAAATATTCAACAGTGCTGGCCAATGCGAACGAATTTGGTGGAATTATACACTCGTCAACCTTTCTTGAAACAAAACTATTGCTTTTAAAATTTTTTGGGTCAACTATTGCTGAGTCTACATCTGTAAAAATTTTGAACTCATTTGAAACTCTGGCATCATATCCAAAAGATGACAATCCATATGAAATATTTTTACCTGCTTTTTGCTCATCAACAAAAGGTTTGATCATTTCCTTTTCAAGCGACATTTTTTTAATCCATCTGTCTGATAAAACTGTCATCTTTTTTCTTTTTTATTTTTTTTAATTTTATTTTGAAATACTTTTCTTTTCTTGAGATTATTCTTTAATGCTCGTCCAATTGTCTGATGCCTCAATTCTTTTCTTGAATTCAGTTGCATCCATCTTATTTCTGATTTGGGTTAGTTAAATCTTCTAGAGTTATAGTTTTTTTGATATCGTGAGTTTTATTTTCTTCTTTTTCAAGTGGCTCAGCAGACATCAATCTTTTAGCTCTTCTTTGTGCAAGCCTAGCTTTTCGCTTTGCCTCTTTTAGCATCGCTCTTTCGCCGCGTTTTGATTTATAATCGTAATGTATGCCCATACTTTCACCATAATATGCTATAAGCTTTTACTTTGTTGTTTGCTCAATTGTCAAGTTACTTCGATAATATGGCAATTTTTTGCTTACTCAAAAACATAATATTTGTTAATTCTAATCTGAAGAGAACCCATATAGCTCAGTTGGTAGAGCTCTTCCATGGTAAGGAAGAGGTCTTCAGTACAATTCTGAATGTAGGCACCAAGATATTTTAATTTAAAAGATTAAATTTTGATCCATGATTCGGGCCAAAAATTGGCATTAGATGATAAATTTAATTCTTGCTCTTTAGGACACAGTACAATCTTTTCTTTACTATTACACAACCACGCTGGCCACCAATGAAAAGACGTTGATCCTACTATAAAATATTTGCATTGGCACATCAAAAAAAAATCTAAAAAAACTTTGTTTTCATCTTTATTTTTTACAAATATAAAAGTCTTTGGATCAAAATATTTGTTTAAATTTTCAAAATTGTTTGACCAAATTAAAAATTTAGGATCTTTTACTTTAGATTTAAAATATTCTACCCCTCTATATATATATTGAACTGCTTTATTTTCGAAATCTGCAGTTTTTTTAAGTTTTGATTTATTTGTAATATCTTCACTAAATTCTGAAAATCTATTGCTCCTAAAAGCTATCGATACTACATTTGAATTATCAATCATTTGTTTAAAAGTATTGTTTTCTAAATTTGGTTTAAATTTAAATGAAAATTCATTTAACAATTCATTTCTGTATTCTTTAAAATATTTTTCTGACTCAAAATAACCTTCCATATATAGGGTGTTAGAATATTTAGAAGTTAAATAAATATCTGAATATAAAGTTTTTTTGTTCTTATCTAGTTTTTCAATTAAAAAATTTTTTTTAGAAAAGAATTTGTCCAAAAGTTTAAGAAATTTTCTTTTTAATGATTTTGTGGAGCTCAAAAATTTGTAATCACTCTTTGCGATATCAGATTTAAGATTGAATATTTCCAACTCATATTTTGGTTTCCAATTCAATCTTTTTTTTTTGCTCCATTTCTTAAGATCAAATCTTACACCTGTTTCATCATCAACTAATAAATTATATCCAAGTTTTCTTGAAAATGCATAGGCAGCTGCATAAAGAAACATTTGATTCCCAAAACCATTTGATATTTTAACTACAAGATTCTTACTCATAAAAATTAGAAATAATTTTTTTTATAGACTCAAATAAATTTTTTTTTTTATTTTCATCCTTGTAAAAAATTTTTTTACTATTCCCTTTTTTTAAAATTGCAATATTTTGATAAAAATGAATATATTCAATTAGACCATCAAAATTTTTTTTTTTGAAAAATGGTCTATCATTGTGTTCATAATTAACGGAGTCGGCTATAGATTTTAAATGATTCATGGAAGTTTTTTTCTTTTTTAAATTGATTCTGCTGCCTCCAAATCTAGGAAAGTAAGAAGTCTGCAAATCTTCAACTGTATATAGTCCGCCAGGATTTAGATAATCAAAAAGAAAATTAAATGAGGTTATAATGTGTTTGCTGACATGACTCCCATCATCGATAATGATATCGAAAGATTTATATTTATCGCAAATTTCTTTTAGTGATTTTGAATTAGTTTGATCGGCTGTAATTAAATCTACGCCGTCAATTTTAAAATCTAGATTTAAAATATCAATTCCACAAATTTTTGCCTTCGTAAAATAATTTCTCCAAAGTCTTAAACTTTTACCTTTGTCTACTCCTATTTCTAAAATATTTATTTCTTTATCCTTATAATCGCTGAAATATTTTTCGTAAATTTTTAAAAAACCGGTCCAATCTTTATCCGATGGAAATTTTTTAGCTATATCAAATAGTTTGCTCATGCGTTTAAGAGTTTTGATTTCTAAGTGCAAATTTCATTTTTTTTATTGTCTTTTCAACACTTTTGCTGGGAACAATAAAATCATAGCCCTTGTATTTTGGTTTAAATTCATAAAAAGCATTCTTATAACTATAATAGTCATCCTTATTATTAATTTCACAATAAAATAAATCTAAAACAGAAATTTTATTCAGAAAACCAATGGAAGTTATAGTACCATGAAAAGCAATTACCTTCTTGGAGTATTTTATAACATTGTACAAATCTTCACCTTCAATATTGTCAAAAAACAAAACATTGCTTTTATTATCGTAAAATAAATTACTTTCAAAATCGTAAGTCTTGTATTTTTTTCTGTAAACTAAATTTGTTTCATCTTTTTCAATATCTTTTATCAACACTACATTTGAATTATAATTTTTTAATTCATTTAAAATTAAATCTAGTTCATTTTCTCCCCATCCTAGCTTGTTACCTACGCTTTTTTTATAGTGTATTAACAAATAATTTTTTGGCAAATATTTATTTAGTTTATCAGATTTAGAAACATCTAATCTACGATCATAAGTTTCTAAACTTTTTTCATCATTGTTTGTTAATTCCCATTGCAACAATTGTATAGATTTTCTCTTATTATTAGTTTCTCTATTATTAACTACAAATTTATACAAAAACTTTCTTAAAAATAAACTTGGTCTTCTATATCCATTAACTCCATTCATACATATACCTAAAAATCTAGTCCTAAAAAAAAATAATGGTAAGAAAAAGTAGAATTTTTTAGGAGATAAAATATAAATTTCATGCACACTGTTACAAAGTAGATAAAATACAATTTTAACCTTCTCAAATATTGTTAAGTTATAGTTTAATATTTTTATTTTAGAATTTTTATTTTTTACTAAAAAATAAAATTTTTTACTTATTTTAGATAAAAATATCACAACTTCTTTATCTGGATTCTTGGCTATTATATTATTTATTGCTGCCACACCATGAATAAAATCTCCCAATCTATCATTTTTAAAAATTATTATTTTTTTGTTCATAATTAAGATTTTATAAATTTTTATTTGATATTTGAATAATGAAAAAAATCATTTATTGAAATAAATTTTTTTGATTATAAAAGCTATAATCAAAATAATAAAAAAACCAATTAAAGGTAAATATATTTCTGGTGAACTAATTGCAGTTAAAATATTAAGTTTCTCATTCTTATCAATAATATTTTCTATTCCACTGCCTAATGCAACTGTTACAAACATTGAGGGTATGCTTCCTATTAAAGTTGCAATAAAATAATTTTTGATAGGCATATTAAATAAAACGGGCAGAACATTTTGAATTGCGTAAGGTGTTCCTCCTCCTCCAACAAATCTAAAAGTCATAAAATACACAATATCATTTTTATTAAACAATTCTCTTAACTTAGAAAATTTTGGCGCAAGTTTTTGTTCTATTAAATCCCTAAAAAAAAATCCTGCCATTATGTACAACAATGTTGCGCCAAGTGTTGTTGATGTAAGTACTATTAACATTCCCCACCATTTACCAAAAACAAATCCTGAAAAAATTAACAAAGGCATAGCAAAACCTAATAATAAAATCCATACAAAACAAAATATAAAAAAAATCACAGTCAAAAATAAAAAGTTTTCATTTTTATACTTTGAAATAAGATCGTTATTTGATTTGATAAATTCATAACTCGTAAGATCTTTAATATCGACAAAGGAAAACAAAAAATATAATCCTACTGAAATAATAATAAGATAGGTTATCCCAAGAATTAGTTTAAAATTTAAAGAGTTTAGGTTCATAAATTAATTTTTAACTGTACTTATATGAGCTTATTACCTATAAATAGCAAAAAATTTTAAGAAGAACTAAATAAATTTTATGAAAAGAACTTACCAACCAAGCAAAATCGTAAGAAAAAGAAGGCATGGATTCAGGTCTAGGATGAAAAGAAAAGGTGGTCGTAAGCTTCTTGCAAGAAGGAGAGCAAAGGGAAGAAAAAAAATATCTACCTAAATTAAGTTCTCAAATGATCAAATTTAAGAGTTTAAACAAAAGTGAAAAATTCATAAAAATTTTAAAAAAACAGAAATTACACACAAAATATTTTACTATCTATTTTGACAAAAATTCAAATAATGTTGGGCAAGAGATTAATAAATGCTTAAATATAAGCTTTGTCACAAAAAAAAATACGGGAAACGCAGTAATAAGAAATAAGATTAAGCGAAGACTAAAATCAGCTGTTCAAAAAATTTATAATGAAGGCCGACTTATAAATTTGAGCTACACTTATGTAATTTTTGGAAAAAATAATGTATATAAAGATAAATTTTCACTTGTTTTAAATGAAATAAATGAGGTATTTAAAAAAATAAAACAAATGGATATGCATTTATGAAAATACTAAATAATTTTTTAATACAAATTATAAAATTTTATAAATATTTTATTTCTCCTTATTTTCCATCAAACTGCAGATATCTTCCAACATGCTCAGAATACTTTATTGATTGCCTAAAATTAAATGGTGTTTTAAAGGGTTCGATATTAGGCTTAAAAAGAATTTTAAGATGCCATCCAATAAAAATCTTAGGTGGAAAAAGTGGTTTTGATCCAGCTCCGAACCTAAAAAAGGACAAAAAATAAATGGACACAAAAAATGTACTAATGGCTGTTGTGCTTTCTACAATAGTTTTAATTTTCTGGGCTACATTTTTTGAAGCGCCTATTGTTGAACAGCAAGAAAAACAAAATCAAATAACAAAAAACGAACAAACATCAGCTCCATCAATAGAAGAATTAGAGACTTTAAAAAAAGTTTCACGAGATGAAGCAATTCAAAATGTTGATAGGATAAAATTAGAAAATGCTAATATTAAAGGTTCTATATCACTTGAGGGTGGCGTTATAGATGATATTACATTTAAAAATTATAAAAAAACTTTAAAAAGCGAAGAGAAAGTAATTTTTTTAAACCCTAAAAATTCTAAAGAAGGTTATTATATAGAAACGGGCTGGGCCTTAAGTGGAAACACAAAACTCAAATTACCTCTGGATAACACAATTTGGAAAATAAAAAATAATACAAAACTTACGCCAGGGAATCCTATTATTTTGGAATGGGATAATAAAGAAGGTTTAATTTTTACAAAAAAAATTGAATTGGACGATGAATTTTTATTTAAAATAACTCAAAGTATTAAAAATAATTCAAATAAAACTTTTCAGTTTTTTCCTTATGCTCAAATAACTCGAAATTACAAGCCAGAAGTTACACCAATATATATTTTGCATGAAGGTTTTCTTGGAGTGTTCGAAGAAGAATTAAAAGAGCTAGATTATGAAGATGTTGAAGAGAAAAAATTTGTTGCTAATAGCTCTAAAGGATGGCTGGGAATAACTGATAAATATTGGCTAACAGCGATTGTTCCAGAAAAAGGAAAAAATTTTAAATCAGAATTTTTGACCAAAGACTCGAAATATAGAGCAAATTTTATAATAAAAGATTCCTTAATTCTTAATCCAAATGATTCTGTGACAAATAAAATAAGTGCATTTGTTGCTGCTAAAGAGGTGGCTGTTATAGACAACTATGCTGCTAAATTAGGTATAGAAAAGTTTGACCTTTCAATAGATTGGGGATGGTTCTATTTCTTTACAAAACCATTGTTTTTTATAATTGACTATTTTTTTAGAATGACAGGAAACTTTGGTTTGGCAATTGTGATAATTACAGCTCTGGTAAGATTAATTTTCTTTCCATTGGCAAATTACTCTTTTAGATCGATGGCAAAAATGAAAGTTCTGCAGCCAGAAATGATTAGACTAAAGGAATTACACAAAGAAGATAAGGTAAAATTACAGCAAGAAATGATGGCGTTATATAAAAGAGAAAAAGTTAATCCTATTTCTGGTTGTCTGCCTGTGCTAATTCAAATTCCTTTCTTCTTTGCAATTTATAAAATGCTCTATGTAACGCTTGAAATGAGACATCAACCTTTTTTTGGTTGGATACAAGATTTGTCCGCAAGAGATCCCACTTCGATTTTTAATCTTTTCGGTTTAATTCCTTGGGATCCTCCGGGTTTTTTGATCATTGGTGTGTGGCCTATATTGATGGGATTGAGTATGTATTTACAACAAAAATTAAATCCTACTCCTCCAGATCCTATACAAGCGAAAATTTTTATGTTTTTTCCACTCTTTCTAACAATTATATTGGCTCCGTTTCCTTCAGGGCTGGTAGTATATTGGACTATAAACAACATCCTTACTATCGCTCAACAATGGGTTATTATGAGAAGAACAAAAGTTAAGACTGTCTAAGATAATCAATGTTGCTTGCTGAAAATTTAGATAACAAAATAAAAGAGTTTTGGCCAAAAAATGGGCCTTCTACCAAAGAAGTAGAAAAGTACGTTAAAAAATATTCAAAAGAAAAAATAGTTATCAAATGTGGAGGAAAGGTTCTGCTAGACCCTAATCTCTTTAGTAATTTTATTGAAGACATTGTAACATTAAAAAAATTGGGGTTAACTCCATTAGTTGTTCATGGGGGCGGACCAAGAATAAAAAAAAAATTGGATGAATTAAATATTGAAAGTAAATTTATTTTAGGATTGAGAGTAACGGATGAAAAAGTCATAAAAGTAGTTGAAAGTGTAATGATAGAATTTAACAAAGAAATTCTTAGTGCTTTGGAAAAAAAATCGTGTAAAGCTAAATCAATAACAATAAATGAAAATATTGCTATTTATGTTCAACAAAAAAATAAAGAACTGGGGTTTGTGGGTTTTCCAACTAAAATAGATGTTAATATAATTAAAAATATTATTAAGCAAGACTTTGTGCCAATCGTGACACCTATGGGACTCGATGATAAAAAGCAAGCCTACAACATAAATGCAGACATTGCTGCAGGCGCTTTAGCAATAAGTTTAAAATCAAGAAGATTATTATTAATGACAGATGTAGAAGGAGTTTATGACAAAGATAAAAAATTAATATCTGAAATTAAACCGGTAGAAGCAGAAAAATTAATTCATGATGGTACTATAAAAGAAGGAATGATACCTAAAATAAAAACATGCATTAATGCCGTGGAAAGTGGAGTAAGGGGTGTGGTAATTATTGATGGTAGAAGACCTCACTCGATACTCTTTGAACTTTTTTCAGATGAAGGAGCTGGAACACTTATAAGAAAATGAAAACACTTCAATCAATTAAATTTTGGATATTTGATCTTGATAATACTTTATATTCTGCAAAAACAAAAGTCTTTGAACAGGTTGATAAAAAAATGTCAAAATATATTTCAAAAAAATTAAATGTAAGCATATTGGAAGCAAAAAAAATTCAAAAAAATTATTTTTATGAATATAATACAACTTTAAATGGCATGATAAAAAATCATAAAATAGATGCAAATGAATTTTTGGAATTTGTCCACGATATAAATATAGATTTTCTGAATAAAGATACTTTGCTTTGTAATGAATTAAAAAAATTAGATGGAAAAAAAATAATATTTACAAATGGTTCTAGAAAACATGCTCTTAATGTAACTAAAAAAATTGGCATTGATCAATGTTTTGACGATATTTTTGATATAGTAGATTGTGAATTTATACCTAAACCAGCAATTGAACCTTATAAGAAGTTAGTGGAAAAACATAAAATTGACCCAAACTTATGTGTATTTGTTGAAGATATTGCAAGAAATTTAAAACCAGCATATGAAATGGGCATGAAAACAATTTGGATTGAAAACGACGAACCTTGGGCAAGCAAATTTTCCGATAGTAATTTTATAAACTATAAAACAAATAATTTGTCTGAATTTTTGAAAAAAATTAATTTGTTAAAAGCAGCATAATGGATACCAATTCTTTTGAAAAAATAATTAATGAAGCTTGGAATAATAAAAACCAAGTTAATTCTAAATCGAGTAAAAAATTACTAAATGCTATTAGTAAAACTATAGAGCTATTGGATTCAGGAAAAATCCGAGTTGCCGAAAACAAAAATAGTGAGTGGACCGTTAATCAGTGGATAAAAAAAGCAATTTTATTAAGTTTTAGAGTTAACAAAATGAAAACTTCTAAAGGTCCTTATGCAACTTGGTATGACAAAATTGAAGGTAAAACTCAAAAATGGAATGAAAAAAAATTTATAAAAGAAGGTTTTAGATTCGTTCCAAATGGTGTCGTAAGAAAAGGTGCGTTTATTGCAAAAAATGTTGTTCTAATGCCATCTTTTGTAAATATCGGAGCTTATGTAGACCAAGGAACTATGATCGATACTTGGGCTTCTGTAGGATCTTGTGCCCAGATCGGAAAAAACTGCCATATATCAGGTGGTGCAGGAATAGGCGGCGTATTGGAACCCATGCAAGCAAGCCCAACTATAATTGAAGATAATTGTTTTGTCGGAGCAAGAGCAGAAATAGCTGAAGGTGTTATTGTTGGAAAAGGATCAGTTTTATCCATGGGAGTTTATATCGGATCATCAACAAGAATTATTGATAGAGCGACAGGAGAAATACATTTTGGAAAAGTTCCTGCATATTCGGTTGTGGTACCGGGAGCTATGCCAAGCAAAAATAATCCTGACGGGCCATCTTTATATTGTGTGATTATTGTAAAAAAAGTGGACGAAAAAACAAGAAGCAAAACTTCAATTAACGATTTATTGAGAGAGTAAAAAGCTCATGTCAATCAATGAATTAAAATTAGCAAAAGAGTTGATGCGTCGACCAAGTGTCACTCCTATAGATGCCGGAGTAATAAATCTATTAGCAAAAAATTTAAAATCACTTGGTTTTAAATGTCAAAAAATTAATTTCAAAAATATTAAAAACTTATATGCAAAACTTGGTAAATCATCTCCTAATTTTTGTTATGCGGGTCATACTGATGTTGTTCCCCCGGGAAATATAAATGAATGGAGTGTAAATCCATTTAAACCAATGGTAAAAAATAACAAATTAATAGGACGAGGAGCTAATGATATGAAAGCTTCGATAGCTTGCTTTATTGCCGCCGTAAGCAAATTCAAAACAAAAAATAAAAAAATTAAGGGCTCCATAAGTTTGTTAATTACTGGAGATGAGGAAGGAATGGCAATTAACGGAACAAAAAAAGTTGTTGAATATTTGAAAAAAAAGAGAGAGAAGATTAATTTCTGTTTAGTGGGTGAACCTACTAATCCTAATAGACTAGGAGAAATGATTAAAATTGGAAGAAGAGGAAGTATAACAGGTCGAATAACTATAGTAGGTACCCAAGGCCATGTAGCTTACCCTCATAGAGCCAATAATCCATCTGATACAATAATTAAAATTTTGAAAAAAATAAAAGAAATAAAACTAGATAAAGGTACAAAAAATTTTCAACCATCAAACTTAGAAATAGTAAAAATTAATATAGATAATCATGCAGATAATGTGATTCCTGGTTCAGCAAATGCCGTGTTTAACATCAGATACAATAATAAACATTCATCTAGTTCGTTAAAAAGAAAATTAAACTCTATATTTAGATCAATCACTAAAAAAAATAAATCTAGATTTAATGTGAAATACGAAGTATCGGGTGAAGCTTTTTTGACCAAACCTAACAAAACAACCTATATGATTCAAAATATTATTAAAAAAGCTACTAAAATTAAGCCAAAATTATCTACAACTGGTGGAACTTCCGACGCAAGATTTATTAGAAAAATTGCTCCTTGTCTCGAATTCGGTTTAGTTGGAAAAACTATGCATAAAATTGATGAATCTGTTTCCATTTCAGATCTTAAAAAATTGACTAAAATATACACAAATATTTTAGAAAATTATTTTAAATGAAAACAGGAATTATAACTACTGATACTTACTTGCAGCATGACACGGGGCGAGGACATCCTGAAAGAGCAGATCGTGTAACTGTTATTATTGATCATTTAAAAAAAATAAAATCTAAAAACTTAATTTGGAAAAAGCCAACGAAGTTCGATTTCAAATATTTAGAATTTGCTCACGATAAAAACTATCTTAATAACGTGAAAGATTCTTTTCCAAAACAAGGTTTAAATTTTTTAGATGGGGATACCATTGTATCTCCTGGGAGCAAAGATGCTACCATAGATGCTGTGGGTTCAATTTTGACCGCCATTGATGGAGTCATGAAGAAAGATTTGAATAATGCTTTTTGTGCAGTTAGACCTCCGGGTCATCATGCCGAAAAACAAAAAGCTATGGGATTCTGTGTTTATAATAATGTTGCCGTTGGAGCTTATTATTTATTAGAAAAATATAATTTAAAAAAAGTAGCTATTATTGATTTTGATGTTCATCATGGTAACGGGACGCAAGATATTTTTTATGATAACGAAAAAGTTTTGTATATTTCTTCCCACCAATACCCCTATTACCCAGGATCTGGTGCTGCTAACGAAAAAGGTAGTAAAAATAATGTGCTGAATGTTCCATTAAATGCTGGTACGCAACCACATGAATTCTTAAATGCCTATGAAATTATTTTTAAAAAACTTCAAGAATTTAAACCTGAGTTTATTTTGCTATCTGCCGGATTTGATGCCCATAAAGATGACCCATTAGCTCAAATCAATCTAGAATCAAAAGATTATTATACTTTAACTAAAAGAATACAAACTATAGCAAAACAACTTTGTAGTGGAAAAATCGTATCTATTTTAGAGGGTGGGTATGATCTAGTCGCTCTTAAAGAAAGTGTCAATTACCACATAAAATCTTTAATGGAAGATCAATAAGAAACATTTTTTAAATAAAGACCACATGAGGGTGCAGGTGGAGCACATTTAAAACGGTTTTTGGACTTAAATGATTTTTTAAAAATATCCATATTCCATTTTCCTTCACCTAAATACTTAATACATCCTACCATTGATCTAACTTGTTGTTGCAAAAAGGATTTGGAAGTAAATTTTAAAATTATTTTATCTTTTTTTTTTTTAATCGAAATTTTTTTCATAGTTTTAATTGGAGATTTAGCTCCACAAGATGATGCTCTGAATGTTGAAAAATCGTGAGTTCCTAATAACAATTTTGCTCCTTTTTTCATTGCTTTAACATCTAACTTTTTACGAATATGCCACGCTTTATTTTTTTCAAGGGCTAAAGGTGATTGCCTATTAATTATTATATATTGATAAGTTCTTTTTTTTGCATGAAATCTTGCGTGAAAATCTTTTTTTGCTTTGTTTATTTTTAAAACAGTTACAGGTTTATTGCCAATATTTTGATTAATAGCTGGCAAAAGATTCTTTTTTTTTATTTTTTTCTTTAAATCAAAGTGGGCAATTTGTGCCAACGCATGAACACCTGAATCCGTTCTTCCTGCTCCAGTTACAATTACTTTTTCATTAGAAAAATTAAATATCGCTTTTTGTAGTATTTCCTGGACTGACTGACCATTCTTTTGAAATTGCCATCCTACAAACGGTGTTCCTTCATATTCAATTTTTATTTTATACCTTTGCATTAATTTAAAATAGAACCCTTGTTAATTTTTTTTCCTAACAAAAAATCTTTGATAACTTGCTTGTTCTTCCCCTGACGTTGTATCTCTAAAACCTGAATAGAGCCCGTTTTACACGCTATAGCTAAGTTTTCATTTATAAGAGAACCTGGATTTCCACCGGCCAAAGATTTGCTTGCACGTAAAATTTTAAATCGTTCATTTTTATATTCAAACCATGCTCCAGGACTGGGACTCAAAGCATGAATGTGATTAATTACTTTGGCGGCATCTAAATTCCAATTAATTTTTGTTTCTCCTTTATCTATTTTTTTTGCATAAGTGGCTTCACCATGAACCTGATTTAAAAATTTTAAATTACCATCCTTTAATTTTTTTAAATTTTCAAGAAGTAGGTTTGCTCCCATTACAGCAAGTGTTTTTTCAATTTCTCCATGAGTAGCGTTTTCCTTTAATTCTATTTCCTTTGATGCTAAGACAGGTCCACTATCTAATTTTTCTTCGATCTTCATAATGCTGACACCTATTGTCTTATCTCCATTCATTATTGCTCTTTGGATTGGAGCAGCTCCTCTCCACTTAGGAAGCAAAGAAGCATGGATGTTAATAAATCCAAGTTTGGGTAAATTTAGAAAAATTTTAGGTATTATTTGTCCATAAGCTACTACAATAACTATATCGGGTGATATTTTTTTAAAAATTTCTAATTCATCTTTATTGTTCAAACTTACTGGGTTGTAATACTTAATATTATTTTTTTTACAAAATTCTTCTATTGATGATGGGTTAATTTTTTGACCTCTTTTTGATTTTTGAGGAGGTTGAGTATAAACTCCAACAACATTAAGCTTATTTTTGATTAATAGATCTAATGTTGGAACTGAAAACTCTGGAGTTCCCATAAAAACTATTTTGAATGACATCAATTTATTTGTGAATTTAAACTACAATCCTTTCAAGCGCTTTCTTCTGCTTGGAAAGCTTTTTAACTATCATTGATTTTTTTAATTTAGATAAATAATCTATAAAAAGTATACCTTCTAAATGATCCATTTCATGTTGTATGCAAGTTGCAAGCATACCTTGCGTTTGAATCTCTTTTGGCTGTCCATAATAATCTAAATACTTTACGTGACATTTATCTGGTCTTTCTATTTCAGCAAATTGACCGGGCACCGATAAACATCCTTCTTCATAAATTGAATTGTTTTCAGATTTTTTAATTATTTCTGGATTTATAAAAAACATTGGGTTTTTTGGCCCATCCTTTTGCGCAATATCAAGAACAATTACTCTTTTGGGAATACCAACCTGAATCGCTGCTAAACCAATTCCAGGTGCTGCATACATAGTTTCTAACATGTCATCCATCAAATTTTGCAAATCCTTATCTACTATATCTACAGGTAAAGACTTTTCTCGCAAAATTTTATTTGGTTCAGTTAATATTTGTCTTAAAGCCATTTTAATATGATTAAATTATAAGGCAATTATAGTCAAGTAATTGTAAATTTATAAAAGAAATAATTAAACTCTTACAGGTAGAGCTTCGCTTAAAATATTGTTTCTTATTTTTTTTAAATTTAACTCATTTAATATTTTGTTAAGAAAATACATAGTCTCAGGATCTAGATCGCTAATTTTGTCTTCTCCAATTATTTCCACAATTTTAAGCATAACGAGGCCAATTTGATTTGCCTCGGCAAGATCAGCTAAATTTTTTGGCACTGTTAGCTGTGAAGATAGTGTTTCATAGTCTAAGGTTTCGGGTAAAGCAATTCCATCTGCGGCGAGAGACTCCAACACAATTATATCTTTAATTGAAATAAAATAGTTTTTATTTTTTTTCATTTTTTTATAAACAGATTTAAAATCTTTTTCTGTTCTATTTAATTTTTCTTCTTCTTCCAAAAAGTGTTTTATAACCTTGGATCTATGCAATATATCATTATCAAATTTTATTTTTTTAATTTTTTTATTGTCTAAATTTTGTTTTACTATCTCCACATAATCTGATGGAATTTCTTCAGGATTAATCGACTTTAAGATATTAGATAATTCATCGACATAAACATCGAAAAGTTTGTCTTTAATAAAAAGATCTTTAAGTAGAAATGCTAGGTCTATTTTTTTTTCAACTTTATCACTTAATAAAATACTTTGGTAAATTAATCCTCTAGCTTTATAATTGGGTAGTGTTTTATAAATTTCTGTAGCATTTATAAGCTGGTTAAAATTAAAATTCATTCTAAGATAAATTTTAAAAATCTCATCGCTTTCAAATGAATTTTGCGATGCAGCTTTTTCGTAAGTAAATATTATGTCTTCATTCTCAAAATCATTGGTATTTATTAAGTTGGCAGAAGAAAGATATCTCCAAATATATTTATTGGTTTTGTCGTTTGGCTCATACTCAAATTTGTTACTAGTAATGTGAGAAAAATAAAAATTTAAAACATTATTATCTAAAATTTTTTGCGATGTTTTTTCAGTAAATCCTAACAAATAATTAATTTTGTCTTCAAAAAAATCATCTCTAAAACCTCTTTCTTTTAATAAATCAAAAATTAATTGTGCCTCTTCTTTTTGGTCGGCATTTATTAAGCAGTAAATTGTAAATTTTTCTAAATAGTTATTTTGAATACTACGATCTATAAAATTAATTTTATCACAAGCTGATCCTATATCTGTTGAAGATAAATATTCATTTATTAAAAATTTAATTGCTTTTGAATTTTGCCCAACATCCGAATTAGTTCTTAGCAAAGTTTCTAGATCTTCAATTCTTTTATTTCTAATCAACCAATCAATTTTTATTTTTAAGAATTCTTCAGAGCCTAAATTTTTTTTTGGAGGATATGCGTTCGTAAATAAAACTTGAAAAAGTAAATCTTCAGAAAGTTTAGAGAGATTTAATTTACTAATTCTTTTTAAAACTTCTTTAACATCATCACCATCTGATTCAGACCACATATTCAAATTAAAATTATTTTCCTCAGGGTCAAATATACCAATTACTGACTGATCAAATTTATCAATTTCTTGTTCATTAATTTTAATTGATATTTTGCTAACATCATCTGATAGAACTGGGCTTTCTATTATTGCTTCTGTCTCTTCTTCATTCTGTTTTTTTTCTAAATTCTCGTTTTCTTTTTTTTTCCATATATCCTCTGCAGCAAAACTTAAAGTATGGTTAAGAATTATAGCTGTTAAAAAAAAAAATAATAATATTAATTTATTTAATCGTGATAAGCTTATCATTGCTAATTTCCAGCATATTTTTTTTACTTGGTGCTGGTATTTCTATTTTATCAAGTAAAAATATTACCAAGAAGAAAACTGAAACTAATAAAAAAACCTTGATAATAAATTTATTACTAATTAACTTGTGGCTGCTTTTAGGGCGTAATCTAAGTTGCATAATTTCAAAATTATATTTAAACTCGAAAATTAAGACAAAATTGTGAAAAATCAAATTTAAAATTTTCATGCCAACAGCAAAAAAAAACCTTGTTTTATTGGGAATGATGGGTGTTGGTAAAACAACACTAGGTAGGATTGTGGCTAAAAATCAAGAATTGGAATTTATTGACATTGATTCAAATGTTGAGAAAAAAAATTTAATGACAATTAATGAAATTTTCAAAAAAAAAGGTGAAGGATTTTTTAGAATAGAAGAAGAGAAAGAAGTATTAAAATCCCTAAAAAAGAATAATTCTGTTATTGCGTTAGGTGGAGGAGCATTCATGAACAAAATTTTAAGAGAGAATATTTTAAAACATTCTATTTCTGTATGGCTCGATACAAATGTTAAGATCTTAAAAAAAAGAGTAAGATGGAGCCAGAAAAGACCTTTGGTTAAGGGAGTAAATGCTGATAAGAAAATTGAAGAAATATACAATAAAAGAAAAAATATTTATAAATTAGCAGATCACAAAATTACATGCGACAAACTGAATGTAAATGATGTTGTTGAAAAAATTATAAAATTGTATGAAAAATACTAAAATCATTATTAAAACAAAAAGCAAATCTTATCCTGTTTATTTTGGAAATCAGACTATTGCCTCCGTCGGTGCTTTAATAAAAAAAAATCTGCCTAATGTTAAAAAAATATGCATTATAAGTGATAAAAATTTACCTTTTGATTTATTAAAAAAGTTAAATAAATCTATAAAAAAATATAACCCTAAAATTTATCGACTAGCTGCAAGTGAAAAAATAAAAAGCCTCAAAATTGCTGAAAAAATAATCAATGATCTTCTAAAAAATAATTTCAACAGATCTGACTGTGTAATTGCTTTTGGAGGTGGTATTATTGGAGACCTTGGGGCCTTCATTGCAAGTCTGACAAAAAGAGGAGTAAATTTAATTAATATTCCAACGACACTTCTAGCACAAGCTGATGCTTCTATCGGTGGAAAAACTGGAGTTAATTCTAATCAGGGTAAAAATTTGATTGGTACATTTTATCAACCTAATTTTGTTTTGATAGATACATCTGCACTTAATAGCTTGCCACGCAGGGAAATTATTTGTGGATATGGAGAAATATTAAAACATTCGCTAATTTTAGATAAAAAGTTTTTTTTGTGGCTTAATAAAAATGCAAAACAAATAGTAAATAGTAGAAATAAAAAATTTTTAAAGGCTGCTATTATACAAAGCTGCAAGATTAAATCCAAAATAGTAAATAAAGATGAAAAAGAAAAAAACTTAAGAATGATTTTAAATTTTGGTCATACTTTTGCTCATGGATTTGAGTCAGCAAAAAATTATTCGAAAAATTTGACTCACGGTGAAGCAGTTTTAATGGGAATGATAATTGCATGCAAATTATCATATAAAAAAAAATTATTAGCTTTAAGAGATCTAAAAATGATTGAAAAGCATTATTTAGATTTAAAATTACCAATGTATATGAAAAAAAAATTTAACAAAAAAGATTTAAATAAAATAATTTATTATATGAAAAAAGATAAAAAAAATATAAATAAAAAAATAAGTTTAATTCTTCTTAAAAAAATAGGCAAAACAACAAATCCTAAAGATTTCACTATAAGTGGTGTTGAGCTTAAAAAATTTTTAATAAATCAGTATAATTAAAAACTATTTTATGTGAATTTCTAAAGCATGAATCTTGCTTTTCATTTCATCTTTTAAAATAGAAAAAATTTTTTTATGAGCCTCAATCTTACTCATTTTTTTTAACTTTTCTGACTTTATTACAAGTTTAAGATTAAGTCTGGTATTATCAAATGATTCGTGTTTCTTATGCAAATGAGAATTGTCAACTAATAAAAGATTCTCCGGATTAAGTTCTCTATTAATTTTCTCCTTTACATCTTCTAAAAAAGTTGTCATTTAGCTTCTAAAATCTTAAAACATATATTAGTTTTAGACAATGAAAAATATTTGTGAGTGGGAAAATTGTAAAGAATTTGGCGATTTTAAAGCACCAAGTGAAAAAGATAATAGCAAAAATTTTAAATGGTTTTGCAAAATACACATAAAATTATTTAATGAAAAATGGAACTATTTTGATGGAATGTCCACACCAGAAATCGAACTGTTTTTAAAATCTGATATAACCTGGCATAGACCTACACAAAAATTTGGATCAGGTGACAACTTTTTTAACATACTTTGGAGCAATGCACTAAGTGACAAATTCAAAATATTTAATGAAGAAAACTCCGTGAAACTAAACGAAAAGAAATTATGTGAAAAAGATAAAGATGCCTTTAGAATTATGGATTTAGAGCTAAATTCAGACTGGAAAACTATACAAAAAAAGTTTAAAACTCTTGTAAAAAAATTTCACCCTGATAGAAATTCTGGTAATAAAAAGTTTGAAGATAAATTAAAAAAAATAACTATGGCTTATAGCCACTTGAAAATGATAATGATGGTAAAATAAAATGACCAATTTAGCTGAGCTTTCGCCCGATATAAAAGTTTCCGTAAATCAAATTTTTGGAATAGACACTGAAATGAAAATTGATGGTTTTTCAAAAAAAAATGAATATGTTCCAGAAATTGATAGCAACTATAAATTTGATAGAGATACAACTCTAGCTATTATTTCTGGTTTTGCATTTAACAAAAGAGTTTTAATTCAAGGTTATCATGGAACAGGAAAATCAACTCATATTGAACAAGTAGCTGCTAGACTGAACTGGCCTTGCGTAAGAGTAAATCTTGATAGTCATATAAGTCGAATTGATTTGATAGGAAAAGATTCAATTGTAATAAAAGAAAATAAACAGATCACAAAATTTAAAGAAGGCATACTTCCTTGGTCTATACAAAATCCTGTGGCATTGGTGTTCGATGAATATGATGCTGGAAGACCTGATGTAATGTTTGTTATACAAAGAGTTCTGGAAAAAGAAGGAAATT
>Ga0310344_10001001_pt1 | contig 21812 bp, 15 predicted proteins | sample HC15DNA20200_MG_FD_203801 | JGI IMG/M metagenome (GOLD analysis project Ga0310344, IMG submission 203801) | Marine microbial communities from station ALOHA, North Pacific Subtropical Gyre - HC15-DNA-20-200_MG | ecosystem: Environmental > Aquatic > Marine > Oceanic | place: Pacific Ocean: North... | reverse complement strand
CAAAAACACTTAACGAAGAAAAACAGTTTGCTCAATAAAGCTATATTTACTGGGAACCTTTTTAGCTGTGTTTTATGGGGACCGCCTGGAACAGGTAAAACAACCCTCGCTAAACTTATTGCAAAAAACTCTGACTTCAATTTCTATCAGATTTCAGCCGTATCCTCTGGCGTAAAAGATCTAAGAAAAATTATAACATCAGCGAAAGAGAATAATTTATTAATGAAAAAAACCTTGCTATTTATTGATGAAATCCATCGTTTCAATAAAGCTCAGCAGGATGGACTTCTCCATGCCATTGAAGATGGTTCTATTGTTCTAATCGGGGCAACGACTGAAAACCCTTCTTTTGAAATAATTTCACCTCTTTTATCTAGATGTAAAGTTCTGAAATTAAATAGTCTCCATAAGGAGGATCTATCTTCTATCCTACAAAATGCTATGGACAATGATATTATTCTATCAAAAAAGCCAATTAATTTCGAAAAAGGTCTTAAAGATTATCTAATTCAGATTTCAGGAGGAGATGCACGAAAAATGTTAAATACACTTGAGGCCACGGTAGTTATCGCTGGCGATAAAGGTGAAACTTTGAACATTAATGAAAGTATATTGTCAGAGGTATTGCAATCTAAAACCCAACTATATGACAAAGATGGGGATTATCATTACGACACTATTTCAGCTTTTATTAAATCCGTTCGTGGCAGTGATCCCGATGCAGCCATTTACTGGCTTGCAACAATGTTGGAGGGAGGTGAGAATCCTGAGTTCATTGCAAGAAGACTTATAATTCTTGCCTCTGAGGACATAGGGAATGCCGATCCCCAAGCACTTGTTGTTGCTAATGCTGGCTTCCAAGCTGTTCATATTATTGGTATACCTGAAGCCGCAATCATTCTTGCACAGGTTACAATTTATCTTGCATCCTCAGTAAAATCTAATGCTAGCTACTTGGCTATTAAAGCAGCGAAAAATGAAATCAAGAAAAAAGGAACATATCCTGTACCACTTCATTTAAGAAACGCAACAACAAAGCTAACGGAATCACTCAATTATGGGAAAAATTACTTCTATCCCCATGATGAAAAGGATGCTTTTATAGAAGAGGATTATTTTCCTGATAAAACTGGCCCTAAAATATTCTACAACCCTACGAATAGAGGTTATGAAGATTTCATATCTAAAAGCCTAAAAAAACTATGGCCTAAGCGTCGGAACTGACTCACGATTTTTTATGAAAAGATTTCTAATTATTGGAGTATTGGTATCAATCTTACCTGCTCAACCAAGTGAAAGGTTGAGATTAATTCACGCAGATCTCCTTGAAAATATTACTGATGACAATGGCAATGCGGTACAATATCTTACAGGAAATGTAAAGTTTGAAAAAGGGGCTTCAACGATTACCTCTGAAAATGCAATATATTTAAATGGAGAGGAAATTGGTTCATTTACAGGCAATGTTCAAATGCAGGAAGAAGATCAGGTTTTAACATCGGATTCACTTAAAATTGATTCTAAAAATAATATTGCCACAGCTCATGGTTCAGTCAACTTTAAGGACAGTGAGTATAGTCTAAAAACTAAACTTCTAATTTTCTATACTGAAGCTGATAGCGGTATCGCAAAAGGAGATGTAGAATTTATCCAGAAAGGTCAGACGATAAATGCAGGCCAAATCGTTTATAAAAAAGAGCCAAATAACGCTGCTAGCTATAGAGCAGAAAAAAATGTAACTATTATTGAAGAGGATAGAATTGCTACATGCGGTATTTCCATATACAATGCAATTTCCGACCAATCTAAACTACTTGAGAATCCTATAGTAGTTCAAGAAGGTCAACAAATTAGTGGTGGTGAAATTCATTTGCAATATAGTCAAGACAAACTTTCGCTACTTTCCATACCTGAAGACGCTCATATTATATATAATAGAGAAGGGAAATTAGCTACAGACTCTCTTTTTCAATTTTCCGATGATATGACAGGTGAACGATTAGAAGCGTTTTTAGAAGATGGACTATTAGATTCTGTGCGCCTTGAAGGAATGGCCACAACTCTTTACCATCTATTCGAGGATTCAATATATCAGGGAAAGAATATTGCCAGTGGGGATACTATTACCCTTCTTTTCAAATCAGATTCAACAGATAATAGAGATCTTAATTCCATTCATGTTGCTGGAGGAGCAAGAGGTGAGTACCAACCAGACTCAACAGCTGAAAAAATAGATGATTCCATAGTCTATCGGGCTGATACTATCCATTATAGCATTCCAGATCAACAAACCTGGTTGAGAAAAGATGTTGAGATTGACTATCAAGGAACAGAACTAAAATCTGGGTTTGTAAATGTTCTATGGCAAGAAAATCTAATGAAAGCATCCGCAGCACCTCCAGGTTTTACAGAACCAGATACAAGTCAAAGACCTCTTTTCACTGAAGCTGGCAGAGAACCTATGCGTGGGGAAAGAATTACTTATGACCTTGCTACTGGAAGGGGAAAAGTTACACTGGGAACAACAAGAATGGATGATGGATATTACAGAGGAACCGAAATTCGAAATCAGGATAAAAAGGTGCTTTTTGTGGATAAAGGAATTTATACTACTTGTGACCTTATTGATGATCCTCATTTTCACTTTGCGAGTCGAAGAATGAAGATGATATTGAATGATCTAATTATTGCTAAACCCATCATTCTTTATCTTGGTGGAATACCACTTATGGGCCTGCCTTTTGCGGTTTTTCCTGATCAGAGCGGAAAACGTCACTCAGGATGGATCATGCCATCCTATGGACAAAATATTAGCCAAGGTCGTTACCTTAGAGGGTTGGGCTATTTTTGGGCTGTAAATGAATTTCTAAATAGTCGATTTTCACTAGATTTTTATGATAAAGAAGGTGTTGTATTCCAGAATTCTAATAGCTATTTCAGACGCTATAAATATAGCGGAAGTTTTAATTTCAGATATAACCGCACTGTTGCATCTGATGATATTGGGGAATTTTTTTCTGACCCTGGAGCCGTGCGTTGGTCAGGATCATGGAGTCATTCTCAGAAATTAAGAAAAAATCAATCACTCAACATTAATGGTCGATACTATTCGGATAGTTCATTTAATCAGAAGCTTGGAATTAATAGGGACACAAGACTAAATCAAAGTGCCGTATCTAATGCCACCTATTCAAAACGGTGGAAAGAATGGAACGCTAGTATTTCTGCAAATATTTCAGAGACAAAAAATCTAATGGCAAAAAATAAGATTGATCCTAAATCAATTTATTATCAGAAGCCTAATTCCTTAGGAAATAAAATTATTGAAAGTACCAGTGTTTTTCCCACACTTAACTTCAGGAAAGGTCAATCACAACTGCTAGGACGCGGAGTTTACTTCTCTTATGGTAGCTCACTGAAGAACAGAGGCCAAAGATTTCACGAATCTGAAGTTTCTAATGATTCAACTTTAATTTGGGGTGAACGCAAAACAAAGTTTGATAATAGTTGGGTTCATAATATGTCTCTTTCTGGATCATCCCGCCTTCTTAAACATATTGCTATCCGTCCAAGCCTCAATTTTCGAGAAGAATGGATAAGTAGGTCTTTCAGTGCCTCAGGCTCAGATACTCTTGGTAAACCTCTTAATAAAAAACTAGCAGATGGATTCAAAGCTCGACATGTGGGGAATCTTTCAGTAAGTGCTAATACTAAACTTTATGGTATACTTCCAATTAAAATAGGAAACCTATCAACAATTCGACATACAATTACTCCTTCAGTAGGTTTTAGTTATAGACCCGATTTTACTGAAGAAAGTTTTGGATATATCGAAAAACTTGAAGATGAAAATGGCAATTCTTATCCCTTTGATCCATTTCGTGGAACACTAATTGGCGCTACACCTAGTGGTGAACAGAAAAGTATGAGTCTTTCTATTAGGAATCTTTTTCAAGCTAAAGTAGGAAAAGGAGAGAATGAGAGGAAAATAGATAACCTCCTTACTTGGAATATGAGCACGAGTTATAACTTTGCTGCTGAACGTTATAATCTATCAAAACTACGGTCCACTTTTCGCTCTGGCTGGATGAAAAAACTAAACCTTGATTTTTCAATGACTCATGACTTCTATGAAACTGAAGTCGTAAATGGTAAAGCCACAAGATTAGAGACAATTCGAATGGGTGATTTGGGATTACCTTTACCGCGCGTTATAAATATAAATGCGGCTACTGGATTTAATATTTCAGGTAAACGGCTTGGTTTACCTGAATCTTCTATTTCAAATGATACTACAGAAACTGACACCTCTGCTTTTCCTGATCTAATGGAAGGTGGGATTAAAAGACCTGGGGTTTCTAGGAGAGGTGTCAATCAAGGAGATCTATGGAACTTAAATGTTTCACTAAGATATGCAGCCAATCGCCAAAACCCTATTAACCCTAGGAATACATTCTGGATGAATTCTAGGCTATCTTTACAAATCACTAGATCATGGAGGGTAGGATATAGTGCACGCTTTGATTTAATGAAGAGAGATCTTGTAAGCCATGATCTAAATATTCATCGTGATCTTCACTGCTGGGAAATGAATTTTACATGGACACCTTCAGGTTTTGGTCGTGGATTTTATCTTAGAGTCAATGTAAAATCTCCTACACTTCGAGATTTGAAATTTGAATCTCGAGGTGGTCGTTGGAGTGGCCCAGGTATTCCTTAAATTAATTATTGTGTCATATTAGATAAAATTACTTTGACAGAATTATCAACTCTCCAATCAAAACAAACCTCAAAATATTTTATGATATGAAAATTTGAAATTCGCTTAGGATTAGCTAATATATTTTTAACTTTTCCAGAGAAAGAAGAACTTAACCACAATGTTTTGCCCTAAATGTCAATCTGAATTTCATGCCGAGATTGCAATATGCGAAGATTGTGGCGTATCCTTGGTAAATAGCCTACCTGATTTAGGGACTATATCTTGGAAAGCAATAAAGGAATTCTCAGGTTATCTTCCCGCTGAAATGGCAAAAAATGTGCTATTAGAGAATAATATCCCCGCATTTGTAAAAGGGGATTTTCTATCAACAGCCTATGGTGCTAAAGGATGGAACTCTGCTGGAGGAAAAAGTGTACTTTATGTGGACGGAAAAGAACTAACTAAAGCTAAATCAATTATTGAAGGAATTTAATTAGTCTAGGCATGAATAATACATTCAGAACAATAAAAGGAACAAAAGATATTCTTCCCATTGAATCCGATCGATGGAGAAAGCTCGAAAATGTAATACATGATACAATGAAAAACTGGGGCTACGGTGAAATTCGAACACCTGTTTTTGAGCAAACGGGACTTTTTGAAAGAAGTGTAGGCAAAGATAGTGATATTGTTTCTAAGCAGATGTACACATTCATGGATCAGAGTAAAATGAGTCTCACCCTTAGGCCAGAACTAACAGCACCTACCATGAGAGCCTATATTCAGCACAACATGGAAAGAGATGGTGCAATGACTAAAATATATTATATGGATACATTATTTCGTCAAGAGCGACCTCAAGCCGGACGTCTTCGACAATTTAGTCAGTTTGGAGCTGAAGCGATAGGCTCTCCTAATCCAGAACAGGATGCTGAAGTAATTTCCTTGCTCTGTAATTTGCTAGATAAATTGAATGTTGAAAAATACGAGGTTGTTATTAATAGTATTGGATCAGCTAGTTCAAAGGAATCATATCGTACAGCATTGGTTAATTACTTAACACCTTTCAAAAATGATCTTTCGAATACTAGTAAAGAAAGGCTTGTAAAAAACCCACTTCGCATTTTAGATACTAAAGATGAAAAAGAAATCAGTATCCTTCACGATGCACCTGATATAATGGACTTCCTAAACAGTGAAGATCTCAAACATTTTGAAGCGCTTAAAAAATTCCTGTCCCAACTTGGGGTTGATTATAAAAGAGATAAAAGGCTTGTTAGGGGATTAGACTACTATACAAAGACAACATTCGAAATACTCAATAATAGTTTAGGAGCTCAAAATGCTCTTTGCGGCGGTGGACGATATGATAAACTGATTGAAAGACTTGGAGGGAAATCAACACCCGCTGTTGGTTTTGCAGTGGGTATAGAACGAATACTTCTTGCCATGAGCCAACAAAATGAACAAAAAAACAATAAGCCGTCGATCTATATTGTTTGTGCCAGCAATGACAGTCGAGATTCGGTGATTAATCTTACCGATGAATTTCGAAAAAGCGGACTATCTACAAACTTTGATACTTTAAGGCGCAGTGTAAAGGCTCAATTACGCGAAGCAAATCGTCTATCTTCTACTCACGCAATTTTTTTAGGAGATGAAGAATTATCGGAAGGTTCAGTTAAGATTAAGGATCTTGATTCAGGTGAACAAGTGAGTATAGCCATGAAAGATATTTTATCTTACTTTCAAGATTAATAAGTATTTATAATTTATACTTTCGGAATCGGTGTTAATTTTTAATCAAGCTGTTGTAATTTTTCACAGTTAAATAATTAATAATGGCACACTCTCAACTAATTATTGTCGAATCTCCTTCTAAAGCAAGGACTATTGAACGTTACCTTGGTAAAGAGTTCAAAGTTCTAGCCTGCAATGGACACGTTAAAGATCTTCCCGGTACAAAACTTGGTGTAGATGTCGAAAATGACTTTGCCGTTCAATACGAGGTTTTGCCAGATAAAAAGAAAGTTGTAAACAAACTCAAAAAATCTGCTTCTGGGGCATCTTCTATTTTCATAGCTACAGACCCTGACAGAGAAGGAGAAGCTATTGCCTGGCATGTAGCCTCTGAATTAAATGGGAATTCGGGGAAAATATCTCGCGTTCTTTTTAATGAGATAACTTCAGATGGTATTAAGGAGGGAATGGAGGATCCTAGAGAGGTTGATCTAAATTTAGTTAATGCGCAACAAGCTCGCCGAATAATTGATAGAATTGTGGGGTTTAAAGTATCTGAGTTCCTTTGGAAGGTACTCTATAGTGGACTTAGTGCTGGCCGGGTTCAATCAGTAGCTCTACGTCTAGTATGCGAGAGGCATGAAGAAATAATAAAATTTAAGCCTGAAGAATATTGGGTTGTGGAAGTAGAGCTAAAGACAAAGGGTGGTGAAAAATTTCTTGCAAAACTTAGAAAAGTTGATGGTAAGGATTTAGATCTAAAAAACAAATCTTCCGTAAATACGCTTCTTGGAAAACTTGAGAATTCTTCATTTTTCATTGATTCTATTCAAAAAAAAGAAGTCCGTCGAAAACCTTATGCTCCGTTTATTACAAGTACGCTCCAGCAAGACGCAGCAACTAGGTTGAAACTGTCACCAGCAAATACTATGCGTTTAGCACAAAAACTTTATGAAGGAGTAGAGCTAGGTGATGGTGAACCAACAGGACTTATTACTTATATGAGAACTGACTCAACACGTCTAGCACCTTCCTCTATAGATGGTGCTCGTTCTCTTATCAAATCTCAATATGGCGATCAATATCTACCAGATAAACCAATCAATTATAACAAAAAAAAGAAAAATGTTCAAGATGCTCATGAAGCAATTAGACCCACTAGCCCCAATAAAACACCTGAAGCAATAAAACAGTTTTTAGAACCTTCAGAATTCAAACTCTATAATCTTATATGGTCTCGTTTTATTGCATCCCAAATGAACCCTTCCGTTCAAGATAGAACAACTATTAATATTAAAGCTGACAATGCTGATTTCAGGGTTAGTGGCTCTATCGTAAAATTTGATGGCTTTCGTAAAGTATATCCTGCTATGGAAAAAAAGGAAGACCCCATACTTCCATCACAAATTTCTGAAAAGGATGAGCTTGAAAAAACTCAATTTCTACCAGAACAACATTTTACCAAACCTCCTCCCTACTTCAACGAGAGTTCTCTCATTAAGGAATTGGATAAGCTAGGAATTGGCAGACCCAGTACCTTCGCTGAAACACTTTCTCGATTAAACAAAAGAAAGTATGTAACGAAAGAAAAACAGAAACTTATTCCTTCAGAAGCTGGATTGACTGTGAATCAAGTTTTGACACAAAATTTACCGGAAATTTTTAATGTAGATTTTACGGCTAGAATGGAGGAAGAGCTTGATGGAATAGAGTCAGGAGATCAAAACTACATACATGTTTTAAATGATTTTTATAAACCTTTTCATTCCTCTATGTCATCAGTAGAAGATAAAAGAAAAGATATTAAGGAATCTCTTATCGAAAAAACTGATGAGAATTGCGATAAATGTGGTGAACCTATGGTAATAAAATGGAATCGCCGCGGAGAAAAATTTCTTGCCTGTTCAGGCTTTCCTGATTGTCGAAATGCAAAATCCCTTGATGAAGATTCTGAGCCCGAAGTTATTGACAAACCTTGCCCCGATTGTGGAGGACAACTTCAGATTAAACGTGGTCGCTTCGGTAGATACATCGGTTGCGATAAATATCCTGATTGTCGCCATACAGAGTCAATTAGCACTGGAATATCCTGCCCTATTGAAAATTGTGAAGGAGAATTAGTAGAAAAAACAAGTAGGCGAGGAAAAATATTCTTTGGATGCAGTCGATATCCAGATTGTGATAAGGCAACTTGGAACAAACCCATCCTTCAACCTTGCAAAGCATGTGATGGTCATTATATTGAAGAACGTACAAATAAGACTAAGGGAACATTCTATATTTGTCCGAAATGCAAAACCGAGGCAGAACAAATTGAAGAAGTTGAAGAATAGTCTTATTGTTTTTTCCCTATTCCAATTAGCTCTTAGTCAGAATAATATTACAAAAGAGAGCTTAATCTCCGAACTTGAAAATAGTCTAATGGCTCCGTGTTGCTGGACCGGAACAGTTAGTGATCATGGGAATCCAGAAATGGAAGAAAAAATCAGATCACTAGTAAATGAAGATAAATCAAAAGATGAAATCTTTGATTATTTTGTGGGTGTTTATGGAGAAAGAATCCTAGCGATTCCTGTTGCAAGTGGCTTTAACCTCATGGTTTGGATAGCACCAATCTTTGTACTTTGTTTTGGAACTTTTATACTAATCAACTACCTAAAAGTGAAAAATAAGCCAAAACAGAAAGTAAAAAGTTCAGATGAAAAAATTCCCTACAATGACCTAATTGAGAAAGAATTAAAAGCTTTGGAATGATGGCAGAAGAAAAATCAAATCTCTCTGATAGCAAAGTGATGGATAAATTGGTTTCTTTATGCAAGCGACGAGGTTTTATTTTTCAAAGCTCAGAAATTTATGGAGGTCTAGAAGCAACGTATGATTACGGTCCTCTTGGTGCTGAGTTAAAAAACAATGTGAAACAATTATGGTGGCGAGATATTGTTACATCTCGATCAGATATTGTAGGAATGGACGCCGCTATACTTATGAATCCTGAAGTCTGGAAAGCCTCAGGGCACCTCACAGAATTTCATGATCCTATGGTAGATTGCAAAAATTGCAAATCAAGATATAGAGCTGACCATATAGATTTAGAAAAAAATTGTCCTGCTTGTGGTATAAAAGACTGGACTGAAGCAAGACAGTTTAACCTCATGCTAAAAACATACTATGGACCATCTGAAGATTCTTCTTCAGAAATCTATTTGAGACCCGAAACAGCGCAAGGAATTTTTGTGAATTTTTCTAATGTTTTAACCGCATCAAGAGCAAAACTTCCCTTTGGTATTGCTCAGATTGGAAAATCATTTAGAAATGAAGTAACTACTGGAAACTTTCTTTTTAGATCCAGAGAATTCGAACAAATGGAAATGGAGTTTTTTGTTAAACCGGATGAAACTACCCAATGGTTGAATTTTTGGAGGGAAGAAAGATTACAATGGTATAAAAGCCTAGGTATCCGTGAAGATAGATTAAAACTAAGACCCCATGATGATGATGAATTAGCTCATTATGCGGCAGCTTGCTTTGACGTGGAATATCAATTCCCATTTGGTTGGTCTGAATTGGAAGGAATTGCAGATCGAGGGACCTATGATTTAGAGCAACACGCAAAAAATAGCGGGAAAAAACTTACCTGGTTTGATTCGAGTGAGAATAAACACATTACTCCAGCTGTTGTAGAAGTCTCAGCTGGAGTTGACCGTACAGTTCTAACTATTCTTGTTGATGCATACCATGAAGAAGAGGTTAAGGGTGAAAATCGAGTCGTTTTGAAACTAAATCCAAAATTGGCACCTATAACCATGGCAGTTTTTCCTCTAGTGAATAGAGATGGAATGCCAGAAATTGCTGAAAAAATAGTTGAAACACTTCGTGGTGAATTTGCTGCTTTCTTTGATGCAGGAGGGTCAATCGGTCGAAGATATCGAAGACAAGATGAAGCTGGCACCCCCTATGGTATAACTATCGACTCGGAGACACTTGAGGATCAAAGTGTCACAGTAAGAGATAGAGATACCATGAAACAGGAACGTATCTCTATCGATCAACTTCAATCTTATTTCCGAAATAAAATTTTGTAATTTACGTGGCTATTAGCCAAGTCTCTGTTGTAATTCCTACCTTAAACCGTGTTCATACGCTTAGGAGAGCAATAGATTCTGTTATTTCCCAAACATACAAAGCTCATTCAATAGTTGTAATCGACGATGGCTCCACCGATGGAACATCAGAGATGATAAATGAATATTATCCCCAAATAATTTTTATCAAACAAGATAATCAAGGGGTTAGTGCTGCAAGGAATACTGGAATTAATTCTATAGATGCTGAATGGATTGCATTTTTAGACTCTGATGATGAATGGCTTCCTAGAAAACTTGAAAGACAAATGAATAGTTTAAATGAGAATAAGGAAATGAATATTTGTCATACAGATGAAATTTGGATAAGAAATGGTGAAAGAGTTAATCCAATGAAAAAACATGCAAAATCAGGAGGATGGATTTTTCAAAAGTGTCTTCCTTTATGCTGTGTGTCCCCATCAAGTGTTGTAATCAAAAGATGTGTTTTTCATCAAATAGGGTTATTTGATGAATCACTTCCCGTATGTGAGGATTATGATCTATGGCTAAGAATCTCAATGTATTATCCTTTTCTCTATATTGATGAAAAATTACTTACAAAATATGGGGGGCACGATGATCAACTTTCACAGAAATATTGGGGAATGGATCGATTTAGGATAAAAATATTAGAAAAAATTTTAGCATCCAACTCTTTAAGTAAAAATGATCGAAAAGCAACAGAAGAAATGCTCAAGATAAAGATGCGGATTTTTTCACATGGAGCACAAAAAAGAGGAAAAAATGTTGGTTAACACAATGTAAATAATGAAGGGAGCACTAAATCTAATTCTAGCTTTACCAGCTGAAGCTAGTCCAATTATCAGGTACTTTAATCTTCAGCTTATTATTTCTGAACCCTACAAAATATATACTAACCATGACAACTCTATACGACTAGTTCTTTCAGGCATAGGTAAGCTTCATGCAAATAAAGCTGTGTCAAATATTGAAAAAGAATCAGGGTCAAAAAAATCTCAAGCTTGGTTGAATATAGGTGTCGCTGGTCATTTAAAAAGACCGATTGGAAGCATGGTAGCTGCACACAAAATTACTGATAAAGTATCAAATAGATCCTGGTATCCTCCCATGATTATCGATTTTCCTTGTGATACAGGATCAATACTAACTGTAGATGAAGAGACACAAAATTATCCTGACGAAGAATTAGTAGAAATGGAAGCTGCGGGTTTCTATTCAGCTGCTGAAGTATTTTCTTCTCATGAATTGATTCATTGTCTGAAATTAATTTCCGATAATAGTGTAGAGAAAAAATTTGATGGCAAATCAGTTAAAAGAATGATTGAAAAACAATGTGGAAATATTGAATTAGTAGTTAATCAATTGCTTCAACTATCAGGCCGACTTCAAGAATTAGAAACCCCTTCTCCTAAACTGAATCAATTTCTAATTAACTGGAATTTTTCTGTAACTCAAAAATATGAGTTGGAAAAGATTCTACGGAGATGGTCAGTAGTTTTACCAAATAAAGATCCCTTTAAAATTGTTAATAATAAATGGAAAATCAGTAAGGATGTGATTCTTGCTCTTCGTAATGCATTGAAGGATGCTCCTATAGACGCTACTTCACTTTGATAAATACCATCTACATTGAGCAAACAGTTCGTGACCATGAACGAACAAATAAAATTCTAAAAAGGTTTTCCGATGCACGAATAATTTCTTGTGATCGGTATGGAGAAGTTTTTAATCCCAGAAGTCAGAATTTCAGAATACAAAAACAGAATCCAGCTTTAATTATTGCAGAAAAGTTCAAGAATTTTTTACTTCCGGCTCCTGAAGGTTTTGGTATAGGAGGAAATAATAATTTCTATTTTTCACATATGTTGAATTGTCTTTATGATTGCCGATACTGTTTTCTACAAGGGATGTTTCAATCAGCCAACTATGTACTTTTTGTGAACTATGAAGACTTTATGGGAGCTATAGACGAAACAATAAATAAGTTACAAAATAAAGAAACTGCAACATTCTTTTCTGGTTATGATTGCGATTCGCTTGCACTAGAATCTGTGACGGGATTTGCTAAACAGTTCCTACCTTTTTTCAGAGAACGGCCAAGAGCACTTTTAGAACTTCGTACTAAAAGCCTTAATACTCAAGTTCTGCTTCAAACTGAAGCATTTAATAATTGCATTATTGCATTTAGTTTTACTCCTGAAGAAGTATCAAAAGTAACAGAAATTGGAGTTCCTACTGTCTCTAGTCGAATTGCTATGATGGAAAAACTTAGTAAAGCTGGTTGGAAGATAGGATTGAGATTAGATCCTTTGATCTATCATAACAACTATAAAAGTAATTATAAAAAGCTTATCAATAAAATTTTTTATAATATTGGAAATGAATCCTTTCATTCAGTATCTGTAGGTGCAATGCGATTCCCTAAATCTATTTATAATAAAATTGAACGGCTGTATCCTGACAGTACACTATTAGCTAGCGCATTAGAATCAAAAAAGGGAATGGTTTCTTATCATAAAAATATTGAGAAAGAAATGATACAATATTGCAGGTCTTATTTAGCTAAGTATTTACCCGTGGAAAAAATTTTTCAATGCACACCCTGGGCAGATGAATGATTTTTTTTAAAAAACAACATATGTTGTGTCGGTAAAATATCAAGATTTCTTTCAAGAAAAAAACCTGTGTTTTCCATTTCAAGTACTATTTGTTTTTCTGTCATTTTGTGGAGAGGTTTAATCATTAGTTTTTCATCTTCACCTCTATACTCTACCAAAACTAAATTCCCAGAAGGTTTTAATTTATCATATATATCTTTCATTATTTCATATGGGAATTCAAGCTCGTGATAAACATCAACCATTAATAAAAGATCAATTTTATTTAATGGAAGATTTGTTTTTTTATATCCTCCAGTAATGAATACTACATTGTCTATATCATTTTTCGACAATAAATCCTTGTTTATAGCGTGCATTTCTTCCTGAATATCAACAGCATAAACCAGACCGCATAACGGTGCAATTTTTCTAGTAAAAAAACCAGATCCTGAACCAAAATCAGCAACAATATCAGTTAGCTTAAGGTTTAAACTATTTACTACCATAGTAGGATGTTCCTCTGATTCTCTCGAACTTCTCTCAAGCCAGTTGGCACCTTGATGACCCATCACCTTACTTATTTCTCTTTGAAAATAAAATTTTCCAATACCATCAAAACTTGGTTCTTTTACAGTATAGGTTTGGCTAAAAATGAAACTTTGGAATAAAATTATAAAATAAAAAGGCCTCATTTAATTATGACTTCTTTGAAGTTATTGAAAAAATAAATAAAGGGTATTTTATCTTAATCCCAAATAGAATTCATCTTATAAATATCTAATGAATTAATCTTTACAGTCCCTTCCTCAACAAAAAATTCAATATTGTGATTATTTTTTTCAAAAACCTGGGAGGAACTCACATACATCCAACCATCATTAACAATTGTTTCAATTGAAGTCTGATCTAGAAAAATGTGGAGTTTTAGCCTTCCTTTTTCTGGATAAACATTAACTTTTTCATCATTACAGATCAATGTATTGGTACTGACTTTATATAAAACTTTTTTTCCCCTTAGGTTGAATCCAAATTCTTCAGCTTTAGAAACATCAAAATCACCTACTAATTCAAAATAATCACCTTTCATATGTTTTAATGGGTTGTCCCCAGCCCCTAAAGATAAATTTTTCCAAGATTTTTTCTTCCCCCGTAAAGCTTTTAGCTCCTCTATAGGATTAATGTACATTCTATAGCCTGCCTCAGATTCTCTAAGAGTCATCTCAAGAGGCAATGACATCTGTTGATTGAAGGGCATATTTTTATGACCAGCTTCAAAACCAGGTCTATGATCACGTATCCATCCTATGTTAACTCTTCGGCCATCTGGAGCATTACTAAATGATTGACCAGCATAGGAATCACCGTAATAACTATACATGCTTTCGGTCTCAGGAGTAAAATTCTCCCCATCGAATTCTCCAACTCTGTAATTGCCATTACCTGTCCATATAATCCATTTCTTATTTGACTTATCACCATTAACAGGCAATTGAAACATGTCTGGACATTCTGAGCCTGCAGCGCTATAACTACCAGTTTCATTCCAGTCCTTTAAATTACTTGAGTTATAAAGTATGTAATTATCATCCCGGCCATTGTATAAACTCATCACCCATTTTTTCGTAGGTTCATACCAAAAAACCTTAGGGTCTCTATTATGAGGATATTGATATGGTAAAACTGGATTATTTGAGTATTTTGTCCAATTTCGTCCCCTATCTGTGCTATAACTCAAAGCTTGAGTGGGACCTTTAGAAATACTTGTAGAGTGAGATTTCACTGCTGTATAAACTAAAACCATAGTCTCTTCATTCCCATTTTGAAAACCAGCTGTATTACCGATATCCACAGCCCCAGAACCAGAGTAAATAACCCCTTCTGGACCAGGTGGTATCGCCGTAGGCAATTCCTCCCAATGAATTAAATCTTTGCTTACAGCATGTCCCCAAGAAACATTCCACCAAAACCAATTATATGGATTGTGCTGATAAAACATGTGCCATTCTCCATCATAATACTGCATTCCATTAGCATCATTTAGCCAACCTCTTTTTGATGTAAAATGAAACTGAGGTCTAAGTTCCTCCTTATAAAGGTTTTCCATTCCTGGATATTCATCAGATAAAATAATATCATCGAACGCTTTTGCCTGGTCTTTATATAAAACCCCTTTAAGATGTAGCTCTTTACCTTGATAATTTGATAAATCTGTAAAAACCCAAAAATCAGGGTTCTGTGATAATTCAACATCCATAAATGTTTCTAAACCATCTTCTACATTTAAATAAACGCGACTTTCCGGACTCATTCTCATGGACTGTCTTTTTATTGGCCAAATAAGATATTTTTTATTTATAATAAACCACTTATCTACATTTTTCATAACTGGTTCATCACTAAAAACTATATGATCAATATTTATATGGCCTAAGATGAATTCATCGTCATCAATCATTTGATCGCCTATTTCAATATGGGCTTCTCGATTAATCAAATTAGATACATCCCATGTCCGCCATGTCATCATTCTATTTGTTCTACCAGTCGCGGATTTAAAAATTTTATTGTCAACAATTAAATTAATATAAGTTCTACCGGGATGATTACCCCCACTTACTTGGAAAGAAATATATTTTTTTGAGATCTTAAACGATGGTGAAGTAAGAGTACCAGTACCATCATTGCCATCACTTAAATTATTGTCATTATTGCCTTCTTTTTTAATATTTACATAGCTTGTTAAAAATTGTTTTCCTTTATTTTTTATATTCCATCTTCGGTTGGCTTCGACATAGAATTTGTCTGTCTCAGTTGAATATGGACCGTTATTAAAAGCATTTCCTGTAGCTTTCCATTGTCCATAATTATCACCTTCGAAATCCTCGAATATTATTTCACTTTTAGTATTATCCTCAGCATTTAAATAAAATCCAGAAATAAAAAGGAACAACCATAGAATCTTAATTTTCTTCATAATACCCCTCTAATCTTTAACATGTGAAATATTATTAATAATCATCAGATTGACCTGGAGATAAATACCAATAAGCTACAGCTTGATAACGACAAAAATTAGGGCAATCTGTACATCCCCGTTCCTTATCACCCCATTTATCATCTTTATATTTTTCAATGACACCGGTAAATGATTTTTGAAATGGAATATTATCAGCTAAATGAAACCGACTGATGATGGTATGACCATTACCATCTATAGCTGTAAATGGCTGACTTGCAAACCCACTATCAAAAAGAGGGAAAGCTGGTTCAGCTGACCAGGCGTATCCAATATAATCCTCGCTACCTGTCCCATATGTTGAAGGAAATTTTTCATTGTCAACATAGAATTTTTCATCTCCTTCTCCCCACCACCACCAGATTGTTCTGTTCCCATACTTACCATACCACCAATTAGTTGCTTGTTCCTCAGGCTCTTCCCATTCATTATGGATATGAAGGGTAACCCCGCAATATCTACCTTTTCCTTTTGTAAGTAGTAACGGCCAATCTATGTCTCTACCTTTGTTATTAATTTTATTTCTGAATTTTCCATTGTGCCATTTTGCATGAAACCTCAGTAATTCATCAGCATTTTTTTCTAAAGCAACATGATTTATCTCCATTTCTAATGTATGAGATTTTTCTCCCTGATTAATTAATTCTATTTTTGCACCCTTTGAAAAAGGCATATACCAATTAGAATAGAAATATCCCGGCAAAGCTCCAACTGGAAGAGTCCGGTTGGGATAAATATCTGGATAAGTCCCAAAAAACATACCTATGGGAACCATAACCGATTCTTTTTGATCATCATCCCAAGTAATCCTTATCCATATATTTTTTAATAATTCTTCTCTTTGTTCCTCATTATTGTAATCATGAACATCATACCTAATATTAAAATGGGTTATAGCAGAGTTACCTTTATATTGAGCTACCCTAAAATTCTTTTTTCCTCTTAGTCTGATATTTTTTCTATCAATAATTGATGTTAAATATTCCTTATTTTTAAACCCTCTATTACCTAAAACTCTATCAGCCTCAGCCAAAGCTATTGTATCATCTTTTCTATGGTAGCCATCGAATTCAGGCAATTGAACCTGCTTGTCAGAAAAGGTGCTGTATGTAATATGATAATAATAACCCCAACCTTCTTCAAGAACAATCTTACAGTGCTTTTTATATGGTATAGGTATAAATCTATTCCTGCCTCTAGAAAGAGTAGGCATCAAATTTGGTAAATTAACTGAAGGATATGCAGAAAGCGAACCCCAACTTTTTGGCGTTTCAATACCATCCTCGTTTATTTGATCAAAAAAATTCGAGTAAGTCATATCTATTATTGGTTCCGTTCCGTGATCAACATATATTTTTATATTACCACCTGCTAATGCGAGAGCACTCCATATTCTCCATATTACTCCCGGACCTTCTTTTTCAAAAATTACCTGATTATTACCCTCTTTTCGAATAAATCCGGTTCCATCTCTATTAGCATTCCAATTCTCATATTTATCTAGGTCTGGGTTATATTTTGAATTCCTATCATAACTTGAAAAATTTCCAGAGGCTTCACCCACATGAGGTGGTGTGGCCAAATATTCAAAATCGTATAATCGTTTAATCAGATCAGGATAGGTTAATTGTTGTTGTGCTAACCCTGTGTTAAACATGAAAAAAAATGATAAAAATAACACTACTATATTTTTCGATTTCATTTTAGAGTTTTAACCTTTCCTTAATTGTTTGACTCAAAATTCAAAGGTGTTGGATTGGTAATCCAACCAGCTTTCCTAACCCCTTTTCCAAGAATAGATCCTTTACCTAGTTCATCTTCCATCTCTTCCATATATTTTTTCATTTTTTTGACTATTATCGGATTTTCTAACAAAACATTATTCCTCTCACCTATGTCTTTGTTCAAATTAAATAGTTGGGCCTTATTGTTTATTTCTCGATACTTCCAAGGGCCAGAACGTACCGCTTCTAGTCTTCCATTGAAAAAATAGAAAAAATTTTCATGTGGACTTTTTTCATCTTCATTTCCAGATAAAATATTCCAAATATCCTTACCATCTATAACCCTGTCATTTGGAATTTCAGCCTTTGCTAGTCCCGCTAAAGTTGGTAATAAATCCATAGTAGTTAATAATGCGTCTGAAGTCTTACCCGCTGGAATAGTACCTGGCCACCAGGCAATTGCAGGCACCCTCATACCCCCTTCAAATGTACTTCCTTTTCTACCTCTAAGTGGTCCAGCCGAGGCCAAACGAGTCCCAGGACCATTATCTGTAGTAAAGATAACCAAAGTTTTCCGTTCCAGATCAAGATCTTTAAGTAGATTAATAATTTCACCAACAGAATCATCAATTTCACTAATTGCGTGGGGATATAATTCATTCCTAGCAGTATAATTAACACTATTTTCTTCCTGACCTAATATAGTCTTCAAAGAATCTGAAATATTTTCCATGTACTTAGAAGATACATGTAATGGATTATGTGGCAAAGGATGGGGTATATACAGGAAAAAAGGCCTTTCTCTATTTCTTTTGATGAAATCTAAAGCCTTTTCTGTAATTCTTTTGGTTAGATTATCAGCATCAGGATCAAGTTCAATAACTTTCTCCCCATCTAAAAGAGGCAAAGGAGGAAAATTCCACATTTCTGAATTACCTCTATTTGGATGGAAAGTATGAATATCATGGCTATAAGGAATCCCAAAAAATTCATCAAAACCTTGACGTGTTGGCAGAAAATTTAACTGATCTCCAAGATGCCATTTACCAAAAATTCCAGTAACATAATTTTTTCTTTTTAATACTTCAGCAATAGTTATTTCATTAGGATTTAATCCCTTTGGATCCGCCGCAAGAGTAACAACAAATGGTTTATTGTTCTCTTCATTGTATATACCACCAGAACTCATATCTACCCTCTTAGGATAAGATCCAGTTAGAAGAGCAGCTCTAGAAGGTGTGCACACAGAAGCTGCAACATAAAAACTAGTAAGTTTTACTCCTTCTACAGCCAATTGATCAATAAAAGGAGTTTTTACATGTTTAGCTCCAAAACAACTTAAATCACCGTAACCTTGGTCATCTGTAAAAATGACAATAAAATTAGGGGGATTTTCAGAATATTGTTTTTTACTACATGATATAAATAAGGAAAGAATTAGAAAAAGAATGAATTTTATTTTAAACAAGATCAGTACTATTAATATCTAAAAAACTAGAAATAAATATAATCGAAGGTGGTTTTGCTGGTAGGAACTTCTTCAAGTTCTCCAAACCTTAATTCATATTCGTAAATAATTATTTCAATAATATTGTTTTGGTTATTGTATTGATATGTATATCTCCAATTAAAATGTTGCTTGGGGCTTTTTCTTGTTTTCTCAATATTATTTCCTTTTAAATCATATTTATATACATATCTATCCATAAGCTCAGAGTTAGGATCTAAGTTCACATACCCTTGTAACCCTCCCAGCCACAATTCTTCTACTAAATTCCCTTTCGCATCATATTTGTATACATCCCTTTGCTTTAAATTATCGTTCATGTCATATCTTAATTGCTCTACAAGCTTATTATTTGAGTCATATTTATATGAGTATTTCCAATCCAGCACATCATCAAAATGATCTTCATTTAATTCCAATTTTGATTCATTTTTAAAAATGTCTTTTCCTTTATAATCACCTTTCGAATCAAATTTAGTTTGCTCAATAATATTCTTTTCAAAATCATACTTGAAAAAATATGTCTCTATTAGAGAATCATCAGGGCCATATCTTGCATGTTTAATCTTTTTACCATTTTCATTGTAGTCTGTTACCATTTTCATATATAGATATTGTTTGAACTGACTTTTTTCCTTAGCATATCTATACTCTAATTTTGTTTCGGTCTTTATTCCCTTTTTTGAATTTATGTCACCAATTTTCCCTGAGGAATAGATTAGAGACGTGATAAAAAAAAGAAAGATGATAAAAAGAAATGATTCTTTTATTGATTTGTATCCTATAATCATAAAAAAATTCAATTAGGCTAATAATTCCTTCACAATATTCCCATGAACATCGGTAAGCCGATAGCGCCTACCTTGAAACTTATAAGTAAGTTTTTCATGATCAATTCCAAGAATATGCAATAAGGTTGCTTGAAAATCATGAACGTGAACAGGTTTCTCAATAATATTATAACCAAATTCATCTGTAGCTCCATGAGTATAGCCTTTTTTTACATTTGCACCTGCCATCCAAATAGAAAAACATCTTGGATGATGATCTCTTCCATAATTATCCATAGTTAATTTTCCTTGGGAATAGTTAGTACGACCAAACTCACCCCCCCATATCAATAGAGTATCTTCAAGCATTCCTCTCTGTTTTAAATCAAGCAATAACGCAGCAGAAGCCTGATCAGTTTGTTTGCATTTATCTTTAATATTATCTGGGAGGTTGTCATGATGGTCCCATCCACGATGATAAAGTTGGATAAATTTCACACCTTTTTCCGCAAGCCGTCTCGCCATAAGACAATTAGCAGCATAGGTTCCTGGAATTTTTGAGTCAGGACCATAGAGATCAAAAACGTGCTCTGGCTCATCTGACATATCTGTTACTTCAGGAACAGATGTTTGCATGCGAAAAGCCATCTCATATTGAGCTATTCGAGCTTCTATTTCAGGATCATGAAATTTTTCATATTGTTCCTGTTGTAATTTTTTCGTGTATTCTATTTGTTCTCGTCTTGCGTCAGATTTAACCCCTGGTGGGTTATTCAAATAGAGAACAGCATCTTTACCAGCTCTAAATTGAACCCCTTGATGCTGAGATGGTAAGAAACCATTTCCCCATAAACGGGAATATAATGGTTGGCCTCCCATGTTCTTTGTAAGCAAAACGACAAAAGAGGGTAAGTTTTCATTGTCCGATCCTAAACCATAATCCAACCAAGATCCTATCGCAGGTCTACCTGGAAATTGCGATCCAGTTTGAATGAATGTTGCTGCTGGATCATGATTGATTGCATCTGTGTACATTGATTTTACAAAACATAATTCATCAGCAATTTTTGACTGGTGTGGCAAAAGTTCACTCATCCATGCACCAGATTCTCCCCATTTTTGGAAAGAAAATTGTGATCCGGCTAAGGGGAAAGATGTTTGTCCTGCCGTCATTCCAGTTAACCTCTGACCCTGCCTGATGGACTCTGGTAATTCATCGCCATTCATCTTATTTAATAAAGGTTTGTAATCGAATAAATCAAGCTGAGAAGGTGCCCCGCTTTGAAACATATAAATAACTCGTTTTGCTTTTGGTGCAAAATGGGGAGACCCTAATATACCTTTACCCAATTTCCTGTTAGAATTTGAAATTGCATTTCCTAAAAGTGCAGGATTAAAAAATGATGCTAGACTTACAGCTCCTAATCCATATGCGGTCTTTGATAAAAATGATCTTCGATTTACTACGCAATCATAGTTATTACATTCACTCATTTATTATAGTCCTCTTTTTATAAAAAATTACCTTATTCATCTTTTCATATATGCTTCATCATGATTAATCATTGTACTAGCAACCATAGCCAGAGCAGCTGTCCGAGTGGTATCCAGTTTATTGTCAAACGGAGATTCCCCAACTCCTAATAA
>Ga0310344_10001000_pt1 | contig 21833 bp, 21 predicted proteins | sample HC15DNA20200_MG_FD_203801 | JGI IMG/M metagenome (GOLD analysis project Ga0310344, IMG submission 203801) | Marine microbial communities from station ALOHA, North Pacific Subtropical Gyre - HC15-DNA-20-200_MG | ecosystem: Environmental > Aquatic > Marine > Oceanic | place: Pacific Ocean: North... | reverse complement strand
TCGGAGGGAGGCTCCCACGCCTGGAAGTCGTCAAGGCGCCAGACGGTGTATGGCCAGCCGTCGGTGGCGAGGGACTCCAGGTCGTCCAGGCTCATTCATCAAGTTTGTGTTTGAGGGCTTGAATATAAAACCAGAGGTCGATGACCTCTTCTTCCAGGGACGTGAAGTCGTGTAGGCGGTCGGGGAGGAAGCCACCATGTTCCTTTTGGCCGCGATTGTACTTGGCAAAGGCGGCCTTGCGGAAATGAGCGATAGCCTTGTCACGTAGCCTGGCTTCCCTGGGTTTCATGGTCTGGTCAGGTGTATGGTGACTTTCATTATACTGTCGTCGACGGCGCTCCGTTTCACGGTGACAGGGAAGGAACCGTCGCCTCCGGTGCTGAACGCCACACCGGCGCCCCTGTGTCCCATGCGGAAGCGCAGCGGTCCATGGCCTTGTGGATTCATGGTGGATTTGGCGGCGCCAGCTATGTTAAAGTCGCCGCCCTGTACGTCATCACGTACAGGGCGTGAATTCCACTCGCCCTCAATATAGCAAGGATCGCAAACCATGAGCATACCGGCGTCCACGCATACGTAGCCTATAAGCTCCTCGTAGCGGTGGCCGGTAAAATACGTGTCAAGTAGCTTGAGGCCCATTTCCGCGAGCTTGTCCTTTATTTCCTTTACGCTCTTGTGCCCGATATTTCGATATCTGAGCAAATCCCGCTCGGTGCGGCCGCACAGGTCGCGGACTGTGGCAAGGGTGTGACCACCACGGGGTTTTGTATTTTCATACAGGTATGCAAGGAAGTTTTTGACGCGGTTGCTGAAATCCACCTCGTCGAGGTTCATGTTGAGGTATTTCTCCAACTGTGCCATGTCCGGTGGCGCTTGTGTTCTGTCTACGTTGGTCTGGCAGCTATTGAGGAGTGTCAAATCCTCCTCGGTAACATTATTGTTCGGTTTCTTCATTTTGTTTCTTGGATTTAAGGTGGCTGAAAATGGAGAGGCCGCAGACCGCGGTAGCCAGGCCGGTGAGCAGAAAGAAGCTCCACATGGGCGCCCCAACCTTGGGCGGTGGCGGCTGTGGTGCCTCCTGGGCCTTGGGCACCGGCAGGAGTGATGGCATCCTGGGGACGGGAGTGTTGGTGTGCTGGCACCCGGCCAGCAGGAGGACAAGGATTAGGTTTCTCATAGCTTCACGTCCGCTTCATCGAGGAGGTGTTTCAATTTGCTGCGGGTGGCTGCGACCACCATCTGCTGCCCTTTTTGCAGGAGGGCTTCCTTGGTGCGCCCCAGGCATTCCTGCTTGCAGGTGGCAGCCACCTGGGTGGCTGTAAACATGTTACCGCCGATTGCTGAAATGAGGAAGTCATCGAGGTCTTGGAGGATGTGGCGGTAATTGTGTGCATCCAGGGCGGCCCTGGCTGCATCAGCGTCCTTATAGGTGATGGTAACCTTCTTCAAAAGGGATCCTCCTCGGCGGCCACGGTGTGGCTGGTGTCCAGGTACAGCACCTCCTGCACGTTGTCGTTGGAACGGATGCCCCAGGGGCACCGTGTAAGCTGTGAGGGCGTCCTGGTGGCCATGTCGGCTCCCATGACGTTGGCAAGGTCGTAGAAGCGCATTATGTCGGTCTCCTCGGCGTCCTTTACCTTAAACCATGCGTGTAGGCTTTTGGAGCCTGACCAGACAACCATGACGAGCGGGTAGGCTTTCTTTAGAAGGTCGATGATGGACGCCTGGAGGTCACGGGTGCCGGAGTCGAACTCGACGACCGCGTACCACCTGGGACCGACATTGTCGAGGCACCGGCGGCTGACCCGGCCGTCTTGGGTACGGCCGGTCAGCGCCTTCATGGGTGAGGGCACTATAAATTGAAATGGCAGGGCGGCATAGCTGGCGGTGGAGCCGGGGAGGAGCGGGTGGTCATGGTGAACCAGCTTCTCGTCTATGTACTTGCGGTGGTTGGTCCGCGCCCGCTGGAGGTCTTCACCCAGGCAGATGAGGGTGTCGCCTGGGTAAAGCCTTTCCAGCAGGGTGTGCGGGAGGATCGTCATCGGATCCACCGGGGAGGACATGCGTAGTTCCTCCTCGGTGATGTCGGTATTGACCGCCCGCCACAGGTTTGCCCGCTTGGCTTCCATGCCGGGTTTGCGGGCTTCATCGAGTATGGTAAAATCCATTGTCTTGTTCGGCGGTTCCCAGGCTACCTTTTTACTGTTGCGAACCGCGTTCCATATCTCGCGCTCCGGCACCCGCCGGCCACAGTCGGAGGTAAGGTGCTTGAGTGAATCAAAGACTTCATTTTCAGACAGGTCAGCGTGGAGGTAACGAGCCAGCCGGAAGAGCCAGCTATGGAGGCCGGCGCCAGGTGCTGGGCGCTCATTAATTATCTCTCTGACGAACCGTGGCAGCTCCTGCATCAACGACCAGGTGGGCTAAAAGATCTTCGATGTCCCCGTCAGAAAACGGGTCATTTTTCTCCATCAGCGACACGGCGGCGAGGATTGTTCGGAGTTGTTTTTCAACGCCTCGCGCAATCGTATATTCGACGCTGGTCACCTTACCGGATGTGATAGCGCCCAGCGCAATGGTGAAGCCTTCATCCAGCTCCTCAATTTTGGTTTTTAATATAATGGCCATTTTGGGTTGGGTTGTATGTTTAATTGTGCCAGCCGGTCGTAGCGGATCACCTGGCCGCCTTTCGCCCTGGCTGTTTCAAAGTACTTGTAGCGACCGGTTGCCACCCCGTTTAAAACAGGGCAATAACCTGGGTGGCTGGCTGGGGGCTGGTACTGCGGTGTCCGCAGAAAAGTTTCATCCATTTTCATTTCACTCGTGGGTCGTATTTGTTGACGTAGCGCCAGTACCCCAGTAGGGACAGGAAGCCCTCATAATGGCGGCGGCATTCCTCCCACTTATGGACAATCATCCGGCCGGGTTCGGTCGTTGACAGAATCACGTTGGCGGTGAGGGCGGCCGGGTTGTCCAGCCAGGCTTCACCGTATGCGGCCACACCGTAGGCGGCCATCTGCATTCCGTAGTCATCGGGGATGAAAACCTTCTTTGGCTTGCCGGTTCTCTTGTCCAGGGTGTCCTTGAATTTAAAGTCAAGGACGCCCTGGTTGGCGGCACGGTTGCCCTTCTCCCCCCAGGTGAACAGAATGTCCACGGTGCCCGCATAGCCTTCGCCAGCATTAATGAGTATGGCCTCACGCTGGGTTACCTCCAGTTGCTTCTCGTCCTTCCAATCGAAGAAGGGCTGGACAATGGCGGCCAGCTCCGGCGGCACCGGTGTGCCGGCGAAGCTGTTGTCGATGGCGCTGTGACCGTAGGATCCGAGCTTGGCGGCATCGGAGACCGGGTCGTAGGCCAGCTCGGAAAGGCGCTCAACGTAGGTCTCCAGACCCTCCTGTTCCCCGGCCGGGTTTGCCATGCCAGCCTCGACCACCCGGTTCAGCTTCCACTTTTCCAGTTGTGGCTTGGCGGCAACCTTGAAGATGCCGGTCACGCTGGGCAGAAAATGGTGCTTCCTGGCGTCGGTGATGTTGGTATTGCGGAGACCTTCGCCTGTCACCTTCTTTATGCGGTGACAGGCATTGCCCTCTAAGTCGTACCAATGCTGGCTGTTGCGGGCGTCCCGCTTGAGGTTGGAGGTGTCAGTAATTGACGGCATTAGAACGGCGGGTTCTGGGTGGCAGGAGCGGTGGCATCGACAACGTGTGGCGCTGGTTGCTGGTCAGCGGTGCCCTCGGTGGGGGCAGCCTGTGCCTCGGCCGGTGACAACGTGGGCTGGAGCGCCAGCCGGACGGCATTGGCATCAGCGGCCATGCTCGGGGGGAGCGGTGTGATATTATTGATGCGAGCGTAAACGCCGGTGGCGTCCGTACCCGTGGTGAGCAGGGCTGTCTGGCCAACGGCGGCCTCTGTGGTGCCTGGCAGCTCGCCCATCCATGCCTGGAAGAACTTTGCCATGGCGCTTCGCTCGTGTGGGCGGTCAAAGTATTTCATGGGCTTGCTGCGGATGTGGTGCAGCGCCCCATCGGCCGCCACGAGGGCGAATACATACTGGAGGCCAGGGCGCTCCTCGGACTCGTCGGTGCGACCGTTCTCGTCGTAGATGGGGAACCGCATGGCGCGGAATACTTGTTCAACGGCAATGGAGGCGTAAACGCCGGGAGGTGGTGGTGCGGGAGCGTCCCCGCCTGTGGATAATTGAATTTCAGGCATCTTCTGATTCTTTGTTCTGGTTTTTGTTGTATAGGTGAAAGTCTTCCAGGCTCATGGTAAGCAACCATTTGCCACGGTTACGGCGGTGAAGGACTGCCGGGGGCGCCCCAACGCCCCCGGCATCCTTAGTCGCTTGTTGATATGCCACTTCGAGGTTAAGCCGCTGAACTCGCTTGACCTCCAGATGAAAAGGAAAATTGGTGACGAGGTCAGGGCTGTCAGGGCCGCCGGCATGTTGCTGCCCCCGCCGGGCTTCGTAGCCCATGTCGCGGAGGATCGCGGCGGCTTCCAGTTCGCCGGCCTTACCCTTGCTGCGAGAATTGATTGGCACGGTTTTTAATTGTTTCCCAAACGTATTTGCCACGAGTGAGTGGCCGGATCCGTAGGCGTTTCATTAGCCTGTTGAAGGTGGGCTGGCTGACGCCAAGGCGCTTGGCAGCCTCTGTCGATTTAACTATTTCCATCGTCCTCCCATGGTTGGTCCTGGATCAGCGCCTCCACGTCTTCCCTAAAAAACTTGGGGCGCGGAGTACCTGGAATAAAGCGTTGTTTTAAATACCCTTTCTTAACCAGCCTCATTATGCTTGAAGGCGACGTATAGCCTAGAAAAGCGGCCGCCTGCATGGTGGTAAGAAGGGTCCGAGGGTGTGTGGGGATTTTCGGCATAACAATTTAAGTATTTCTGCTATTCGGCTTGCCCGTCAAGGCCAATGGCAAGAAAGTTTTGCCAGGCAAATTATAGAAATGCTAAAAATATTCCCTTGCCAACCGAAAGTATTTTTCGGACAAGTTCCTTGCAAATCCTTTTCCCTGGGTTTTTAAAAAATTAAATGAATAGAAAAGCGAACAAAGCGATCACCGTCCGGCTGGAAGACGACCTCTACGCCAAACTGGTGGAGCTGGCCGAAACCAACCACCAGACAATAACACACGTTGTCACCGGCTGCATGGAGAGCGCCATTGATCTAATAACGCAACCTGGGGCGAAGGTCACAATGCCCAGGTTCTTTGCACTTTGTCGGTTGTCTCAACAATGGGAGGCGACCGAAAAACAGGAGATAATTAATGAAAAATAATAACTCACAGTTAGTTGAAATCCACACCAATGACGGGCAGCATGAACTCAACATTCCAAATGAAAGTATAACCAGGATCCTCGTAAACGGCCAGGAGGTTTCAGCGACCGGTCAGCTCGCTGAAATACATACTGCCACCATATCGAAGGGTTGGTATGTTACGGTCTTCTCTATTATCATAATAACGTGCCTGAGCAATATGATCATGGACGCCTGGCTGGTTCACCAGCAACGCAATGCGGTGCCCCCGGAAGAGCTGGCTTCCAGCCAACCTTTATTTAGGCTGGGCCAGCAGGTGTCATGGAAGGGAAGTGGCAGCGAAAAAACTCCAAATCACCGCGTTGGACACATTGTGCAGTTTACAGTCTGCCCAAGTCCAAAGCACAATTGGCTCTACAAAGTGCAGATGTGGCCGAAAACGGAGGACGGCAAACCCGAGCATGTATACATACGCGAGGGCTATATCTACTCGGGCATAGAAGCCAACATCGCTTCCAAATGAAGCGCAAATACACGGCGGCCAACAGGCCATCCTCCGACAAGGCGCCCCGGCGCCCCGGCCGGACCACAACGACCATGACCTTCTCCATGGCACCGGAGGTGCTGGACGCCACAAAGGCCAGGGCGAAGGAGCTGGGTATGCCCACCAGCACATATGTCAACATAGTCCTGCGCGTACACGCGGGCGAGGGTGCCCTGGAGGGAGAGGACGTTGAGGGCTGGGACATGGCCAATTCATTGTTCACAGGGTGGGTGCGCCAGGCTGTAAAGCGGGTGACCCAGGTGGGCAGCAAAACGGTGGCCGGGGAGGATCTCCCTTTCTGGCTGCCCAAGAAAAAGATGGCGGTCGAAGCGACCATCAACCTGGAGGCCACGCACACGGTGCGCGAGCTGGCTGGGCTGGCCGCCATGATTGCACCGGCAAAGCTGGTGCTGGTTGTCTTCAGCAGGGAAACCGCTATTGGAAAAAACGAAGCAGCCCAACTCGAAAAAGTGGGCTGCTTCGTTTGTACCCTGGGCGAGCTGCTGGGTCTCCTGGGCTAAACAACTTGCCCAGAATCCCTTAACCCATCTATGTACTCATCCAGTTCCTCAAGCTCTTCAGGGGCCAGCTTCAAGTAGTTTGCCAGTTCCTTGCGGTTCTGGTTCAAGGCCCATTCCGCGATTGTGTTTATCCAGGTCTGTTTTTCTTCGTTGTCCATACCAGTATAAAGGGGTTGGTTTGCTTTGTTTCCGGTTTTTTTTTACCAGTAGGCGCAAGTCTCTAAAAACCGGTGTCAATGGTGGCAATGCCGGCCAGGTTTCGCTCAAAGGTTTTACGTGCGGCCTCACCCATGTCAGGCAGTTGCTGGTCGGCGCCATATGTGTTCAGTTCAAAGATGGCCTGTTTCATGTCCTCGATTTCGTAGGTTCTTATAAACTGCGGCTTGACCTTGCCCAGGTGAATGAAGTCCTTACACGCGGCGCGGGCTTCCTCCAAAGAAGGGTAAGCCGCTTGGAGCGGCTTACCCTTATGGAAGTCCCAGAGTTGCAGGACGAAGATTTTCATAGGTTTATGCTATTTAATAGGTGAAGGATTCCTTTTTTGGTGGGCGTGAAGTAATGCACGTTGATGTCGCCAACCTGGATTGGGTCGAGGTCGAGGCGATCATTAAAATCCAAATCCTCGAAATCGCCATCGTAGGCGCGATATTCCTTTTCTTTTTTGCGCTCGATCCGCAAAGTCGCATTCCTCTTCTTGGTTGCCGCCGCCTTCGACGAAAACCAAAAAGTATATGGGTCACCGTTCCCGTCCACTTCTGTGTATGAGTATATTTTCATAGGTTCCCTTCGCGCCTGAGACATTCGATTTCATAGTTCTCCATATCATCGCCGTCAGAGATATGGCTGACATCCTTGAGGTCTGCATCGAGGAGCGCATGACCCCGGCTGACCTCCCCGTCCTGGGCCAGCTCGGGGTGGGCGGCAATGGCCTCGGCCTCGCTGGCATAGGAGTCAAGGAAATCAACTCGGGTCATCCCAGCACAAACAGAGGTGCTGGGATACCCGTCATCCTTGTAGCCCTTGACGGCGTAAGGTTCGCGGCCGAGGTCAGGGTTATAGTGAATCTGCTTGTAGTCGTAGCTCATGCTGCTACCTCCTTCCCGGCGGCCTTCAGGCCAATGCGAAAGTAGGCGTCCGCATCGGCCACGGTGGCCAGGCCACGGTAGTGGCGATTGAGCAGGTCAAGGCCATTGAGGTGACCGAGGATATCGGCCGTCTCGCACAGGTTAAAGTGCCGCTCACCCTCGTAGCCCTTCCAGGCTGTGTGGTAGGTGGCGAAACTGTGCCGGAGGCCATTGCGGACCCAAGGGACGCCGTGGACTGAACGCAACTCACGTTCGTAGTCACGGCGGCGGTACTGATAGTTGACAGGATCGAACTCCACGTCGGCCAGGATGTCCCAGAGGTTCTGGGGGAGGTTCGTGAGGACCCTGGCGCGGCGCTTCTTGGCGGCGGCGGCCGGGATGCGGATGAGGCGATCCACCCGGTTTATGTTGGCATCGGTGAGGCGCTGGACCTCCCCGGTGCGAATGCCAGCAAAAAGCTGGATAGCCAGGCCGGCCTTGAGCTTGTCTGGGGCAAGCTCAAGGATGGCCTTTGCGTCGGCTGCCGGGAAGTACTCCACCTCGCTCTCGTCTTCGATGGGGAAGACGATTTTGACCTCGGGGAACTTGACCCCCTGCACCTTGAAGAGGTGCTTAAGCTGCACCAGCACCGCTCGCTTGGTGCTGTTGGCAGAGCCACGCTCGTGGACATAGCCCTCGATGTCCACGGCGGTGATACCTGGCAGGGTGCGCCCAGCGAAAGCCTTGGCGAAGTCATTCACCCGGTAGAGCTTTCCGCGAAGTGTCGCGGGACGTAGCCCCAGGTTCTTCTGGCCTTCAATGTATTCGGCCACAGAGGTGGCCAGGTCAATGTCTGCCCCGGCATCAAGCAGGGACTCGTCGGTGCGACCAGCGAGATCCTTGCGGAGCTGGGTCGCGTAGACCTCGGCCTCCTCCTTGGTGGGGAAGAACTTTTGCCGAGGCGTGTGGGCATTGATCCAGTAACGGACGGCCCAGGGGGAGCGGCGGCTGACGCCGTCGCTTACTTTTCTGACTGAGACTTTTCTAGTTTTCATTGTGTGTGTGTGGTTAAAAATTGGCCGGGTATTTTGTACGCCCCCGGTGGCGTGTAGGGTTAAACGGTGGTGGGGGTAGTCTGGGCGAAGAAGAGCTGGTCATCGGTGGTGACCGTCCAGCGACGGGTGGCGTAGATGCGGCGGGCGTCATTGTCCCGGCGATACTTGACGACCTCACCGTCCTCGGTATCGAGGACGATAGTGGTGGGACTGATGAAGACCCGGTAGAAGGGACCATCGTGGAGGCAGCCCCCAAGGAGTTCCACGCGGTTGAGGAGGGTGAGTCCCTCCTCCTTACCCACGAGCGGGTAGAGGTAGTAGAGGAGTCCCTCGATGACGAGGAACTCGGAGGCGATACCGGAGAGCTGCTTGATGCGCTTCTCGGCGTCAGCCTTGTTGAAGTTGATGGCCGAGGCCACCTTTTCCTGCTCCTCCTTAGAGCTGGCCGAAACGGCGTCGGCGAATGTGGTGTGTGTTGTGTAGTTCATGGTGTGTGTAGTTTAGGTAAATTCTGGTTTAGGTTGTTTAGGTCTGACTCTTATCTGACTGATTTCGAGTGACTCCCTGTGATTAATTAAAACCAAGATTAACCCAGTAATAGCCTCGCTGTCAAGCAATGTTGCCGATTATGACACAAGTGCCGTTTGTCTTTACCAGTTAGACTGGGCAGGAATAACCGCCAGCCCGCATGGTTACTGGGCTACAGCCCCATATTCTGGGGTTGCACAGTTTAGGTTTGGTGAGGTAAAACCCTGAAAAAACTTTCGCCCGTTGTCGTTTTTTTCAGGTTTTTTTAACAAGTTCACCGTTTTTTTGCACCCCATGGAATTAATTAATTAATTAAATTAAAGCCCAAAAAAAAGGGTGGGCCAACCTAAAGTCAACCCACCCCACCACACACACTTTAAATTCAGGTGCCGCTGGCTCGTCCCCTGTGAAGCTCGACCCAGGTCTCTATATGCTCGTCACTAAAACCATCGGCTCTCATTTGCTCCATCATGGTCTCCACCGTCATGCCCTCCGGCAACCTGGGGCGGCTTGGGTTTACACAGCCGGCCACCAGCCGGCGGGTGCCGTCTTTAGGGTTTAGCAAGAGCTTGTCGTCGGCGTTGAAGTTCGTCCTTGAAGCGAATTGTTCCGCGAAAGTGGGCTTCTCTGGTTGTGGCATAATTGTATTCCTCCTTTCCAAACACTTGGGTGTCGTAGAATCCTTTATATATGTGAGCAATGTTCGAAGTGTCAATGTCCTTGATTGCCTTCTCCATGTCATAATACCACTTGTCGGCAGACCGCCCAGCCAAGATAGGATCCAGGTGGTTCATCGGGTTTGGATCCCAGCGGGCAGAAATCTCCGGGATGTACTGCGCCCGTATCCCTATGACCTTTCCTCGCGCACCAAACCCTGGCATGTATGAATTGTCCCTCGCTATCGTATAGCCGTCGATGTTGTGGCTCCTCATATGTGCCAGCAGTTGCGCCAGCCCGGCAGCGTTGGTACGGGCGTAATTCTCCTTGAAAAGGATTTCAATACCAGGCCGGGCATTCGGGTGACTCTTGTCTGCCACCATGCTAAAAAAGGTATCCCATTGACCATGCTTGATCGCCTCTTTCATCACCGCAATTCGGAAGTCGGCAATGGCGCTGGCCTGGCCAGCCCACAAGTCATGCTTGTTGTCCAGCACCAGTTCCAGGTCAAGGGTGGGTTCTGCTATTTCACCATACAGCCCGTCACTCTTGTTTATTCTAACGATACGATGGCCGGGGATGAGCCGGGCACTTTCCTGCAAGTTGTCCAGCATCTCTTGCTGCGCCGGTTCGCTATAATCCTTGTCCTTGATCTTGCCAATGCTACCGGCCTTGCGAACATTGATGCCACCGCCCGAATAGCTGGTTACACCGACGCTCATCCGCTTTATATTCGATGCAGCCTGGGTGGTGCGCGTTGGATGGGTCTGCCCAAACTCATACAGGTTCATGTGCGGATCGTAGCTCGCAAGCTCGCTGCCGGCACCCTTTGTCCAGCCCTTCTTGTCCCATAGCAATTTCTCGTAAAACCACATGGCCGCCTGGAGGTCGTCAGGGTTAATGTCGTAACCCTGCTTCTGGGCACTTCGTGTCGCCCGGTCGAATATTAATTGGCCGAGGCCAAAATCTCCGACAGGCTCCCCGCCCAGCATCCGCTGGCTGTTGACTCCCGTCTCGGCCCTCGGCTGGATTCTCCATTGTTTACGGTGACCATACAGGAGCCGGCGCAATGTTCGGGCAGCCCATACATCGATGGTTGCCTTCAGGGAACGACCGGTGAAGTTCCCGGCATAGTTTGGTGTCTTGGGGCCACCTACGGTTTCCAGCCAGGAACCATGCAGAACCTGCATGACCGCGTGTGAGTTGGCATTGTATTTCTTGCCGTTTGCCCGCAAGGGTACGTCCTTGAAATCTCTTGGCCGTTTCCCCGCAGCCAGGTGCTGGTCGTACCGCTCAAGCAAATTGTCGTATTTGCCCATTGAGAATAATTGGATGGCCTCCATGGCCTGGGCGAAGTTCTCGGCCACAGGTGTTCGCGCAGAGGTGGCACCGTTGAGCTGGGCGAACTTCTCTGCCGACGCGCCAAAGATTCTGTAGAACTGGTCACGCATCCGCTTGTACCAGCCCACCGCCTTGGCAATCTCAGGCACCTTCATCCCCTGCTGGAACTCGGCATAAAGCCTGTCACCCTGTTTGTTTATAAATGGCTCCAACCAGGCATTCTCCAGCTCACGTATGCGGGCGTTTACCCTGGCCACACCATAGTCTATCTCGCTCTTTGGTGTTTTGGTCTCCCGGCCGCGCACCCTTATTTGTGTACGCTGCTTCTTTAGTTCCTCAATGCGGGCGTGGTTCTTTTTCATCGACTCCCGGCGGGCTTTCACGGCGGCGGGGGCGTTGGTCAAGTGGTAGTCCTCAGACTCCCACTTTACCTTCCCGTCAGCGTCAAATGTGTCAGCCTTGGATCCAACATCCAAGCCTACTATTTTCAGAGGTACAGCCTCGGGGAACTCGGAATTAATAACCCGACGGGTGTGCTTGGCCGCAGCCAGCCGGTGCTTCTTCAGGGTCTTCTGCTCGCCCGGTGTGAGGTTTTTATACTCCCAGGTCTTGCCGTATTTGGTGTGCAGGTTGCCCTCGTAGGCACGGGCACGGTCCTGGGCTGGTAGCTTGCCCACCGCGATCCGCTCGGGGCTGTGGCGCCGGTCATCATATTTCTCAAAACCAGAAATCAGACCCTCGTCCTCCATCTTCTGCCAGTAGTCTAAGGAGTGTGGAGTCACATCCTCCACCCATATCCCTTCATATATCTTATCTAATTTTTCCAGGGATTTTCTGGTCCCCCCCGGCTCCGTGCCCTTGCTGTTCCATTGTAAAATCGTTATGGAGTCTCCGCGAACCTCAAACCTGCCGTCTACAAACTCGTCTTCAAGGGACTTTGTTAACGTACCTCCTTCGCCGGGCGTATGTATTAAGCCCAGATCATCGTCAATGTAGTCCCCAGGTGCCCTCGGGGTTTCTACACGGTCATCTAACCTGGCACGAGACAGATCAAAGACTGCCACCGCCGGCGCTTGATCACCCTCCGTAACTCCAGCGGCATAGTCCCAGCCTTCCCATCCATCAAAGCCTTCAGCCTTTAAAGTTTCTACAACCCTCGGGTTTAGGAGCAATACGCCCGGCAACTCTTCCTTGATTTCAAATTCTCCCTGGCGCAAACGAACGTCCGGTTCTTTATTGTCTACCTTTATAGCAGCCTCGTACACATCGGCGTCCGAGGCTGGCTTTTTCAGCTTAATATTCCACGCTCGCACGTTGGGGCCATACGTCCGAGCCATGTCTCGGCTTTCAGTCAAAAATAAGGGTTTCCCAGGCTTTGGGCTAAAGTTCGGATCCGAGCTTCCGTGGAAATAGGTCCGCTCGGGGCTGTAGCGCACATCATCACTCTCGGGCTTGAAACGCTCCGAGAGCGGAATGATGTTCCCCTGGTCATCGCGGGTGATGGGGTCGGCTGATTTGATCTGGTTGGGGTCAAAGACCATAAAACTATCCGCAGCTTCTGGGTGTTTTTTTAAAAACTGATTGTCCGTAAAAGACCTCGACGACCTCGGTGGGTTTTTAATGCCCTCCCACCGGTTTAAGTAAACCAGCCCGTCATGGCCGGCGGCTTTTAGTTTTTCGACCTGTGGATCCCATGAAAACTGATCGCGCACACGCAGCGGGTTTTTTAAATTAAGATAGAATGGTTTTACAATGCTACCACGTTCGGCTTGGGATTTTTTAGACGCAAAATGGATACCAGCACCCGCCATACTTCGGCTAGGGTCAAATACCGTAAACTCGGCATCGGTCCCATGATAAACAGGGCCAATCGTATACCCAGCCGCCCTCGCAGCCGCCTCGACCATCTTGCCGGCCGTCTTAGTGTCCCCGGCCTCGGCCGCTTCCATGTAGGCCGCATCGCGCTCGGGGCTGTAGACAATGTCATCAAAACCTTTAATTTTTATAATGGTGGGACCATCATCCTTTGGCTCATTGTATTTAAATGTGTGGCGGGTGGTTCCATCGCCCTGCTTCTTTGACTCGACCTGAAACCCCAGTTTCCTATACCACTTTGCCAACTGGTTGTCGGTCAGGCCACCTTGGCCAAAAGCCTCAACATTACCATACGCCGAGATGCCGGTTGCGTCCAAAACGTCCTTGAGTGCCAGCATCCCCCTGGTGCCTGACCCTTTCCCTTTTTCCAATGAACGGACTGAACCTATTCTGACTCCATTCCCTCGGTCACTTAACTCCACCAGGAACTCCTCGTTGACCAGGATTTCACGGTAGTCAAACGGGTTGCGCATTACCGTGTAGCCCTTATCCACAAACCCTTGAATGACCCGGTGTTTTGGGGTCGTCATGTCGGCCCCCGGTGGGAATAACGGAGGGGCTATGCTCTCGCCCTCGGCCGCTTCCATGTAGTCCGCATCGCGCTCGGGGCTGGCGTAGGTGTGATCCCATGGCCTCTCAAATAAACGCACTACGCCTGGCTTCAGTTCGGTGACTGCCAGGCGTTGTCGTTTATCCAACCCGAGATCGTAGAGCTTTTCTGCCATTCCCATTAGCTCGCCATCGGTGAGAAGATTCGTATCAATCACAATCTCCCCGGTTTCCAGGTACGCCGGCACCAATGCCTTTTGAGGAATGGCTGCCAGGCGCTCATCACTTGGCGCTGCCTTGTCCCATCCAGCGAGTGTTACATCGCCTAATGGTGTGGCGTCCATAATATCAACTGCCGCACTACCTCGGCTGAAAAGTACATTTGGTTGATGCTCCTGCATCCTTCGCCTACGCGCTGCTATCCTATCACGCATCCTGTTGGCAGGGTCATTCTGAATGTTGTCCTGTGGCCCACGTTCGTACACACCTGTCCGCTCGGGGCTGTGGTATGACTTGTAACTTTCAATCGCGGCTGCCTCCTCGGGCGTGACGCGCCTGGTGGGAATGTCTATGGGCTGAAGGTCGTCCCATGCCTCCAGCTTGACGAGGTTACCACCGTGGACATCGTCGGCTACATAGCCACGGTCTTTGTGGAGCCATTTGTTTCCCCAGCCGGTTGGGCCTACCTTTTGCCAGCCATGGTCAACCATGTAGTCGTATATCTGGTTCTCAGTTGGCTCAATAACTTCACCCATTGCGTCACGGGACGGCGCGTGATAGTCCTGCTCGATGAGCATATAATCCAGTTGGTCCCCCAGATAGCCCACCACTTCAACGGTGTCTCCGAATGCCTGGTTGTAGTCGGCAAGGCCATTCAGTACCTCAAAGTCAGTTCCAGCCTCAAAACCAAACTCACCGGTGGGGTCTGAACCCGGCCCTGACACGTCATCAACAATAATGGCGAGCCGGAAACTATGCTCACCTGGCGCCGGCTGTACACCACCGAAATCCACCTGGCTGACCTTCAGCACTTTGTCGGTGTCAAGGTTAAGGAAAGCCAGACTTTCTGTGCCGGCTCCGACAAGCTGAAGGTAACCCGGCTGGTCAACCTTCTGAAGGTGTGAAATTACTTGGTCCGCTGGGACGCCCAAAAGATAGGACAACCGCTGCGTAATCCTGGGTATGTGAAAATCATATCCGTTGGCAATCTGTGTCAGCGCGAGCTGGTAGTCGATTCCCAGCGCCACTTCCCCTGGCGTTTTAATGAGTCGATTGCGTCTTGCGCTTCTTTGCGCGATTGCTCGCTGTTCGTGGAAGTCTCTCTGAGCAAGGCTCCTCGGTTGTACACTCGGTTTGCCCACTCCAGCTCGTCCGGCTGGAGCGGCCTCCGCGAAGAGTTCTCCTTCTTTAAATGTTGGTTGGCTTTCTTCATATGCTGCTTCTTTTACCAGAGATTCAGGGGAGCCGTCAATAAGAGGCCGCCCAGGGTTTGTGTCATAATCAAGTGGATCGCGCTCGGGGCTGGCGTAGGTGTCTGGGTCAATCGGAGTATAAAAGTCAACCTCCTGGCCCTCCATTTTATCATAGAACTCAGGTGACAGTTCAGCGGAAAACGTAGCCGCGCGTTTCAAATGCTCCTCCCATGTTAGACCCTCCACTCTCTCAAAAATTTCATCATGGGTCTTTTTGAGTTCTGTCATACCCAAGCTGTTCAAGGGTATCTCCACCATTCCATAAAGTTCCCTACCCACTTTGTCCCCAATGCCTTCGCCCCTGTCTCCTAGACCATCCAAAAGGTTAGCTATTTTCTCCAGGGTTTTACCCAAGGGCTTTTGAGGATCTCCTGGCCCAAAGAATTCCTTGGCCACTTCATGCGGGTCAATGTAGGTTTCTGTTTTTAAATCCAGCCCTTTGTGTTCAGGCAAGGCCGCAAAATAGTCCGCAAACAAGGACTTAATCTCTGGGTACATGAGAGCGCGTTCCTTGAATTTCTCATCATATGTTTTTAAGCCCTCAACCTTGTAGAATTCTGCCTCTCTTTTCTTTAGTTTAAGGAATACCTCATTGCTGAACCAGAAATCGAGGATGCGATTAGCCAGGGTGGATAAATGAAATGACCGGTCCCATTTGTGTCTAAATATGTTAATGCCGGAAGGAAGCCTCGTCATGGCCCTGACGTTCCGACCAAACCACGCAATGTCCGCATCATTGACGGTGCCAGGTTTACCCAGGTTTTTTGGTGGTGTATAACTTTCGCGCTCGGGGCTGGCGTAGGTGTCTGGGTCAACTATTATTCCCCGGTTTTTGGCCGCCTGGTAATCCCCCATAAGCCAAACCTTGGTGTGTTTCATGCCAAGGTCGCGCATGGCTGCAAAACGATGGCGGCCATCGTCGAAGCTAATTGTTAAATAGGGGTCTCGCTGGTAATGCTTCCCTTTGTGTATAAAATCAACGCCCTCGTGTGACTGAATAAAAACCTGTGAAGCCTCTATCGGTTTACCTGACTCAAAATACTCATGTATATCCTGGTAGCGTGTGCCCAACTGGTTTTCTCCCTCCTCCACTATACGAAGGTCATCTCCCATTCGTTCCCAAAGTTTATCCAGGGCCACAACATCAACCGTGACCAGGCTGCCGCTGTCCATCGCATTGGGCTTGACGATTCTGTCCATTATTGCCGCCTCGCGCTCGGGGCTGGCCAGGGCATCGTCCATGACACGATTCAATACACGCTCCGGCGACGGCCTGGGGCGTGGCCGTGCCGGGTGCATGTTCATGGATACATTTACAGGGTTGAATTCAAAGCCGGAGATGGGAACTATTTCAAAGCCCTGCATGGTGTCCAGCCGGAGGCTCTGGCTGGGATGCGCCCGCCGGCGGTTCAACTCGCGGGCAAATTCAATGTGGCGAGGGTCGGCCAATTGGGTGCCCTCACCGTACCGGGCGCCAAAGAGCGTTGCCACAAGCTCATCATTAATGCGCTGCCCGTTTCGCTGGCGCTCGCTGGCCGCCCTTACACGCTCCTCCAGCACTTTGTGGGCGGGAACCTTGGTGCCGTCATCCAGCACCTTGCCCTCCACGAGGCCAAGCTCGGACGCCAGCATTATGGCATCGTGGAGCTTTTGTATGTTCCACCCGTGGACTGATATATTACCGGCCAGGGACATGGAGAGAGCGAACGGCTGGAAGTCGCGGTAGGTGACCGGGTTATTGCCCTTATGGTCACCGCGCTTTGAGTACCATCCACCTATGACCTTGAAGGCGCGGATTGCCTTTTCCAGCTCCCCAATTATTTTCAAAGTCTTATCCGCGTGGCGCCCCAGGCGCTCCTTGACCACTTCCTTGGCGGCCTTTGAAAGTTTCTGGCCATGGCCGCTTGCCCGGTTGCCCTTTTCGCGGGGGCCAAGGCTGACCTCGTTGCCCGCCGGTGGATCCTTTTTCAAGGCTTCCTTCATGGCGTTGCCGTAGGGTCTCCGGCCACTCATCGCTGCGAGCGCCTCGGGGTCAAACAGCATGGCGCCGGGCGCAACCATGGATATCATTTCTCGGGGTGACTTGCCGTCGCGGCCAACCAGCTTGCCGTTTAACTCCTCCAGTTTGCCGGCAAAGTCCATGTGGTGCTTTCGCACCTCCAGGTAATTCTTAAAGAATTCTTTAAAAACCGGGTTCCCCTCAAAGGCAGGATCCAGCCGCATGTAGCCCCCAGGTTTTTTGGGTACACCAGCGGTGTCCCGCCAGGGCATGAGCTTGGAGAACATTTTTGACATGGCCTGGAGAGCCAGCCCTCGGATCGCGTGGTTGTGGTGGCCAAGCAAACCTGTGGGCGAAGACCGGTAAAGCATTTCACCTATGGTTTCAGCACCCATTTCGGCGAGGAGACCGTCCATGTCCTTTATGGACTCCTCATCGCCAATCCGGCGCATCTGTTTGCCATCGGCGTCCACCTTGATTTTTCCGGTTTCTGGGTCCACATGGAACTCGTAATTACGCTTGAACTCGGCCGCTGCCGGGGACAACTCCTCCAGCTTGCCGCCGACATTGGAAATAAAAACGCCGGAGGGATTTTTCCCGTCGTTAAGGACCGCGGCAGCCGCCATGTCCCGTGCCTGGCGATTGGTTGCCAGCATGTTGTCAACTATGTAATGGCCAACCTCATGCAGGCCAGTAGACGCAACAGCCCTGTCAGTACCCACGCCCGTGCGCGTCTTTATAAATATATCCTTTTTTGCCTGGTCAAACTGGCCCGAGGTCGTCTTTCCAACCTCCTCGCCGAATAGTGCTATGTATTCCTCCTCGGTGAGGAAATTGATTTTCTCAGGCAGCTTGGCCTCCGGTGCAATGGCATCCAGCGCCGCCAAAATCTCAAGGGTCTTCCTTCCCTCCTTTGTCGCCGCAAACGTGGCGGCCGTTCCCGCCTTCGGTTTCACCTCCATTGCCCCCCGGTTGAAACCGGTGTCCAGCCGGTCAAGGTGGGCACCATTTAAATCCATGAAGTTTTGCACCGCGTAATCAACGCGATCCTGGGGTCGCAAGCCTCCACCGTTGGGCATTGCCAACGCCACCAGGGGAGCCATTGCAATGCCCTGGGCAAACCCGGCTCCCACATTCTCCGCGTCGCCAAACGCCGCCCATTGAAGGGCTGCGTTTATCGACCCTATCTCCACACCTGAGATTATGGCGTTGAAGGCTTTGTCCATTGCCCATTCACCACCGGACTTCCTGGCTATATTGGAAAGCCGGCGAACCCACATGGGTGCCGTGCCGTCTTGTGCCAGGCGGGTTAGAAAACGCCGGGAAATATTCTTGCTGGCCAATGCGTTAAGCACAGCCTCGCCGGTCTCACCAACAACCTTTGCGGCCACTCCCAAGCCCTCGGCCGCCAACAGTCCCTTGCCAACAGGAGACACATAAGGCACCTTCGTTATCGCTGCCGCCAGGGTGCCCGCTATGGTCGCACCCTCGGCCGAGCCAGGGTGCATGTGTGCCACGTCGGTGAGGAAGCCCGCAAAGGCTTTCCTGGGCTTGCTCGCGGTGGCGGCGGTGATGTCGCCAATTTTATGGATGCCGCGAAAACCAAGGGCGCCCACCTTGGCGCCACCTCGTGCGGCTGCCCGCACACCCTTTGCCGCCAGCTTGCCGGGGGCGGTGAAGGGTATTAAATTCGTTGGATCCAAGATTATGCTGCTGAACTCGGCAAGTTCCTCAAAGGTCTCCTCGGGCTTGAAAAGTAAACCTGCATCGCGGAGGCGCTCGTAGGAATTCATTTCCAGGTAGCGGTCATACTCCCGCGCCATATGCTCATCCTGGCTCTTGCCCCAATCGCCAATCTCACCCTTCATGCCGCGCCCGAGCATGGTTATGTCTGCGGTGCCGCGCCAGCCACCTTCAGCGTAGCTTTTAAAATATTTCTCCGGGTCGATAAAGAGCTGTGGCTGCGCCTTTATCGCCCCCCACAGATTTCCAAAGACATATTTAAACATCTCCGGCGTTTGAGCCAACCCGTTCCACAGGCGCTTGTGCCAGCTTGTGTTTTTCTTGGCCAGCCAATCGCGGTCAAACTCCTCACGGGTCATGGCCGCAAAAGGATCCAGCTCGCGGCGAGCCTGGAGAATCATCCCGTCCAGCTCGGCCGGGGACATGTCAGCCGACAGACGGTCAATCTCGGCGTCTAGTTGCTGGTCGGTCAGTTGGGGCAACGCCGGGGCTTGACCAAGTTCAGATTCCAGGCTGGCAATCTGCGTGTCCAGTTCCTCGTCACTCAGAGAGGCTAAGTCGGTGACCATTTTTATTGCTGTCGTTGGGCTTTTAACTGTAGCAGTTGCTGCAAACGCTGCCGCTTATACTCTGTATCTTCGTTTACATAGTCCGAGGCGCCTGTTCGGTAATGACCGCGCATGTCAAAACCGCTCGCCTCAAATGAACGAACCTGGTGGTCGTAGGCCGCTTCCTGGTTTTTCAGCTCGGCCTCCAGACGCTGTAAATAATTAGCGTCATTCATGTCCAGGCGGCCGATCTGCTCCTGTACGCGCTTCATTTCATGCTCGGTCACAGCCGCGCCGGACAATGCCCGCAGGAGCGCATTGCCCACCGCGTGGCTCGCTTGCTCAACGGCGGTGGCAGGTTCCCCAATGTCCATTCCGACCCACTTTTTAAACTTGATGATCATCTGGTCAAGTCGCCCGGTGGCCTCGCCCTTGCTCTCTATAACGACCTGGCGCAGGTTCCTTAATTGATCAATAATGTTCATCCGGTCACCGAGTTTCGAGGTATGGGTCTCGTTCGGAAAAGCTCCCTCCTCGGGCGCCGGTGCCGCCGACAGGGACGCCATTTGTCCCATCATTGTCAACGTGTTCATCAGCCCGTCAGGCGTTGCATTCTCGCCGGCGTGGCGCAGGTAACTGTCTGAAATGCCCTTTACGTTCAGCCCACCGACTGCATTGTAAAGACCGCTCGCCTTGGCCTGTACGGCCTGGGGTGTCCCAGCCGGTGCCTGGGCGGGCACGTAGTCTTTGTAATACTCCTGCCACTTGTCTTTGTTTTTGGCTTCGTATTCGGAATCAAAGTCTCTGGGGGGCAGACCCTCTTCCTTATATATTTCGTCCATTACACCCGTTTTTGCTGGCCTCCACTTCTTGGGGTCAGGGGCTGTGCCACCGGGTGCCGTGGTGGCCTCGGCCTCGGCCGGGGCTGCGGTCGCGGCCTCTGCCTCGGGGGCGTGACCCATCTTTGTCATCTCGGTGACAAAATTGTCAACAGGGAGGTTCTGCCAATCACCTAACACATGCTTGCGTGGAGCCTGGTTGGGGGAGGCCATTGGGTTTCCGCTTTTCGTCGGATCCCACCACATGATGCGCGGTTTGCCACGGTAGTTTTTAAACTGAACATGCTTGTCAGCCCAATAGGGATGATTTAATATGGCACCTGCCTTCCTAAAGTCTTCAATTCTTCCAGCCGTCACCTGCTGCATTGTTGTGCCACCTGCACCGCCGCGGTTGTCCAGTTCCTTGACCTTTTGGCCAGCCAAGTCCGCAAGGACGGCCTGTGTCCTGGCGATTGACGGGTTCGGCTTGGCGGCTGGTGCCAACCGGGTGCTACCACCAGGTAAACCTCCTTCCGCGACATTGCGGGCCAGGTTCTCCGGCAGCCCGGTGGTGTTTGCCACCATACCTGGAGAGCTTTCCGCGAACGCGCTCAACGGTGGCGGCCCAGCCTCGCCGGGCACACCGGGGGCGCCTTGGGCGCCTTGAGGCGCTACGGGTGCCGCTGGGGTGTCATTAAAAAAAAAAGGACTATCGGCAGGTGGACCGGCAGTAGGCTGGTCGGCCGAAGGATAGTAATCTATGATGTCACGCTGGTCGTCCTGCGGCTGGCCAGGCTGTTGGCCATACCCAAAATCCTGCAAAACACTTAATGTTGTGTCCCTTCCCCGTTGCTGCGCCAAGTTGGTCTCGGCAGCTTGGGACATTTTAATCACACCCGTGAGGGCATTGTTTATTGCCGTTGGCGACAAATTATCGGCATTATCCTGTAACCTCGCCAGGTCTGCCGTGACTGACTCACCCACTTTCGGCGACAACGAGGGTAATATGTATACCTCCAGCAGCTTGAACATTTCTTCGTTGGACTTCTCCAAGTCTTTCTTGCGCTTCCGAGCATCCATGATGCCCGCGCCTATGGTGTAGCCTGTTGCGAAACTGTCTGAAAATGCCATTTTTAAGTCCTCCGAGTTTAGCCTATCATTGATAAAAGTCCGGTGCCGCCGGCACCGCCGGTCATTAATCCAACGCCACCGCCCAGTAAGGTTCCAAACATGTTGCCGCTATTCTCGGCGTTCTGCTGGGCCGCCAAGAGGTTCCCCTGGGCGCCCGCAAGGGCACCCTGGTAGTTCTGGCCGTAAAGGTTTGCCGCGTATTGGTTTTGGAACGGGTCGAAATTCATGCCGCTGCCAGCTACTCCCGCACCGGCTGTCTGCTGGAATGCACCGGCGTTGCTCGCCGTAAGTCCCCGGCCGAGGATCGCCTGGCTCGGATCCACTAACTGGCTCGCCCTCAAGGCGTTTAATGCGAACATTTGGTCCTGGCCCTGCTCGGCCAGCCCCAGTTGCTGCGCTGTGGCCATTTGGCCAAACTGCTGCCCCCCTGCACCCATTACGTCTTGGAATCGGCCTCGACGTATATTCTCGCCCATTCCACCCACACCCGCAGCGAACGAACGTCGCTCGCCCAGGCGCTTGCGGTTCTCTGCCAGGCGGGCCTCCACTTCGCCAATGATTGCCCGGTTGCCGCGTTCCAGGCCACGAGCGCCAAATGCACTCCTGGCGCTCTCGCGTATGTTTCTCTTTTCACGCTCGCTCAACTTGTCGCCCAGCGCCAGCTCCTGCTGCGCCTGGGCTTCAAGTTCACCCTGAATGGGGCTGACCTGACCGAGAC
>Ga0310344_10000998_pt1 | contig 21881 bp, 20 predicted proteins | sample HC15DNA20200_MG_FD_203801 | JGI IMG/M metagenome (GOLD analysis project Ga0310344, IMG submission 203801) | Marine microbial communities from station ALOHA, North Pacific Subtropical Gyre - HC15-DNA-20-200_MG | ecosystem: Environmental > Aquatic > Marine > Oceanic | place: Pacific Ocean: North... | reverse complement strand
GGAAATGGTTGCCTCTTCTGAGGAATGGGAGACGCGAACTAAAGCGTGTAATGCGGAATCACGGTGATGAGGTCTAAATGGCGTTGACTGGGGGCGTTCAAGTCCCCCCTCCGACACGTAGAAAACCGCTGTTTGACAGCGGTTTTCGTCGCGTCTGTGGCCGTGTGGAAAAGGTTTTGAAGGAATTCGAGCGTGGATCTCTATAGGAGTGACCGTTGGCTTCTTCAACGGCTATCGCTAGTCGGGGGGTTGTTCGGACCAGAGTCGTAACTGTTCGAACGGGTAGATTCCCGTGCTATGGCCGTCGTTCCAGGTGATGACCAGACCCCAAGCGCCGTGCATCGCAGCGTCAGTGATTGACAGAGGGGTAGGACTGCCGGAGAGCGGCCAGACCTCCTCTCCGCGCTCTCTAAGGGACCGACAAGACGCGCACGGACACCAAAGACGTAGCCGCATCAGGTCGAGATCAGCCACGTAGTCGTCGGTGAAGGTAACCGTCAGTCCCCGGTTACGTTCGACGACCACATCGGCAACTTCGAAACGGTCATTCATCCTGCCATCATGTCGGCTTCCGAGCCAAAGGAGGCACTTTCCATGGGTAATGAGTGGGTGACCTTGTTCGGTGAAGACAAGCTCGAGTCAGCTGGGGTCGTGATGGTGTTGACTGGGATGTTCAAATCTCCCCGCTAACACGTAGGCGAATTTTGAATAGAAGATAAAAGGGATTAACACGGCTACAGTCGGTATCAGCAGGTGATTCAGACCTGATAGAAACAAAGATGGAGAGAAATGAGAACTAAAGATCTGGTTGCGGTTACGAGTATGCGGTCAAAGGACATTCAGATGTCGATCCTGCCGTATGTGGCCATTCATGCAGTAGTCCTTCTGTCGATCGTTTTCGGGGGTGGAGACGCCCTGAAGGCCGATGGTGTTCAGTTAGCACTGGCGACTTTTGCGGTATTGGGGTCTATTTGGATAGCTATGGGTGTCGATGGAGCCATTGCCGATATTGGGGCTGCTGCGAAGGACATGGACGAGGAGATGGCGGCCAGCCATGTAGGTCAGAACTGGGCAAAAGCTCCTTTCGGACTTTTCCGAATTATGACCGCCGTTTTCACGGCACTGATTCTCATCGCCGAGTTGATAGCGATTTATGCTTGATCCGCAGACAGCTTTCTCATAGCTGGAGATCTGCTGGAAGGGATTGAATAAAATAGAGCGAGGGATTTGGAGTTGTGAGGCGGTTGGCTGGTGAAGTCCAAGTTCCCTAATGCAGGACTCCTATTCCATAGAGTTCACTGCGTGTTTACGGCTAGTGTGGAAGGGAACTAAAGAGGTGGTCCGCCGCGCTTGCCGGCCTTCTATTCAACCAGTGGATATCGAACCGACTAAGTGAGGAGTAAGTACAGGTGACATACCGCGTTGGTGTGATTGGCGGAGATGGGATCGGGCCCGATGTTGTGGCGGAAGGTCTCAAGGTTGTGGCGGCTGCAGGTGTCGGGCTTGAGGCTGTTGACTACGACTTGGGTGGTAACCGCTATATGCGTGACGGCACGATTCTGCCTGACGAAGTGGTGGAGGAATGGCGTGCCCTTGATGCGCTTTATGTCGGGGCGGTCGGCACACCCGAGGTTGCGCCCGGCGTCATCGAACGCGGTCTGCTCCTCAAGATGCGCTTTGACCTGGATCTCTACGTCAACTTGCGACCTTTTGTTTCGCCCTCCGCTGGTATCGACTTCTGCGTTGTGCGGGAGAACACTGAAGGTACTTATTCTGGTGAGGGTGGCTTTCTTCGCCGAGGTACGCCACAGGAGATAGCGACACAGGGCTCGGTTAATACCCGAATGGGAGTTGAACGTTGTATCCGTTATGCCTTCGACTTAGCGCGGAATAGACGTGGCCACCTCACACTTACTCACAAAACCAATGTGCTCACGTTCTCCGGAGATCTATGGGAACGCACCTTCACTGAGGTTTCTGCCGAATATCCCGGTATCGAGACCTCCTACAACCATATCGACGCGGCCTGTATCTATTTCGTTGAGGATCCACAACGCTACGACGTTATTGTCACTGACAACCTGTTCGGTGATATTCTCACTGACCTAGGTGGAGCGGTGTGCGGTGGTATTGGTCTTGCCTCCTCTGCAAATCTGAACCCCCTTCGGACTGGCCCCTCCATGTTTGAACCGGTACACGGCTCCGCTCCCGACATAGCCGGGAAGGGCATCGCTGATCCGACAGCGGCGATCCTCTCGGCTGCGATGATGTTGGACTTTCTTGGCGAGGGGGATTCTGCCGACCGTATTCGTATTGCCTGTGCCGACCGAGATCTGCAGGTGGAGGGCACTGTCGCTATCGGTGATGCTATTGCTGCGCAAGTTAGTTAACTCGACACGATGACACGACTGGAACTGTGATCACACGGCAAATAATCTGGGCGGGAGTTGATTCTTCTCTTTGTTGAGAGGCGGAGACTTGAGAGATTTATTAAGGTAGCGCTTGAGTCCTGTCCTGTAACCTTTGGGTGTGATTGAACTTGCGGGCGAATCTGTTCCGGATTTATTTATCGAAGCGGAGAATGGAGAAGTATTACCGGAGCTTCCATCTAACTTTTTCCAAATGGTGTATCTTGATCCGCCATTCAATACGGGGAGAAAACAGACAAGAATCAGTACGAAAGTGACTCGATCCGAAGAGGGGGGACAAATCGGATTCAAGGGTCAGAGCTACAAGTCGGTGCGGGAAAGTGCTCTTTCCTACGACGACGAATTTGAGAATTACTGGCTATTTTTGGAACCAAGGCTTAAAGAAGCATGGAGGCTAATGGCACCAACTGGGACTCTGTACCTTCACCTAGATTACCGGGAGTGCCACTACGCCAAGGTTCTTCTTGACGCTCTCTTCGGGCGTGACTGTTTTCTCAATGAAATTATTTGGGCATATGACTACGGGGCTAAAGCGAAGAAGAAATGGCCTACTAAGCACGACACCATTCTTGTGTATGTAAAAGATCCAGTGAACTACTATTTCAACTCGGAGCAGGTTGATCGTGAGTCATACATGGCTCCAGGATTAGTGACACCTGAGAAGGCTGAAAAAGGGAAGTTACCAACAGATGTTTGGTGGCATACGATTGTTTCTCCGACTGGAAAAGAGAAGACGGGTTATCCCACCCAGAAACCCGAAGGGTTACTCCGCCGTATGCTCCAGGCGAGCACGAAACCGGGGGATTGGGTACTTGATTTCTTTGCTGGTAGCGGCACTCTCGGAGCTGTCGCTCAGAAATTAGAGAGACGGTTTGTGCTTATTGACGAAAACTCAGAATCTACACGTGTGATACGCGAACGTCTTGTATCGCAACTGCCGTTGAGGCCGGTGACGATTTTGGATCACTGGGATGCGGCAATGTTTTCTAAGCTCGAAAGAGGTTGAGTCGTAGGAAAGGATTTTGGAACTTCTGCGTTTTGCGTTGACGGTTCAAGGATCTCTTTGTTTTATTGATCCACTTCGATTGATATTTCGATCGGAATTTGTTCTCCAAGATTTGGCCAGCCATTTTCCCAGTTGAGGATTCGAGCTCCGAGCCAGGCCCAGGGCTTCCCATCTATAGGGTAGTAGTGGTAAGTGAAGAGATACTCGTCGTCGCCGAGAGGGAAGAGTCCGGCATGGCCCGGACCGGCATAGTGGTCATCGCCATCCAGCAGGAGGGTTCCACCACCGTTACGTAGGTCGACACCATCCCGATCGAGAAAGGGACCTGTCGGCGAATCGGAACGACCAACGCGGATCTCATAAGTCGAGTCAGGGCCCCTACAGCAGCCATGCCAGTTGGCAAAAAGCCAGAAGGTACCGTTGTGCTCGGCTAGGTGTGGAGCTTCGATCCACTGTTCCTCGTCCGGTTCGCTGGGTAGGCCTTCGGGTCCGAGCATCGGAGCGTTGGCGAGGTGGTGTTGATAAGGATCTTTGGGGTTCCACCAGTCGTCACCGAGCGGACGGCCGCTGTCCGGGTCGACCTCGAGTGACCAGATATGCCCACCTCCGTAAACAACGAAGGCTCGAGCATCGGAGGTGGTGAAGTAGGAGGGGTCGAGTGCAGGAGGTTCCGGTTCCTCGGTATTCCATTCGCTGTCCGTGGAACACAGGATCGGTGCACCGGAATCCTGCCAGACAAGATCTGGGGCGGTGCCCGTTGCTATGAGAAGGCCCATGCAGCCACCGTTTAGGAATCCCTCAGGGATCTTCTCAATGTCGGGGTCGATGTCCGCGGAAGGAACCGTGTAATAAAGGGATCGTTCATCTCGGATCCCCGGCGCCCAGAAGGCGCCGTCGTTGCCGGGGAGAAGGTCCTTAACCCATGCCGGCTTGGAGGTCAGCAGACACTGCCCCGGAGTGAGTTCCTCCTCCTCCGGGAGTAGGTACCAGGTCTCCAGCCCGCAGTTATATCCATCCTCTTGAGCTTTGCCGGTACTAGCCAGCATGAATAGGTCGTTGACTTCTACCAGGCGGCTGGGATCGTGCAGTGACCAATCGTCGGGTTTGGGGCCCAATTGGCTCTGAAGCAGCGGCAGAAGCGGATCGATACTTACAGTGAAGTTCTCCACATTCGTAAGAGCAGGCGTGCTTTTGGGCCCTGCATTTGAAGCATCATCGAAATCCTCTCCCGAAACCTCGGAGTTTGTTGTGTCGATATCGAAGAACTCCCAAACTAGAGAGAATATTTCGGGAAACTCATCAGGGAGGCCGTGGGTCAACCCGGGGAATCCGTAATGCTCTACATAGGTATCATTTCGGCAGTTCTCCCAGGTCAGGTGGATGCTGTTCTCAGGGCCGTCATCCCGGATTGGCGATCCAGGACAGTTCAGAGTGTCAGCGATAAGTGCAGCACTGTCCTCGGCTGAAAGAAAAACGAAGTCAACGGGAGATGGTCCCCCATCATATGGGATGGTCTCATCCTCCATGGCGCTCACCTGCAGGACGGAAGTCGCACGTCCGGTGGTACGGGGGATTTGACCCTCCCAGAGGTGTGCGGTCACGCTGGCCACCGAGGTAAAGACTTCGGACTCTCCGGCAGCTCGCAGTGCTAGGCCACCGCCATTAGAGACCCCCACAGCGTAGATTCGCTCGGGATCAACACCAGGTAAGTCCAGGACCTTTTCGACGATCATTTCGAGAAAAGCCACATCATCAGCAGTGGAGTCGATACTCGAGGACGGGTAGTCGAGATTCCAGGAGGTCTGATATCCCGATGGGTAAACGCCAACGAAGGCGCCCGACTCCACCTGCTCGTCGAAAGCGTCAATCCATTCCTCGCCACTGCCCCCGAGGCCATGGAGTCCTACGACGATCGGCAGGTGGCTGTTGCCGGTGAGATCGGCCGGAAGGTGCAGGATAACCTCTCGTTCAATCTCTGTGCCTTCGATCTCCTGCATGAGGCTGAAGGTGCTGATTGTGGTGCCGATGGAGGGGAGCGACACACCGTCCGGGTCAGCGGAGATGGAAATCTGTGAGAGTGAGATCTGCCGCTCTAGTGTTGGCCAGCCTGTCTCCCAGTCAAGGATTCGAGCTCCAAGCCAGGCCCAGGGCTGTCCATCGGTGGGGTAGTAGTGGTAGGTGAAGAGGTCCGTCCCGTCCTGGAGGGTGAAGATGCCGGCGTGTCCCGGACCGGCGTACTGGTCATCGCCGTCTAGGAGGAGCGTGCCACCACCGTCACGTAGATCGACACCATCCCGGTCGAGGAAGGGACCTGTGGGTGAGTCGGAACGACCAACGCGGATCTCATAAGTCGAGTCAGAGCCCATGCAACATCCGTACCAGTTGACAAACAGCCAGAAGGTGCCATCGCGTTCCCTCAGAAAGGGAGCCTCAATCCATTCTTCCTCACCATCCGGCGTGGGCATACCGTCAGGATCGACAAGTGGCGGTTCGGCCAGGTGGAACTGGTATGGGTCGTCGGGATTCCACCATCGATCTCCCAGCGGAAGACCGGATTCAGGATTCACCTCCAGCGACCAGATATGTCCACCTCCGTAAACAACGAAGGCTCGACCATTGGAGGTATGGAGATAGGCGGGATCGATGGCTGAGGGTTCGGACTCTTCCTGGTTAAACTCGCCGTTTTGTGCACACAGGATCGGTTCTCCGAAGTCGACCCAGACCAGGTCAGGGACGATACCGCTAGCCGTCATCATGCCCATGCAGGCGCCGTTGACTCCCCTCAACTCTTCCTCCTGATCGAAATCGCCGGAAGGTGCGGAGTAGTAGAGAGAGCGTGAATCGCGGATTCCCGGGGCCCATCCGGTCCCGCCATTATGAGGCAAGAGTCGCTCCATCCACTCTGGCTCCGACTGCAGCAGGCATTGTCCGGGCCTTAAGGTGGCAGTATTCCTGAGTAGATACCATGTCTCGAGACCACAGCCGTAACCTTCAGCCGTCTCCTTCCCAGTTGCGGCCAGGATCAGGTGGCCGTCGATCTCCACGAAACGACTGGGGTCGTGAAGATGCCAGTTTTGCGGTTCGGATCCCAGCTGACGTTCCAAGTGTGCTTGGAGGGCATCCAAACTAACCATGTGCAGGTCACTGGCCTTATTGCCCTGCTCCCCAAATTGAAATTGCGCTACGGTTGTGTCAGTTGTGTCAGTTGTGTCAGTTGTGTCAGTTGTGTCAGTTGTGTCAGTTGTGTCAGTTGTGTCAGTTGTGTCAGTTGTGTCAGTTGTGTCAGTTGTGTCAGTTGTGTCAGTCTGAATGGAAAGAGCGGATTGGGAAGTCGAAGTGGGGATAGGCTCAGAAGTTGCAGTGCTTTCAAAAGGCATTTGTGGCTTAGGGTCAACCTCTTCAGACAAGCCACTGCCGGAGCAACTTATTGTGAGGGCCATCATGACTGAGATCAAGCGCGGCACGCGGGGATTCTATGGTGCGGACAGTGCTGCCAGAACAAGAAGTTACGGTGTCTGCCAGATGGCGGGAGAGAGCTTGTGTGGGTAATCAACAGATGGTAAATCTAAATTTCTGACCCACCTCCTCGAATGTTGATGCTGGATCTTTAGACATCACTCAATGGAGTAGGTAAATTCGATTTTGATGCAGATCAAACGACAATACCGATGCTCTCTGGTCTAAATGTTTGTGGCCATACTGTGAAGGCATCAGCCCTTGGATTACCGTGTGGCTTACTTAGATTCGCATCCTCGAGGTTTGTTTCTGAGAGGTTGGCTCCCGACAGGTTTGCTTTGGAGAGATTTGCTCCACTGAGATCGGCCCCGCTCAAGTCAGCACCAGCAAGATCTGCCCAAGCAAGGTATGCATCTCTGAGGTCAGCGTTTTTGAGGTTCGCTCCACTCAGATCGGCCCGGAACAGATATGCCGAAAGGCAGGCGTGAGATAAGTTACTTCCTGAAAGACAAGATCCATCGAGATAAGCCCCAGAGAGATTTGCTCCCTCGAGATTGATATCTTTCAAGTCGATTCCGGAGAGATTTGCCCCACTCATATCGGGAGGAGTGCCATACAAATGCCGGTCATGTGTCACGGACTCCAGGCTAAACAACGAAGTTATGCGGGCAGATAGATTCGGCCGAATATTTTAGTTTGCTAGGATCGTCTCACCTCTTTATGTATCGCATTGCGCTAGGAATTTTGTTGTGCGTACTTGCAATATGTCTTGACGCTCCACTGGTCTACGCTCATGATCCGATCATCTTGCAGGAGGATCAGAAGGAGCCGAATGAGGGTCCATTCTTTCCAGATGCTCGGATTTCTTTCGCTGTGTACGGCGAAATTCTCGATTCACAGGATCGACGCGGTTTTGAATTCCGGATTCCAAGCAAAGATAGTATTCAACTTTCTCTGCTTGTACCAGATCTTGCACCCGAGAACACATTTCCGATTTCCCTCTTACCGAATATTGAATTGCGCCGGCCAGATGGGACGATGCTCCAAATCGAATCGACCTCTGTATCTCTTTTCTCCGAACCGTTTACGAATACGAAATACTTACGGCTCGCCGACCATGAAGAAATAGGAGAGGAAGGCGTCTATTCGGTTCTCGTCAGTGGCAGCAGAGCAAGCAGATTTACAGTGGCGATCGGTTATCTCGAAATATTTGGGACTCCCGTATCAAATGTAATGAATCGGGATGAAGGTATCCAGGGTGTTAGGCGATGGTACGAAACACCGCCCAGGAGTAGCGCAGATTTACCAGTTCTTGAAGAGGGTAGATCAAGTTCGAATTCGTTGCTGATAATTGCTGGGTTTTTTACGTTGAGTGTGATCGTGGGCGGGATAGTAGTTGCAAGACGCAGAAACTATCGTGTGGAGCAGTGATTGGAGACATTTTCTAGACCTGCGATCCCCAACTGAGTTCGTATTTGCATATAGCTTAGGAAGATGGCATCGGAACTTGATCACTCAGTCCTTGTAGGTGCACTTAATGAAATACTTGAAGCCGAACTGTCGGGAGTTGTGCGTTACACCCATTATTCCCTGATGATTGCTGGTCCTTACCGTATCCCTCTTGTCAATTTCATGAAAGCACAGGCCACCGAATCTCTATTACATGCTCAACAAGTGGGTGAGATCTTGACCGGTTTTGGTGGGCACCCCTCAACCAAGATTGCTGCAGTTGAAGAGACCTATGAACATGGGATTGCGGTGATCCTCCAGGAAAGTGTTGACCATGAACGTCACTCAATTTATCTCTACCAGAATCTGCTGCAGTTAGTTGAAGGCCATTCAGTTTTTTTGGAAGAATTTGCCCGAACTCTGATCTCAACTGAAGAACAGCATCAGTTGGAGCTCCAAAAAATGCTTCGAGATTTTGTATAGCCCTATCTTCGGTAGGAAGAGGTAGCTGCAATGGAGTTCTGTAGTTATTTATTGTCTTCAGTAGCAAGAATCGAATAGGACATCAATTCGGGTAACAAAGACTGATTGAGGGGTTTACTTACTTTACGAATTCTGCGCGAGTTGGTCTCGCATCGCCAGCATTGCAGCGTAATCGCCGACTGGCTGGATTCTCGCTGTGCCTTTAGGAATGATCGGAAAAAGTCCGGCTGAGATTTGGGTGACTTCCTCCGCTTCAACCACAATAAAAAAGTCGTGGCCGCCTGGATCTACCCAAACCCCGATGACTTTGGTTACATGTTCGTTTAATGAGTCGAGCAGTTTCCCATATGAGTGAGAGACATCGGCATCATGAATAGGGCAAGTGTGTTCGTCATGGTGGTGCGTGATATGGAACAGCATCGGCTTTTCTGATCTCGTTTCTAAACACAGCTGAATTCAGATAGAGACAGCTATTTTACAATTTCCGAGCTTACTCTCTTTTAAATAATCTAGATACTAAGTTCAGAGAGTGCTTAGTGATTACAAGTTGCGCTAAAGGAAGCTCTCGACCAAGACTCGGATTCGGGTAGCGTCTGCTGCGGACTGGCAAGCCCGCTTGCTTCAGATGTTGAACTGACACAGCAGAGAATTCTGAAGTTCAAATTCGGGTGTGGAACTCGTATCGTACTTTCACAACTTAAGATATCTCCGATGCATTGGGACCTGCTGAAAGTACAAAAAAATGGAATTAAACGGAATAGGCGCTGTAGTGACAGGTGGAGCTTCTGGCTTGGGTCTTGCGGCAGCGAAGGCGTTACTTCGAGAAGGTGCGAAGGTTTCCATTCTTGACATTGGCGAGAGTAGAGTAAGGCAAGCCACGGCGGGTACAGAAATTATTGGTTATGAGTGTGACGTGACTGACGAGGAAAAAGTTTCTGCAGTCCTCGGAAAGGCTCGAGACGTCCAGGGTCCTACACGTATAAATGTTAATTGTGCAGGTATCGCTGCACCACTGTCCCTTCTAGGTCGTGACGGACCGGTTGATCTCGAAACCTATTCACGGGTACTACAGATCAATCTGCTCGGAACTGTTAGCGTTATGACGAAATGTGCTGAACAAATGCGAAGCGCTGGAAGTATCGGTACGGAAGGTGAAAGTGGGGTAGTGATCAACACCTCTTCTTCTGCCGCATACGATGGAATGCCAGGAATGGGTGCCTATGCAGCTTCGAAGGGAGCCATTCGCTCCTTGTCTCTCTCTGCTGCTCGCGAATTTGCTCGGTATGGGATTCGCGTTAACTCAATAGCTCCTGGACCATTTGAGACTGGACTGGTTGCTGATATTCCTGAAGATGCACTTGACGCCATGAAAAAGATGACTGTGTTTCCAGATCGTTTTGGCCTGCCAGAAGAATTTGGGTCACTTGTCGTTGAAGTGTGTAGGAATCTGGCCTTCAACGGATCTGATATACGGCTCGACGGCGCTATACGGTTTTCTCCGTAGCTTGATCCAGAGACCGTTTCTCTAGAGCAAATTCGATTAATCTTCGCAAAAAACTCCACTCGACCAGATCCTGGTGATTTGATCGCTCACTTCGTCGATATCGGAATCTGGAAGTCTCTCAAGAACTAACCAGAGGTAGGCATAGTGGTCTGTCATAGCAGCCAACAGGCTGGCAGCGACTGCAGGGTTAACTTTCGGGCGAAGGAGCCCCTCTTCTCTTGCGCGTGTCAGCATCCTCGTGATTCGATCTATCACGTCAGTTCGTACAGCGGCCCACATTTGTTCAACTTCGGTGTCAACTTGGCTTGCCTCAACAAGGATGCTGAAAAGGTCGGCGTTGGAGCGGTAGTAATTCAAGTAGCGCCGTGTTGAGGTGTAGATGGAATTGGCCGGATTTCCTGCCTCCCAAGGCGAGTGGGCAAATTCGTAAGCATCTTCTAAGAGATCTTGCATTAAGGCCATCATGACAGCCCGTTTATCAGAGAAATATCGATAGAAAGCGCCGTTTGAAAATCCTGCTCTTGCGGCGATGTCCTGAACGCGCGAGTTGGTGTAGCCGTCAGATTTAAAGATTTCTCGCGCAGCAATCTTTAAAGAACGTTGAGAACGGTCCCCTTTGGTTAGCACGTTTTCCATATTTCACACCCCGTGTGTGGCAGTGCATCTTTGGTGATTATGAACAGTATCGAGCAAAGGATGTGTTGTTGTCTAACAGTAGGCCTATTTCTCTGCCTCCAAGAGGAGTTTTTAGACGTATCTATCTGTCGAGTTAGCGAGGTTAAATAGCTTATAAGTCGGGAGAGAAACTATCTTTTGTCATGGCGGCCATTTTCGGATCGAGAAGATAAATAGAACAGCTGTTCGTAATTAACTTGGTGTGCTATCTCAGTGGAGTTTGCGAGTAAGTTGAAGAGAGATATCGGATGATTTCACAAAAATCATCCAAGCCCGAAAGTTGTGCTGGACCATATAAAGTCAGCCTCACTTCTGCTGATTCGCAATCGATCCAGTATGGTGGTTGTGGTAGATCGTAAAGTTCCGGCTTTGGGTCAACAAAATATCCGAGTATTACTTGAATCTATTCCAAAGGTGTCCGAATGATCCCTGATGTGCCCCATACCTATGTCATCAGCATCACAACGTTTGATGAGGATGGCAATTTTGATGAAGTTGCGTACCGTTCACATCTCCGACGAATGGCTGAAGCGGGCGTAGGTGTTTACGTTGCTGGTGCCGGAAGCGGTGAAGGGTACACCTTGAGCGCCGATGAGAATCAGCAAGTCATGAACATTGCGGTTGAAGAGCTTAAGGGAAAAGTCCCGGTACGTGCTATGGGCCATGAGCCACGAGTGGTTGAGGACATGCTCGAATTTGTGGATATGGCTACCAAAGCCGGTGTAGATGCAGTCCAGATTTACTCGGTAGAGCCCGGCCACCTCTACCAGCCGAGCGAGAGAGAAATTGATAAGTATCTTTCGACTGTCTTAGATCACTGTTCGATCCCCGCTGTTTTGTCCACCCACTTCTCTGTCGGCTATGTGATCCCCCCAGATCTTGTCGATAAGTTTGCTAAGAAGTATGACAATCTTATTGGGATGACTGTTACTCAGCCTGATGCCAGATATTTGATCGGCCTGACTGAAAAACACCGCGATCGTCTTGAGTTTATTACGGGTGGCGGCGGAAATTTCATACAAACATTAGCCCAAGGAGCCCACGGTTGTGGCACTTCGGAGGCCAATACAGCGCCGAAGTTGGTGCAATCACTATTTGATCTTTACAACGAAGGTGATTTGCAGCGTCTGATGGAACGGTATACGACCTATATCGGTCTGACCTATGGAACCATGGCCCATGGTTATGTCAGCGGGGTAAAGGCTGCTAACAATATTTTGGGTGTAGCAGGTGGGTATCCGCGTCTACCGCGCCTTCCGGTTCCTGAAGAGAAGTATCCGGAAATTGAATCCATGCTTGACCAGTTGGGCATTCGAGAAATCGAAGGACTCTAACGATTCTGCAAGAATTTATACTGCCCAGAGGAAAGGACAATAAGAGATGAATTCCAACGCACCACTGAGTTCTGGTGGGACCCAGTATCGCTTGATCTCGGCAGATGGTCACTATGTCGAGCCGGGTGATATTTTCACATCTCGCCTCCCCGAAAAATACCACGACCGTCTTCCGCGAATTGAATCCTTTGATGAGGGCGATGCGTGGATCGGCGGCGAATACCAAAGCCCTATGCCATTTGGTTGGTTCTCTTGTGCAGGTAAAGCCCCAGAAGACATGTATCCGTGGATCCGCTGGGAAGAGGTCCGGCCAGGGGGTTATGACGGCAAAGTAAGAGTTGAAGAGATGAACGCGGACGGCATCGACGCCGAAGTTCTTTATCCCGGCTTGACGTTTATGTCTATCGCAATTGAGCGTGATCCGGTTCTACACCTTGCAATGGCACAAGCCTATAACGATTGGATTCTAGAATTTTCTTCCGTTGCTCCCAATCGACTTGGTGCTGTTCCCTGGATACCGAACCGAGGAGTAGAAGATGCCTTGGCGGAGATCGATCGAGTAAAAGATCAGCCCGGTGTTGTGGGATTCTTGATGTACTGCTACCCGAATGGCAGTCTGGAGATTAAGCCAGAAGATGATGCCGTTTGGGAAGCAATTGAGGCCACAGGCAAATCTGTGAGCATCCATGTCTCGATGGTAGATGAAAGGCCCCAAGCAAGATCAGCGGCTATGTCTCTACCTGGGGTGGGCCACTTCTATGATGCTCCAGGACGAATGCTGCAGTTTATTTTTTCTGGAGTCTTGGATCGATTTCCGGAGTTGAGAATAAATCTTGCAGAGACTGATTGCGGATGGATGCCCTATTTCCAAGATCAGTGTGATGACAATCTTTTACGCCATGCAAAATCCCAGTTTCGGGATCATGGACTTTCAATGAAACCCAGTGAATACATGAAAAAGCATTTCAGTGCTTCCTTTATTACGGATCCGGTTGCACTTGAGATCCGCAACCGCATTGGGATTCATCGGTTAATGTGGTCTAATGACTATCCTCACATCACTTCGGATTGGCCAGAGTCGTGGAAGACAATCAATGCAACGTTTGCCAATCTTCCCGAAAGTGACCGGCATGCTATTCTTTGCGGCAACGCCCAACGGGTCTTCGGATTTGGGAATAGCTAGTAGTTTCTCGAAGCAACGTTTAGTGTGGACAGGGAAGACAACTTTCTCGGAATTCAGTTTAATCGTTGACAGTTGGCTTCAATGAAGGCAGCGGTATAGAAGCCGTAGACAAACGAAGGGATAATTATGGCTATTCAGACAGAGTTCGATGAGCGTATCCTTTCGGAGGAATTCGGGAGAAACCCTTATCCCATTTTGCACGAACTCCGTGAAACCCATCCTGTTTATTGGTTTGAACCTTGGCAGTCCTGGTTATTCACCCGTCATGTAGATGCCGCCCACATTCTCGGTAATGACAATTTTACTGATGTTGGTCGGCCCGGATGGGACGATGAACCAGGGTTTGAAACGGATCCTCCACGCACTCGATCCTTGCTTAATTCTGAACCGCCTGAACACACAGCCCTGCGCCTTACGACTCGTCAGCAATTGACGCCGCGCGCTGTCTCGGAACATGAAGAAGCAGTTCAAAAATTTATCGATGGCCTGTTAGATGGCATCGAGCCACCAACTGAGTTCGATGCGTTCGAACGATTGGCAGCTCCGATTCCGCAGTTTGCAGTTTCACGAGCCATCGGTGTTCCGGCAGGATTTGCTGAAGTGCTGATGCCGAAGACGTCGTCATTCACGATTGATCTACTCGGCATCCCGGCGGCATGTTCGCATGCCCAGAAAATTCGCGAAAAGATTCCGGATCTTCCCGCCTATCCCAACACTATTCCCATGGTTGAAGAAGTCTTGTGGGGAGAGAAGGCGAATGGTCCAGCAGAGCAGTATTCCAAAGCTCTGCAGAACATTCGGGATGCTGTGGCGGATGGCTCGATCACCCGGGATGAGGGAATAGCCCATGTAACCGGAGTCGTGGGTGCAGGTCTCGATACCTCTAAAGTGTTTGCCGCTTCTTCGATTGGACTTCTGCTCTCTCATCCAGAGGAACTCACGAAATTACGGGAGAATCCGGATTGGATACCAATGGCTCTTGAAGAGGTATTGCGTTATGCAGCTCCGGTAGCGCGTATTCCACGCCGAGTTAAAGAAGATTTCGAAATTGATGGATTCCGAATTCGGAAAGGTGAGTTGGCGATGGCTATGGTCGGCATCGCCAATCGAGATCCAGAGAGGTTCGAGGATCCTGATGCCTTCAAAGTTGACCGATTTGTGGGTCAGCGTGTGATCGGTCATTTGACCTTTGGAGCTGGTCGCCATTTATGTGTTGGGGCACATGTTGCTAGGCAGGAAGTTCAAATCCTAATCCGAACTTTACTGGAGAGATTTTCTGATATAAGCCTGGTGAATCCGGAGCTGGAGTGGATCCCCCACTGGGAGGTTCGAGAAATGGACGAACTTCGCATTCGTATCGATAGCTGAGGCCCCTCTTGGAGTATCTCCAGCTTGGTCGCAGTGGGCTCCGAGTGAGCCGGATTTGTTTAGGCACTATGAATTTTGGGGCTACAACTCCGGAGGGAGAAGCCCATGAGATCATGGATCAAGCGCTCGAATTAGGTATCAACTTTTTTGATACTGCGAACGGTTACGGCGGCAAAGCTCGAGGCTTAACAGAGGAGATAATTGGTCGCTGGTTCGCTGAAGATGCTGATCGGCGTCAAAAGGTTGTACTGGGTACGAAAGTATTCGCGACGATGTCGGATTGGCCGAACGATGGGCGATTGTCAGCTCGACACATTGTTGCTTCTTGTGAAGCGAGCCTTCGCAGGTTGCAAACAGACCGAATTGACCTCTTGCAGATGCATCACGTCGATCGAAACTGTCCATGGGAAGAAATCTGGCAAGCAATGGAGATGCTGGTTACTCAGGGCAAGGTCGTTTATGTTGGAAGTAGTAATTTTGCAGGTTGGCATATAGCCCAGGGAAATGAATCAGCCCATCGTCGGAATCTACTCGGACTTGTGAGTGAACAAAGTGTCTACAATCTCCTCTTTCGAACGGTAGAGCTTGAAGTGTTACCAGCCTGTCGTCATTACGGTGTTGGTCTGATTCCCTATAGCCCCTTGGCCGGAGGTGTCCTTGCTGGAGTTCTTCGCGGGGAGAAAGGGGAGCGTCGCCAATCAGATCGAGCTCGGCCTCGGATAGAAGCACACAAGAGTAAGTTGGAACTGTGGGAAAAATTCTGTGCAGAATTTGCTGAAGAGCCAGCAACAGTCGCACTATCTTGGTTGTTGCACCAGGAGGGTGTGACGGCCCCAATAGTTGGCCCGCGGACATTGTCACAACTCACCGGCTCTCCACTTCGAGCGCTTCAGCTGAATCTCGATTCCAGTTCCTTGGCGCAATTGGATGCAATTTTTCCAGGTCCCGGAGGTGCCGCACCGGAAGCGTATGCCTGGTAAGAGAATTCTGATTGTAGGAAACTTGGCTCCCGAATTGACATACGTCTGCCGCGATGCAAATCTGACGTCAACTTTATAGAAGTATCTTGAACTACTGAATTGAATGAATGGTTTAGTAGTTACGACCGACAGGCCAGTAGGGGATTAGGGGTAGAAGTGAAGCCAGGTCCGTTTACCTATTATCGACCCGAGTCAATTTCGGAAATATCTGGATTACTCGCGGAAATCGGTGAAAATGCCAAATTGTTAGCCGGAGGACAGAGCCTTGTCCCGATGATGTCGATGCGTTTGGTGCAGACAGAAAACGTTATTGATATCAACAGAGTTGCGGAAATTCAAGGTATCGAACGACAGGAAAATTTTCTCCGAGTGGGTGCTGCAACAACACAGGCAACGGTCGAAAGTGATTCAGTAGTGGGTGAAGCGGTACCACTTTTAACGCAAGCTCTTCCCCTTGTTGGCCATTTCCAGATTCGCAATCGGGGGACTATCGGTGGATCTATCGCCCATGCCGATGCGGCATCTGAACTTCCAGCAGTAGCTTTAGCTCTTGATGCTGAACTTCATATCGCAGGGAGTAAAAAAGATCGGTCCTTGCCTGCAGAAGAGTTTTTTGAAGGACTATGGACGACGGCTTTGGAAGCCGATGAACTGTTAACCCATATTGACTTTCCCATCTGGGAGGGCAATTCGGGATTTGCGCTAGAAGAGATTGCTCCTAGATCCGGTGATTTTGCATTGGCGGGCGCTGCGGTGGGGTTGAAGCTGGCTGAGGATTCGACAATTTCTCAAGCGGCAATCTCGCTGTTTGGTGTTGCCTCGACTCCGGTACGGGCTGGTGTAGCCGAAACTGCTTTGAGGGGAGAATCCCCGACACCGGAGGAACTTTCGGATATTGCAAAGCTGGCCCTAGAAGGAATTGAAGTACGTACTGACATTCATGCGAATGCGGCGTATCGGCGGCGTGTCTCGGTTGCACTTGTTGAAAAAGCATTGACTAAAGCGCTAGGGGAAGCACGTGGTTAAAATAGAGTTCGAAGTTAATGGGCGGCAGCGAAGTGGTGACGTCGAGTCCCGCCTGACGCTTGCTGATTATCTCCGGGAAGTTTGCGGACTAACAGGTACACACCTTGGTTGTGAACATGGTGTTTGTGGTGCCTGTACCGTTTTGCTTGATGGTGAGGCAGTCCGTTCGTGTCTGCTTTTTGCGGTCCAGGCCGAAGGTTCGTCGGTTACCACCATCGAAGGTCTAAGTAACCCGGGAGAGCTATCACATATTCAGGAGGCGTTTCGTGCTCATCACGGATTGCAGTGTGGGTTTTGTACGCCGGGATTCATCGTGACGGCCCATGCTCTCCTCTCAAAGAACCCTTCTCCGACTGACGAGGAGATTCTTGACGGATTGTCTGGGAATCTGTGTCGCTGCACGGGATATCAGGGGATTGTCCATGCGGTTCGTTCAGTGGCGGTGCAGGAACCGAGCTCTTCAGTGGGAGAAGAACGATGAGTCGATTTGTGGGACAGTCAGTTCAGCGTCGGGAAGATCCGAGATTTTTGACAGGGCAGGGGACCTATGTTGATGATGTTCAACTCAAGGGAATGCTTCACGCAGCTTTTCTGAGAAGCGATGTTGCCCGGGGACGCTTAGTAAGCGTCAATGCGGAGAGAGCGAAGGCTCATCCTGGAGTGGTGGCGGTTTTTTTGTCAGGGGATATAAATCCTGGGGCTTTAGAAATGCGTATTAGTAGTGCAGCAGGTAGCGATATGCCGGGTCCACCGCTACGGCCTTTAGCTGATTCGGATGTGAGGTTTGTAGGAGAACCGATAGCTGTGGTTGTAGCCGAGAATCGCTATCTGGCTGAAGATGCTGTCGACCTTTTGGAGGTTGAGTATGAGCCCCAAAGTCCCTTACTCGATGACCTGTCGGCTATAGCAGAAGAGGGAGTGGAGCTAGTTCACCCGGAACTGGGGAGCAATGTCGCTGCCACGATGGCTGTCCCAAACAATGACGCGAAAGAGCTTCTGCAGAGTTTGCCGTATTCAGTGTCGCTTGAATTGAGTCAACAGCGTCAAACTCATGTGCCGATGGAATGTCGCGGTATTGTTGTTGACTGGTTAGCAGCGGATAACCGAATTGAAGTGTATGCATCGACGCAGAATCCTCATGAGTTTCGCCTTCAGACTGCCCAGTTATTGGGGCTACCAGAGAACTCAGTTCGAATAATCTCAAACGATGTTGGTGGCGGTTTCGGACAGAAGGTTTATCTCTCACGAGACGAGATGTGCATCATTCTGGCCTCTCGGTTAGTCCAGTCGCCCATTAAATGGACTGAAGATAGGCGGGAGAATCTACTCGGTTCCAATAGCGCAAGGCGGGATGACATCCTGGTTTCAATGGCGGCTGATGATGATGGTCGGATTCAAGCTGCAGGACTCCAACACTTTGAGGAATGCGGTGCATTCCCGGAAATGGGGACTGGGGGAGCTGGAGTTGCAGTAGCCATGTATTTCCCAGGCCCTTATCGGGTCCCGATTGTTGATTGGTCGACTACATCTGTTTGGTCTAACACGGTGGGAAGGCAGGCATACCGCGGACCGTGGGTGGCGGAAACGTACGCTCGCGAGAGAGTTGTCGATGAGTTGGCAACTCAAATGGGTATGGATCCATTGGAGTTTCGGCGTCGAAACGTTATTCAATCTGAAGATCTGCCACATCAACACCCGACCGGGCCGGTGTTAACAGACGTTTCATGCAGTCAGACTTTAGAGCAAGCCGCGGAAATTATTGGATATGACTCTTTTCGTGCTGAACAAGAAGAAGCTCGGAAATCCGGACGCTATAAAGGCCTCGGCCTAAGTCTCTACGTTGAGCCGAGCGCTTTTGGATTCGGCGCTCTCGGGATTGAGGCTGCGACTGTTCGAGTTCTACCTAACGGGACTGTAAATGTGACTTTGGGAACTGGAAATCATGGCCAGGGTCTCGAAACGACAATGGCACAAGTGGTAGCTGATGAACTGGGACTCGACTTTGATGATGTAGTGGTGCGGGATGGGGACACTGATTCCAGTCCCTATGGCGCTGGCACCATTGGAAGTCGTTCGGCAGTAATTGCTGCTAACGCCGCCGTTAACGCATCCCAGGAGGTGCGCCTGAAGGTATTGCAGATTGCGGCAGAAATGCTTGAAGCCAGTGTCGATGACCTAACGATAGAAGATAGCAAAGTGCGAGTAGTCGGTGTTCCAGATCGGGGAGTGACAATTCGAGAGGTGGCCCGGACAGCGCATAATAGCCCTGAGGCCCTACCGTCGGGGCTTCCGCCGGGTCTGGAGGCCACTGCAAGATTTCAAGCTCCTCCAGTGACTTATTCGAATGCGTGTCATGCTTGCTTGCTTGAAGTGGATACGACTACAGGCATTGTCAACATAGAGAGATACGTTGTTAGCGAAGACTGCGGAAACATGATTAATCCGATGGTTGTTGAAGGACAAATAGCTGGTGGAGTCGCCCAAGGCATAGGCGGTGCGCTATTGGAGAATATGGTTTATGACACGGACGGCAACCCATTGGCGACATCATTTCTAGACTATTTACTACCTACGGCAGCAGATGTTCCGGATATTGAATATGGCCACATCGTGACTGAATCGGCAGTCCCGGGGGGTTACAAGGGAATGGCTGAAGGTGGAGCGATTGGGGCTCCGGCTGCAGTTGCTAATGGAGTGGCTGATGCTCTTCGGCCCTTTGGGGTCAAAATCCGCGATCTCCCTTTGACGCCCTCCTATATCCTTGGCCTACTTGAGCCGGAGTTGCTCGATAGATGATCTTAATAAGCACAGAAGTTGACGATGTGTGCCATTTGTCTTCTCCGGCCGGCAAAAAACGAGTGTTGCAAGAGAAATTCTTGATCGGGCAGTGTTTTGAAACTCACTGAGAATCAAGATTCGCTAGTTTCTTTAGAGATTCTTGAAGAAGAATTTGGCCAAATTTGGTTTCTCACATTTGAAAGGCCTGAGGATCGGAATCCGCTAGACAGAGAAACAGTCTCCTGTCTCCTCGATATTGTTAAAGAAGCGGTATCTGATTCGAAAGCTCGCGCCTTTATTATGACAGGGTCAGGGTCAGCCTTCTCCGCCGGTGGCGATCTCAAAGGTTATTTGAAGCTATATCGCGACCCGGTGGCATTCCGGCAATTTCAAGATGATCTATACAAGATCTGTGAACTACTCGAATCTGGCGAAATTATTAGTGCTGCGATGATCAATGGAACATGTGTGGCGGGTGGGTTAGAAATTGCATTGGCATGCGACATGATAACTATAGATAAAGGGGCTCGTATCGGAGATGGGCACTTGAAATTTGGTCAATTGCCCGGTGCTGGCGGCAGCCAAAGGCTTTGCCGCGCTATTGGTTTCCAAAAAGCTCGGGAAATGCTACTTACCGCAAATCTTTATACAGCAGAAGAAGCACATCAAATGGGTCTTGTGAATAAGGTCTACGCGACTGACACCCTTCGAAAAGGGACCCTCGAAACGGTTCGAGAAATGGCAGGACACAGCAGTCTGGCGATTCGGCGCATGAAAGAGTTGATAGAACTTTCGCAAGAATTCCCAAAATCCAATTCTCTGGATGAAGAAGAACAAGTCGTTTGGACCTATGCAACCACCAGCCATGATGCGGTGGAAGGCCTAAACGCATTCGCTGAGAAACGGAAACCTGAATTCTCAGGAGAGTAGGAGCAGTAGGCGAATAAACATGTCTCGCATCGCTCCTTTCTCAGCTTCGCCTTGACAAGTAAGGCGGTTGGTGAAAAACTGACGCCATATTCATAAATTGCAGGAGTGACCTCTGGTCGCACCTGCGCAATTTTCAGCAACTGGGGGGGAGTGTCCGAATGGGCACGCCACACTCCGATTTGCACAAATCAGGAGGCTGTATCTGTGGATTATTCATCCAAGGCGACAAGTCGTCGTCGATGGTTTTCGTATCTGTTGTTGCCAATATTGGCAGCCGCAGTTGTGTTGTCGTGTGGTAGCGACGACGAGGAAGCCGAACCTGCTACCACTACTGCTGCTGCTGCGACTACGACCGCTGCACCGGCAACGACCGCTGCACCGGCAACGACCGCTGCACCGGCAGCGACTACTGCTGCACCGACCACAACGCTGGATCCTGGTGATTCCTCGAAGTGTGCAGGTGAAGTTCAGCAGGATGTCACGTCCTACAGCATCGAGTGTGTTCCGATGCGAGAAATGGACAACGGTGGTGCCACTGCTCCGGGCGTTACAGCAGACACCATTACGATTGTTCGATTCCGGGCCTTCCAAGATGCTGAGCGTGCAGCCCTTTTGGCTGACGCCGGTGTAGGAACGACTAGAGAGCAAGATGAGCAGGTTGCCGAAGTCATCGAAGCCTTCCTGAACAAGCACTATGAGTTCTACGGACGCGAACTTGACATTGTCTTAGTAGAAGGCTCTTGTGCCGATTCCGCAGATTTGGCTTGTGTACGTGTCGACGCTCAGGATGTTGTGGCTTCGCATGAGCCATTTGCTGTGTCGGGTTCTTCTGCGAAGGACTTTGCCGACGAGATGGCTCGTCTAGAAACGATCAACATAATCAACGCGGTTCAGTCACGCGAATGGTATGACCAGCGGGCACCGTACGTATGGTCGCTACCGGCAGATCTGGATTCAGTTGGTGAGAACCTGACTGATTTCTGGTGTAAGAAAGTGAGTGGCAAGAACGCCGTTCACGCAGGTGAAGAAGCACTCACTCAGATGCCTCGCAAACTGGGCGTCATGGTTGAAGAAGACGGTGTAGCAGATGTGCTCGCACAGAAGTTCATCGACGACATCACTGGTGGAGTTTGCGGTGACGCTGACGATGCTGTGATGTATAAGACCGCTGTTGGTCTCTTCGCTGCGTTCGATGAGTATCCGACGATTATCGCTGGTATGCGCCAGGATGACATCACTACTGTGGTGCACTTCCAGGGTCTCTTCGCTGCCTTCCTGTT
>Ga0310344_10000996_pt1 | contig 21895 bp, 14 predicted proteins | sample HC15DNA20200_MG_FD_203801 | JGI IMG/M metagenome (GOLD analysis project Ga0310344, IMG submission 203801) | Marine microbial communities from station ALOHA, North Pacific Subtropical Gyre - HC15-DNA-20-200_MG | ecosystem: Environmental > Aquatic > Marine > Oceanic | place: Pacific Ocean: North... | reverse complement strand
AAGGGCTTGCTAGAGCGCGAAAACAGACCGTTCTCAGCCAACAACAGGTTGAAAATGAGCGCCGAAAGGTCGAAGTAATTCTTGCGAGACTTTCCACTGGGGTTGTGTCTCTGGAAACCGATTTATGTATACGAACAGCCAATCGTTCCGCAGGGGCTATTCTAGGCATCGATTTAGATGCTCATCTGGGAGAATCGCTCGTAAAGCTCTCAGAAACCAATCCTTTGCTCGAGCAGTTCCTGTCGGTATCTAGAACTCACCTCGATCGTGGTGACCATGAGTGGCGAGAGCAAATTGTTCTCCGCGGAGAAGTAGGGCGAAGAGTTCTAATGTGTGCCTGCACGGCCCTGTCGGGCGAACGAGAAGACCCGGGCGGATACATAGTTGTTTTCGATGACATCACAGCTCTGCTGCAGGCGCAGCGCGATGCTGCGTGGGGTGAGGTCGCTCGGCGGTTAGCTCACGAAATAAAAAACCCGTTGACGCCGATTCAGCTCTCGGCAGAGCGGTTACGTCGCCGATACCTAAACACCAATTACGCCGAGTCAGAGCTACTCGACCGGGCAACGCATACGATCATCCAGCAGGTCGAAGCGATGAAGGAGATGGTTAACGCATTCAGTGAGTATGCGCGCACGCCCGACATGGATCTGACACGCTTTGATCTTAACCAGCTAGTTTTAGAAATGGCCGAATTGTATCGGCATCGTGAGCGGCCGTTATCTCTAACGCTAGATTTAGATGCAAACCTACCGAAGGTAGAAGCTGACGAAGGTCGAATGCGACAGGTTTTGCATAACCTGATACGTAATGCCCTGGAAGCTATGGAGCACCAAAACGCTGAAGAAATAGATATATCGACCAGTTATCTCGACCTCGATGGTGCTGAGGTTGTGGAAATAAAAGTATGCGATAACGGCCCCGGATTTTTGGACGATATCATGGTCCAAGCTTTCGATCCTTACGTCACCAGTAAAGCTAAGGGAACTGGACTAGGTCTTGCAATTGTAAAGAAATTAATTGAAGAGCATGGTGGACAGATCACGGCGCGCAATGCTGGGCGTCACGGTGCTGAGATAGTTATACTTCTGCCTGTGACCAGAGAGGCGGGTGATGCGATGCTGTATGCGTCGCAACGAACCGATAAGCGGAGGGAACGCGCGTGAAAAATGCGCGAATATTAATTGTAGACGACGAGGCCAATATCCGGGCACTCTTGGAGGAAATCCTCTCCGAAGAAGGATACCAGGTGACAACTGCAGCAAATGCAGGAGAGGCTCGAGACGCACGTTTTAAAGGCGACTACGATCTTGTCCTGCTAGATATCTGGATGCCGGATACAGACGGTATTTCTCTATTAAAGGAGTGGTCCAAGGGAGGGAGGCTCGAGCCAGTCGTGATGATGTCTGGTCATGGTACTGTCGACACTGCCATAGAGGCGACGCGACTCGGCGCTTCAGACTTTCTAGAGAAGCCCGTTTCGCTTGCAAAGTTACTTCGAACTGTCGAAAAATCGTTGACTGAGAAATCGCAGGCACGCCCTCGCCGAACTCTTGTGCCTCCGTTCCTGGTTCCAGTCGGAAAGAGCGAGAAGATGCGCGCGCTTCGAGATGAGGCTGAACGAGTTGCTCGTCATGACGCTCATACACTACTGGTGGGTGAGCCTGGAAGTGGTCGAGAGGTTTTTGCACGCTACATGGCTAGTCTGAGTAGTCGCTCAACAGACAGCTTCATTTCGGTGAAGGGGGCAACGTTAAATGGTGAAAACGGTCGTAAAAGTATTTTAGGAACGGCGGGTGAGCCTGGCTTAGTTCAGCGCTGTGATGGTGGAATTTTATTCCTCAAAGATATCAACGACATATCTGAGCGCAGTCAGCTTTCTCTTTTGAGTGCTCTTGGAAAAGAATCATGCCGGCCGGCTGGGGCAGAGCAAGATCAGCCGTTCAGTATTCGTGTTTTTTCTACTGCCACCCCGGGTTTTGAGCGGCACGGCCTGGAATTACACGGCGAACTACTTTCTCTTCTTAGTGCCGTTGTTATACAAATTCCGCCGCTGCGAGAGTATTCCGAGGACGTCCCCGAGCTCCTGCGCTATTATGTGGACATGCTTGTCGATGCCGATTCACTCCCTTTTCGGCGGTTTGAAGTAGCAGCACAGAATCGACTTCGAAATTATCCCTGGCCTGGGAATGTTAGTGAGCTCAAGAATATGGTCAGCCGATTGCTGATCCTTGGGTCTGGTGAGGAAATAACACTGCGCGAAGTGGAAACACAACTGTCGTCGACTAGATATACTGATGAGCCTCTTGTGAAACAGGACTTATTGGGCATGCCCTTGCGGGAGGCCCGAGAGCACTTCGAGCGTTCTTACCTACAACAGCAGCTTATTATCTGTGGTGGTAAAGTTGGAAGGCTTGCGGAACGGGTCGGCATGGAAAGAACTCACCTCTATAGAAAACTGCGGACTCTTGGTGTGGATTTTCGCCGGGTTGTGCCGAACAAGCGAGACAGGCGCAAATGAGCCGTCTGCCTTGAACGCTAGCATTTCTGCGCCGAATGAATTGCCCCTCCCCCGTGTTCTCAGTCAACGTAACGCTAATATCAGCACTCAACAAAGCTAGCACGCTCGATCAGCTTATGATTATTAGTGTTTCAGTTCGGGACCTTGATTAACAGGATCTCTACCTCAGCCTCCCTAAGCTGTCTACGGTATCGGTTAAGTTCGTTCAAGTTACTTAAAGGTCCGATACGAACACGATGGTAAACGTCCTCATCGATTGAAACTCTTTGTAGTCGCGATTCTAGTCCGAGTAGAGCAAGCGTGGCGCGCATGCGTTCGGCATCGGTGACGTTAGTGAACGAGCCGGCCTGCAGTACGTAGCTACCCGGTTCTCCGATCGGTACGATTTCTCTATCTGGAGTTACTTCTGATTCAACGGCCGGCAGCACTACTTCGAAATTCGGAAGAATGTCATAGAAATCAAAGCGTTCAGCAGGGTGAGGTTCCTCCGGAGCAGCCGAGTTCCTTTGAGGCTCGGTAACGACTACCCGGGGAGGAGTTTCGTTATTCCCTCCTGTCGGTTCGCGGAAAAAAAGTCCCCACTGGTCCAGTTTATATGCGCTAGCGGCGACAAGAAGACCTATTGTGAGGCCGTAGAGCATCCAGATGAAACGGGATGTACGATCGGCCTTCGACTTCGTGGTTCGTCTTCCTTTTACCATAGCTTCGTCTACATAGTTTCTGGCGCGGACACTCCTAGAAGGTCGAGCCCGTTCCGAAGAACCTGTTGAGTGGCTAGTGCGAGAGCAACTCGCGCGTCGCGCAGAGAGTGATTGTTAATCAATACACGGTGCGAATTGTAGGAAGCGTGGAATGCTGCTGCGGTATCACGCAGATAATGCGCAAGGTGTTGAGGAGCACGATTCGCGGCTGCCAGTTGTATAACCTCGGGATAACGACTCAACGCAGTAATAAGGGTTTTCTCTGCATCCTCGATCAATAAAGACAAGTTGGCTATTGCGGGATCCTCAATCGCAGCCCCTTCGGCACGCAGTTTTTTCATTAGGCTTGCGACACGCGCGTGCGCGTATTGAATGTAGTAGGCAGGGTTATCATTGGAGCGTGATTTTGCAAGCTCCATATCGAAATCCAAATGCTGGTTGTTCGATTGTGAAATATAGAAGAATCTTGCTGCATCTTTACCGACTTCGTTTCGCAACTGCCTCAGCGTTACGTATTCTCCGGTTCGTGTGGACATCTGAGCTTTCTCCCGACCACGATAGAGCGTAACGAATTGTACAAGCTGCACTTCCAGACAGTCGGCGCGCTGCCCCATTGCTTCGAGGCCTGCGCGGACTCGCGCTACGTACCCATGATGATCGGCGCCGAGCACATCTAAGAGTAAATCAAAGCCGCGGTTACACTTCTCAAGATGATACGCGATGTCGGATGCGAAGTACGTCGTCGTTCCGTTCTCACGAACCACGACTCTGTCTTTCTCGTCGCCGAAATCCGTTGCCTTAAACCACTTTGCGCCATCACGCTTGTAGATCATTTTTTGGTTATCTAGAATCTCAAGCGCGCGTTCAATCGGGCCGTCGGCAAGGCTGCTCTCTGAGTACCATTTGTGTGGAACAACTCCAAAAGCATTGAGATCGTCCTTGATGTCAGCGAGTACGTTGCCGAGCGCTGCATTGAGTACGATGGCGAAATTTTTCAAGCCTATATTTGCCTTTATCTCTGCGATAATGCGATCGAGGCGTTGTTCCTCGTGTATGTCGTTGTCGTTTATGAGCATCGCAATGGAATCCATTCTGCTCGTCAGGGAATCTCCGTGCGATTCGAACAGGTTCTGCGCTATCGTTTGTACGTAGTCCCCTTGGTAGGCATTCGTAGGAAAAGGAAAACTAGCGTCTTCTGGTTCCGCGTAACGCAACCATACGCTAGCTGCAAGGATATCCATCTGCCGACCAGCATCGTTGACGTAGTATTCTTCGTGTACATCGTATCCTGTCGCGCGTAGAAGATTAGCAAGCGAAGCACCATATGCTGCGTGCCGGCCATGTCCAACATGCAAGGGGCCTGTCGGATTCGCTGAAACGTATTCGAGCAAAATTCGTTTATCGGTTCCGGTTGTGGTACGTCCGTAATTGCTACCATCCGTTAGAATACTCTGAAGCTCGTGTTCGTAAGCTGCTGAGGTAAGCGTAAAGTTAATGAATCCTGGCCCTGCGACTTCGACTTTTTCAATAATCTTGGATTGGGGAAATGCAGCAACTATTTCAACCGCTAGATCGCGCGGCGATTGAGACATCTTTTTTGATAGTCGCAAAGCGATGTTGCTCGTAAAATCGCCGTGATTAGCGTCACGCGTCCGCTCGATTTGTGGCTTGAGATATTTGGCTTCGAGAGAGCCGAACTCATCAGACACGTTTGGTAGGGTTTCGGCAAGTAGGAGAGCGAGTTTGGCGCGCAATGGATTATGCCCTTCGGGGGAAGGCACGATTCTACCGCCTGATGTCTTGAGTCGGGTAGCTCAATTGCACAACGTTTCCTTAGCTCCCTTAAAGTTCGGTTGGATCAACATCTATGTTCCAGCGAAGGCGGCGAGCTTCCGGCCATGAGCGAACAATATCCAATAACTCATCCAGCAAATTATGTAGCGGCGCACGTTCCGAGCAGCGAAACAGTAATTGTGCTCTATACTGTCCGCCGCGGCGCTCCATTGTGGCCGATGCTGGGCCCAGAATCGCGACCGACTCTGTTTTGTGTCTCGCGATTTCCCCTATACGCTGAAGAAAGCTCGATGCAGGCCCCCGAGTGCCTGCCTGCGCGCGCCAGACAGCCAAATGAGAAAAAGGCGGCCAGCGGGTCTGGGCGCGTTCTTCGAGAGCTAGCTCGGCGAAATGAGCGTAGCCATGTTCGATGAGCGAAGTTAGAAGCGGGTGAGCCGGATAATGGGTCTGTATCAGCACCTCACCAGGCTTATCGCGGCGACCAGCACGACCCGCGACCTGCAGGAGCGTCTGTGCCAATCGCTCATTGCTGCGGAAGTCTGTGCCAAGAAGACCTTGATCCGCATTCAAGATGCCGACTAGAGTCACCCCGGGAAAATCGTGCCCTTTAGTCAGCATTTGCGTGCCGACGAGGATCTGAGTGTTGCCTTGCTCGACGTCTGTTAGCACGTCCGCCAGCTGCCCCTTACGGGCTGCAATATCACGATCGAGGCGCGCAATTCGCGCAGCTGGAAATAATACTTCTAGTTCATCAGTCACGCGCTGTGTACCAGCACCGACAGCGATCCGCCTCGAGCTGCAGTCCCGGCAGTCCCAGGAAAGGACTGATTGCTTTCCGCAGTGATGGCAACGAAGTTGGCCACTAGCCGCGTGTATAGTCATGCGTGAGTCGCAACGTATACATTCCTCGGCTTGCTGACAATTTGTACAGAACAAGACGGGAGCGAAACCTCGGCGATTTAAAAACAATAGAGTCTGCGAACCTTTTGCGAGGTGTTTCTCGATTGCCATTACGAGAGGTGTTGATAGGCCATGCCGCGATGCATGCTTATTAAGATCGATGCGTTTGATCCTTGGCGGGCCGGCCGCACCGATTTGCTGTGGCATAGTCAGGAGGTCGTAGCGGTGCTGCCTTGCGTTGTAGAAGCTTTCGAGCGACGGTGTAGCTGATGCGAGCATGATGGGCAGACCAAGCTGTTTTGCCCTGAAAACCGCAAGGTCGCGGGCAGAGTAACGAAAGCCCTCTTGCTGCTTATAGGACGAGTCGTGTTCTTCATCGATAATAAATAGACCGGGATTATGTAGCGGCGCGAAGACGGCCGACCGAGTTCCTACAATGACCTTTGCTCGACCTGAGTGCGTTTCGCGCCAAGCTTCGAGCCGTTCGCGGTCACTCAGCCCTGAATGCATGAGCGCGAGGTGATCGTGAAACCTTTGTTTCAGCCGTGAAACGAGTTGCGGTGTCAGCCCTATCTCAGGTACGAGCAACAGGCTCTGGCGCTTATCTTTGAGTTGTTGCGCAATAAGTCGCATGTAAACTTCTGTTTTGCCGCTGCCCGTGACTCCCTGTAAAAGATAACTTCTGAACCCTCTTGAATTAGCAGTGATGGAGTCTAGGACGGTTTTTTGATCATGTGTCAACTCGGGTAATGACGGTACGGGTTCCGGATCTAAAGCGCTGGTGGCGCTTCGTTCTATACATTCCGTTTGCTTTATAAAGCCTTTACTAGCAAGCCGGATGATCGCGTCGCGGGTGATGCCCAAATCCCGCAGTGCTTCCTCATCGATCGCACTACCATCCGCGAGCGCGATCATGATTTCTGCCTGACGCGGCGCACGCTGAGCGAAGAGCGCTGGATCCTGAGCTAGTCCCATGGTTGTGATTTTCCAGCCTTTTACCGGCGCCGTTTTGGCACTGCGGCCGCGGCGGAGTAATGTGGGTAAGGCTTGTTTCACCACCTCACCAATTGGGTGGTGATAGTAGCCGGAACACCATGAAAGTGCCGCAAGTAGCTCCGGGCCTATGATCGGTTCCGAATCGAGAACTTCCAACGGCGATTTGAGCTTCGAATGGTCGACACTGCTCGTAGTGTGGTTTTCAAGAACGATGCCGATGCGTTGTCCTTTGCCAAGCGGCACCAGCACCCGGCAACCCGGGTCCGGGCTTTTTCCAGGGCCTTGCCAAAGATAATCGAACCCAGTCGCAATGGGCACGGGAACCGCAACGCGTATCACGCTGTCCCGTACCCTCATCGGGCCGTGAATCCGATTAGAAAGAATAGTAAATACAATACAGAATTATTTTCGTTGAAAGAGATCGTCGTCGCCCAATTAAGTGAATTATATTGCCCTGATCGCCAAGAGCTTATCTTAGACTCGTCTGTCAACCGGTAGAGGACTAAATCGTTATTTTGAACTGAGATAATACGGAACGATGGCGATAAATTATGAACATGTACCATAAAATCCGTTCAAGATGCTGTATGGGGCGTTATTGATGGTACGGGTTACAACTTTTCAGACACAGACATGCTTGTCGAAAGATGGCGGAGGTCAGGAATTGAGGACCAATATAGAAGGGTTTCTCTGCGAGATCGAAGCTCGTGCTTTCCAGATTGCCGTAGTCAATACGCGCGATGCTGATGAGGCGCTTGATATTGTTCAGGATGCCATGATCAGTTTGACCTGCGGTTATGCTGATCGATCGGAAGATGAATGGCGACCATTGTTTTATCGAATTTTAAAGAATCGGATTCGGGACTGGCAGCGAAGAAGCATTGTCAGAGGGCGGGTAATGAGTTTCTTCGGTGGACAGGAGGGCGAGGATTATGACCCTATAGCTCAGGCGCCGGGCGCTATCTCGGGAAATCCGTTCGAGGTGCTGGCCAGAGCGGATGCGATGAGAGCTCTTGGGCAAGCGCTTGGCGAATTACCACGGCGTCAGAGAGAAGCTTTTGTGTTGCGGAATTTCGAAGGGCTGGATGTCGCAGAAACGGCTGCAGCGATGGGCTGTTCAGACGGTAGCGTGAAGACACACTACTCACGGGCTATCCGCCGGTTGCGCGAGAAGATCGGAGACTATATTTAATGGACACTGGGATTGTGAAAAAGGATCGCGATTTCGAGGAGCGTACAAAGTTACTCTTCGATGAAAGCGTTGCGGCATTGAATGGTGAGACGCGCTCGAAGTTGACGCAGGCGCGCTATAGAGCCCTTAAAGAAATGAAAGGCCAACAGGTGGTGGGTTGGAATAGGCGCTGGATACCGGCGGGAGTAGCGGCGGTGATAGCAGTGCTGAGTCTGATGCTCTGGCAGGGACAGGTAGAGCCGGCAAATGACGGCGGTTTTGATATGGCGACAGTGATTGATTTAGAGATATTGTTGACTGAAGTAGACCTTGATATGTTCCAGGAGTTGGAATTTTATGCGTGGTTGGATGAGCAGGCTGAACTGACATCCGGACAGATTTTGGAGGATGGTATTGGCTGAACAATACTTTCCGCGGCGTCTGTTTTGCTTCTTGCTATGTGCGGCCGTGATGAGCATCGTTATGGCTGTGAATGCTCAAGCCGGTGATGATACGCTGGACCTGAATTTCCTGGCGTATCTAGGGAGCTGGCAGGAGAGTGATAAGGAGTGGTTGATTGTTGCCGAGGATGAAGTAGAGAAGGGTGTTAAAGATGGAGCCCAGAGTGCAATGCAGAGGAAGGACGATGATAATGAAACTTAATTTCCTCGTGTTGATGACCAATGCGTGGACATTTGTTGCTGTCGCGAATGCTGATGGATTCGCTTGGGATGATTTAAGTGAAGATCAGAAAGATTTGCTGGCGGACCACGCTGACACCTGGGATCGGATGGACGATGTGCGCCAGGAGCAAATCGCGACTGGTGCGGAGCGCTGGTTAGTGATGACCCAAGCCGAAAAGAGCCAGGCCCGCGATCGGTTCCAGCAATGGGAGAATTTAGGTGATGATCAGCGCGGAATGATCCGTGACCTTCATCAAACCTATCGGAGTTTAGCACCGGAAACACGTGATCGAATTCAGGATGCCTATCGGCGCTTTCAGCGTTTGCCGCCGGAACGACGCTTGGAATTGCAGAGACAGTTTCGCGGTCTAACGCCGGATCAACTACGACGCCTTCGCGATACACGGCTGAGGCCTAACGACCGTCCTGGTGGTGGCGCAATGGGCATGGGGCGCTAGGGAATCAGCGGCTGGAGCCGTACGCATTTCTCTTCGCGGTTCCCGGCAGCTAAAGCGGCAAGTCGGTTATTTCCGATTTACCAGCTATGATAACGAACCGTAGAGTCGCGATTTGTTTACAATCCAATTATGAGTTTGTCGGGTCACTGGTGAGGTGGCAAGCTTTGTAAAAAGTAGAGATTTCGACAGCTCAGTGTAAATCCCTTTAAATTAGATAGTTAGCGAGAGAATACCGTACGGAGAATGTGTATGAGAATCGGCGTCCCGAAAGAAGTACATGTGGGAGAACAGCGCGTAGCGACCACGCCGGAGGTTGCCGCGCAGTTAAAGAAGTTGGGCTTCGAGGTTGCTATTGAAACGGGCGCGGGGCTGGCCGCGAGCTTTGACGATAACGCGTACCGTGATGCGGGCGCACTGGTCATGGAGGATACTTCGATGCTTTGGTCGAGCAGCGATATTATTCTTAAAGTCCGCTCCCCAGAGAAATCTGCTGAGACTGGTGAGGATGAATCAGCTCTTTTGCGCTCAGGTCAGACGCTCATTTGTTTCTTCTGGCCGGCACAAAATCCCGATTCTCTGGAGCGTTTCGCGAGTTTAGGTGTAACGACTCTGGCGGTCGATAGCATACCGCGTATTTCCCGGGCGCAGAAAATGGATGCGTTGAGTTCCATGGCGAATATAGGCGGCTACCGGGCAGTTATAGAGGCTGCGCAACACTTCGGTCGCTTCTTTACCGGTCAGATTACAGCCGCTGGAAAGATTCCACCGGCAAAGGTGCTTGTAATTGGTGCGGGCGTTGCTGGCCTATCGGCAATAGGTGCTGCTAGAAGCCTGGGAGCTATCGTGCGTGCCTTCGATACTCGACCTGAGGTCAAAGAACAAGTTGAGAGTATGGACGGCGAGTTTCTCGAGTTGGATTTTGAAGAAGAAGGCTCGGGCAAAGGCGGTTACGCGAAGGTCATGAGCGAAGAATTTATCAAGGCTGAGATGGCTTTATTCGCTGAGCAAGCCGCTGAAGTAGACATCATTATCACGACTGCTTTGATTCCTGGAAAACCAGCGCCGGAGCTAATAACTGCGGAGATGGTAGAGTCAATGAAGGCGGGTAGCGTGATCGTGGATCTAGCGGCTGAACAGGGCGGTAACTGTGCGCTGACAGAACCTCACCAGGTTGTTAAACGTCATGGTGTGACTTTGATCGGCTATACAGATCTACCGAGCCGTCTAGCTGCGCAGTCGAGTCAACTGTACGCAACGAATCTTCGCCACTTGTTGGCAGACATGTGCCCAGAGAAAGACGGTGAGCTTGTTGTCGATATGGAAGATGAAGTTGTTCGCGGTGCTACGGTCGTTAACAGAGGCGAAATTACTTGGCCGCCTCCGGCTCCGAAGGTTTCAGCAACTCCGACGAAGGCGGTTGAGACGGCCCCGGTAGAACCGACTCCAGTTGTGGAGGAGAGGCCGTCCTGGTTTGCTCCGCTCATGACTTTTGGCATCGGCGGATTGGCGTTGCTCGGCCTTGGAACGGTGGCACCGCCGTCCTTCATGGCGCACTTTACGGTTTTCGTATTGGCTTGTTTTGTCGGCTATATGGTGATCTGGAATGTGACTCCAGCGCTACATACGCCGTTAATGAGTGTCACGAATGCGATTAGTAGCATCATTATTATCGGTGCATTACTACAGATCAGTTCTCCCGAGAACTGGATCATGTGGGTGGCAGGAGTCACCGTGCTATTGACCAGCATTAACATCGCAGGCGGATTTGCGGTAACGCGACGTATGCTGCAGATGTTTCAGAAGTAGAGGTTACAAGGATGCAGTTTTTAGAACCGGGCGTCGTTACAGTCGCCTATATCGCTGCCACGATACTTTTCATTCTAGCCCTCGGGGGGTTAAGTAACCCCGAAACAGCTCGTCGTGGCAACCTTTACGGCATTATTGGTATGAGTATCGCGCTACTCGCGACGGTATTCGGCGTCGTAACCCAGAACTTCGGAGTTTTGGTCACGTGCATCGTGATCGGCGGTCTGATCGGCCTTCTGCTTGCGCGAAGAGTACAGATGACCCAGATGCCAGAACTTGTCGCGATTCTGCACAGCCTCGTGGGGTTAGCCGCCGTGCTGGTTGGTTTTGCTAACACCATGGATCCGGCGATTCACTTTACTGGCGTGGAGTTGACGATTCACGATATCGAGACTTACCTTGGCATATTGATCGGCGCGGTAACTTTTTCAGGCTCGGTTATCGCATTCGGCAAGCTAAGCGGCCGAATTAGTGGAAGTCCTGTAACGCTGCCGGGTCGTCACTGGATGAATCTTGGGCTGTTGCTGGTCTCGTTTTGGTATTGCCGCGAGTTCGTCATCGCGTCGGCTGCGGGAGGCGATACGCTTGTGCCGTTGCTAATTATTACCGGTGTTGCGCTACTGTTTGGCATTCACATGGTGATGGCGATTGGCGGCGCAGATATGCCGGTAGTCGTCTCGATGCTCAACAGCTATTCGGGATGGGCTGCAGCGGCAACCGGATTCATGCTTAGCAACGATCTGTTGATTGTTACGGGCGCGCTGGTGGGGAGTAGTGGAGCGATCCTAAGTTACATCATGTGTCGCGCTATGAACCGTAAGTTTATTTCAGTGATAGCTGGTGGCTTCGGGACGTCTTCGGGTACGAGTGCGGGGAACTCGGCCGATCAGGGTGAAGTTGTTTCCGTCGACACGACTGAGACAGTGTCGCTGCTGGCGAACGCGAAAGAAGTTATGATCATTCCAGGATACGGCATGGCTGTTGCTCAAGCGCAGCACGTCGTATACGAAATTACGCGGGTACTAAGGGAGAAAGGCGTCAACGTCAGGTTTGGCATCCATCCGGTGGCTGGACGGATGCCGGGGCATATGAACGTTCTTCTTGCCGAAGCTCGTGTTCCCTACGACATCGTCTTTGAAATGGATGAGATTAACGACGATTTTCCGGATACCGATGTCTCTGTGATTATCGGTGCGAACGACATCGTAAACCCCTCCGCACAAGATGAACCAGATAGTCCGATCGCAGGAATGCCCGTCCTTGAGGTCTGGAAGGGTGGTACAACGATTGTGCTGAAGCGGAGCATGGCAACTGGTTATGCGGGCGTTCAGAACCCGCTATTTTTCAAAGACAACACACGCATGTTGTTCGGTGACGCTAAGGAGAGCCTGGATGCGGTTTTGAAGGGACTTTAGGGCTAGTTATTCGGTTCAAATTTCTCTACCCATGGTTGTTGTCATTTTACGAAGTTCCCGTTGAATATTTTCGCCGTCTCGGTAACATTTGCCTTTGCTGAATATTACATCGGCGGGGGGCAGCATGAAGCTATATCCCGTTACTCAAGAGGTGTTGCGAACTGATGTCGCAGGCATGCCTCTGGAGTGGATAGATTACCGTGATGCAGTTCGGCTTTACCATACCGAACAAGTTGCGTACACCTGCGGATCCATGATCTACGAGATTCGTGGTGGCTGTAACGCACTTACTGGGTTACGCAGCATAGTCAAAGTAAGCTCTATTATCGCAACGCACGGCGATACACTTACGCTTGAACGTAACTGCGGTCGCTACATTCCCCCGCTGAATAATAGGACATTATTTAAACGTGACGCTAATCTATGTATGTACTGTGCGCAGAAATTCCGTACGTCAGAATTGACTCGGGACCACATCACGCCGATCAGCCTCGGTGGCTATGACGCTTGGACTAACGTAGTTACCGCATGTCTTCGCTGCAATAACTTCAAGGGCGGGAAAACGCTGGAGCAGGCCCATCTGCAACTAGTCGCAGTTCCATTCGCGCCGACGTACGCGGAGTATATTTATCTCAAAGGTCGCAGAGTATTGGTTGATCAGATGGAATATTTGCTTACGCATTTCCCGCGGACGTCACCGCTACACGATCGTCTTAGGGGAAATCTGGCGCTAAAGCGTCTGGTGTTGTGAAAAAATTTTGGGTCTAAGCGAAGCCGTAGAGAAGCTCCAACAGCACACCGGAATTATTGCAGAGGAGTTAAGCGCCACAGCTATCGGTGGTGGCAGCGTCTGTAAAACCTATCGTTTATCCAGTGATGAAGGCGCGCTTTTCCTGAAATTGGACCGTGCTGATTTTTTTGAACAATTCTCAGCGGAAGTGGATGGTTTGAAGGCGCTAGAAGAGTGCGGCGCGCTACGTACACCCGAAGTTCGAAGTTATGGCAAGACCGACACTATTTCGTACCTATTTCTTGAGTGGTTAGATCTAGGGCCGGGTTCAACAGCATCGGAAACCGCCCTCGGCCACTCTCTGGCGCAACAGCATAGGGCGACTTTCACGAGCTTTGGTTGGTCTCGGAACAATTTTCTAGGGGCAACTCATCAATCGAACGGATTACATGATGACTGGATGACATTCTGGCGTGAAAGGCGACTCCGGTTTCAGCTAGATTTTGCTGCGGGAAACGGCCTGCCTATCGCCTACCAGCAAGCGTGCACTGCAGTGCTTGATAGAATCGAAACCTTTTTCGGAGACGAAGAACTTTCGCCATCGCTTCTTCATGGTGATCTGTGGTCAGGTAACTGGGGTACGCTTGCTACGGGCATGTCATGCGTCTTTGACCCGGCCGTGTATTGTGGCGATCGCGAGACGGATTTAGCGATGACGAGGCTCTTTGGTGGGTTTGGCCATGCCTTCTACGACGCCTACACGGCTGAATGGCCGTTACGGCACGGTTGGGAGAAACGTGTTGACCTATATAACCTTTACCATCTTCTGAATCACTTTAATCTCTTCGGGAGCAGTTATCTCCCGCAGATTAAAGGTGCGCTTTTGCGTCTCGTTGGGTGATGCTGAAATATGAAGTCGGTAAATTATTTTGAGCCGCGGTTGTTGATTAAATCGTCGAGAGATGGTGGCGGGTTATCAGGTCCCACCTTTCCTGAGCTCAAGCGTTCTATATAGTTGTGATACGCGCGCATGGCCTGGTGGCCAAACAGCCATATGATCGGAACGTTCGCAAACAACATCACTCCGGTGCCTACTCCGGTGAGGTTGTCCAAATCTGCGTCAGTCTCGATAAATCCCCAGGTCGCTACGATTATTAGCGCACAGTAGATAAACTTGTAGACCAATACCATGCGCTCCCCGAATAGATAAACAATGCCTTGTTCGCCATAGTAGCTCCAGGAGATCATAGTTGAAATTGCGAATAGCCAGACCGCTAGCGTGATTAGCCACTTCCCAAGCCCTGGTTTAACGGAGTCAAACGCCTTCGCCGTTAATGTCGCGCCGATATACGTGGCATAGATTCCGAGATCCTCTAGCTGCGGTCTTGCTACGCTGGTCATCGTTGACCAGTCAATCATGAGCATGCCGTTCTGCTCAAAGATCGTACCGCTTAGGCGATGAAGGTTATTACCGGACTGTTGATTTGGATCCGCTCGCATGACGATGAAAATGTCGTCGCCGCTACGCCACTCGTTTGTATCATGTTGTGGTATCACTGTGGTTTCTAGGCTCCACTCGTCTGCGCCGACGGAAAGAACTGCTGGCGGTGTCATGAAGCTTGCTTCGGGCGCGCGATTCCATATTCCCGTGGAGAGAATGACGAGTGCCGTGAAAGTACAGACGATTAGTGTGTCGATAAAAGGTTCAAGTCCTGCCACGAGTGCTTCGCGCACTGGTTCATCAGTCTTCGCTGCGGCGTGTGCGATTGGTGACGTGCCTTGGCCCGCCTCGTTGGAAAACAGTGCTCTTTTCATCCCGAACAAGAAGGCATAACCGGCGGTGCCGCCGATAAACGCACCACTGAATTCCTGTGGTGAGAATGCGGCCTGGAAAATTAAAAGGAACATGGCCGGGATCTGTCCGGCATTGACAATCAATACGTAGGTTCCGGCGAGTAGATAAAGCGCAACCATGATGGGTACTAGCCGACCGGCCACCGCACCGATTCGCTTGATGCCCCCGATGATGACCATGCCGACGAGAATCGCGAGAACGATACCCGCGGTAATACTCGGGATGTCAAAATATTCCTCTGTGATCTCGCCGACATTCCATGCTTGGAACATGTTGCCACCCGTTATGGTTGATACGAGTAAGGTGGTACAGAATACGGCACCGATGAATTTACCGAACGGGGCAATCTTGGGGCTGACACGTGCAAGACCAATGCTGACCACCCACATTGGGCCGCCGTGCGGATTATCCGGGTCGTCAGTATTGCGGTAGAGCATGGAGAGAGTGACCTCGGTGACCTTTATTGCCATACCGAAGAGCCCGACTACCCACATCCAGAACACGGCGCCCGGGCCACCGAGAGAAATCGCTAATGCGACGCCGCCAATATTGCCGAGCCCCACAGTTGCGGAGAGTGCGGCGGAGAGCGCTTGAAAGTGGTTGATCACGCCTGGGTCGTTAGGGTCGTCGTAGGTTCCTCGTAAAACCCGTACGCCGTGAGTTAGGGCTCTGTATTGGCTAAATCCACTCCAGAACGTGAAGACGACGCCTGTTCCCAGCAGGATCAACAGCACCGAATCGTGCCATAAAATGCTGTTCAGGGTTACGAGCAGGGTGTCAAGTTCGGTCATTAGGTCATTCCTGAGTTTAATATTAAGGTGATTTGAGGATTGCCGTCACCCCCATTCTGGTAGCTGTACAGACTGATATTACACTACCGCCGGAACTCTCTTCGTGTAGTAGTTTCGCGAGCGATCCAAGCACGCGGCCACCGTCCGCGGCGAAGGGGTGCCCTATTCCGATACTGTCACCTTTTGCCGGCCGATAGAACTAGGCTCTTCGACCGGCGGCCAAGCTAGTTTCTCATTTGTAAACTGCTCCTGCTCGCGTTAGCGGCTTCCGGGCACTAGCTTGAGAAGCCAATGTGATGGTGTAAAGGAATAATATCTTCATGTCCCTCGAAAGGACCTAAAAAATCAGTATTCCCTAAAGAATTTGCCTACGAAATTCAAAGTTGATTAGTTTCTTGATACGAGAACAATATCTGATTGAAGCTTTTCAGCGTAATCAAACGGGTGGGTGAAGATAACGGGCTAAAATGAGTAAGTAATTGATTTTTTTACTGGTAATAAATACTACGCTGCAATCTAGATTTGACGTAACCCTAGCTGACTCCATATCATATAGGCTTCGGGTAATAGCCAAACTGAACCATAAGAGAGGCGAACCCGTGGCCTATAGATTTCGGTGGCCGGCCTGATAGAGGCGCGACGCTGCCTACAAGCCCTGCAAGGACGATAATGGAGCGCGGAGCGCTAGCTTCGCCCAGGGAGAGCCATGACTCTCAATATCGAGGAAGTGAGTCCATGATAACGGGAAAGCGTCGGAGGCTGCCTGCCGCTAGGGGTCTATATGACCCAGCTCTTGAGCGCGATAGTTGTGGCGTTGGTTTTGTCGCGCACGTTAAGGGCCAAGCGAGCCACCAGATCATTCGGGACGCTGATCATCTGCTGTGCCGAATGGATCATCGTGGTGCACGTGGAGCTGAGGCAAATTCGGGTGACGGCGCAGGGATCTTAACAGCGCTGCCGCACACGTTTCTGACAAGAGTCGCAAATGAAACTCTCGGCACCGAACTCCCGGAGCCAGGGAAGTTTGCGGCGGGATTAGTGTTTCTTCCGAAATGTGTAGCGGAGCGTGAGCGTTGTAAAGATACGATCAAGAACCTCTGCGAGGCGGAAGGGCAACGCCTTGTCGGTTGGCGTGTTGTTCCGACCGATCCGGACGGGGCGAATCTGGGACTTACCGCTCGTGAAGCTGCCCCACACATTGAGCAGGTATTTATCGCAGCTGGGGAAGATTTTGCTGGCGATAACTTTGAGAGAAAGCTCTACTTGATCCGTAAGCGAGCCGGTAACGAGCTCAGGGATCCGTTAGCGTTAGAGCAAGAGGAGTTATTCTACGTCTGCAGTCTATCGACGAAAGTCATCATATATAAAGGTATGCTGACGCCAGGTCAGCTCATGACATTCTTCCCGGATCTTGCGGCTCGGGACTACACCTCGCATCTTGCGATGGTGCACTCTCGGTTCTCTACGAACACCTTTCCGAGTTGGGATAGGGCACAGCCGAATCGCTTCATGTCGCATAACGGTGAGATTAATACTCTACGTGGAAACGTAAACTGGATGAGTGCCAGAGAGGGTGTTGCGAAAACGGATCTGTTCGGTGATTCTCTGAAGGATGTATTTCCGGTGATAGAGCCCGATGTCTCGGATTCAGGCGCGTTTGATAACGCCCTGGAGTTCTTGCTGATGACTGGGCGAACCCTTCAGGAGTCGATCATGATGATGGTTCCTGAAGCTTGGCAGAAGAACGAGCGTATGCCCGACAACAAGCGGGCTTTCTACGAATACCTTTCTTGTGTGATGGAACCCTGGGATGGGCCTGCGTCGATCGCTTTTACAGATGGTAAGTACATAGGCGCGATTCTTGACCGTAACGGGTTGCGGCCAAGCCGTTATTACCTGACCCATGACGATCGGGTTGTGATGGCCAGCGAAGTCGGTGTGCTGCCGTTAGATCCCGCCATCATAAAATACAAGGGACGTCTCGAGCCTGGACGGATGTTCCTGATCGACTTCGATGAAGGCCGTCTAATTCCTGATGATGAACTAAAGAACGATTTCGCTAGCCGTTTGCCGTTCCAGAAGTGGTTGCAATCGCAGCGGGTCAGACTTAGCGATCTTAAGTCGGGAAGAAGAGTTGCCAAAGGGAATGAAGATACGCTCGTTCCGCGTATGCGCGCGTTCGGCTATACGGTCGAGACGATGCGTTTCATGTTGCAACCGCTGGTCGAGCAGTTGCGAGATCCCGTCGGTTCAATGGGTAACGATTCGGCGTTAGCGTGCTTGAGCGATCAGCCGCGGATGCTTTACGACTATTTCAAACAACTGTTCGCACAGGTCACAAATCCTCCAATCGATTCCATTCGCGAAGAAATCATTATGTCGTTGGAATGTTATATTGGACCTGAAAGAAATCTTCTGGCGACCTCTGAGGAGCATTGCCATCGGGTCCGGCTGCGTCATCCGATTCTCACGAACGAGGAGACCGCGGCGATTAAAACCATGGATCACCATGGGATGACGGCTAAAACAATCGACATCACTTTCGCGCGGGATAATATAGAGGGGGCGTATGTGTCCGCGCTAGACCGGATTTGCGAGGAGGCTGAGCAGGCGTTAGACGACGGATATAGTTTCGTTGTGTTGTCTGACCGCGCTATCGATGAGGGACGCGTTCCGCTCAGTGCCCTTGCTGCTTGCGGTGCTGTTCATCATCATCTCGTGCGTCAGGCGAAACGGACCCGCATTGGTATCGTCGTCGAGACAGGTGAGGCACGCGAAGTACATCATCACTGCCTATTAATCGGCTATGGTGCCGACGCGATTAACCCTTATCTCGCCTTCGAAGCCTTGTGGAAGGCACGGCGGGAGGGGTTGCTCGATTCAGGGACCCACCCAGACGACGCTAGTGTCGTTTCTGCTTATCGTAAGGGCGTTGCTAAGGGCATGCTCAAAGTCATGGCTAAGATGGGCATCTCCACTTTACAGTCGTACAAAGGCGCGCAGATCTTCGAGGCGTTAGGGCTGGCCGAGGATATAGTGGATCGCTGTTTTGCGGGGACCGCCAGCCGTTTGCAAGGAGTTCATTTCTCGGTATTGGAGGAGGAAGCGTTGAGGAGGCACCGGCTCGGTTATGGTGACCGAGAGGCCGCAAAGTCCAAGGCGTTGCCAAACCCGGGGGAGTTCCACTGGCGTAGTACAGGTGAGCGACACGCTTGGGATCCGTCCGTCATTGCGTCCTTACAGACCGCAGCGCGCAACGATGATAGGGACGCTTACCGAGAGTTCGCGACGATAGCAAACGATGATGCTCTAGCGAACTGTACGCTTAGAGGACTGCTACGTTTTAAGAGTGGAGTCGCAGGGCCCCCTATTCCGCTGGACGAAGTTGAGCCAGCTAGCGAAATTGTCAAGCGCTTCTGTACCGGTGCAATGAGCTTCGGCTCAATATCTGCTGAATCGCATGAGTCTCTAGCCGTCGCTATGAACCGGGTTGGCGGTCGCAGTAACACCGGTGAAGGCGGCGAAGATCCGGAGCGTTTCAAAACGCTGCCGTCTGGGGACTCGCGCCGTTCTGCAATAAAGCAGGTAGCGTCGGGAAGGTTTGGCGTCACTATCTGGTACTTGACGAATGCTGACGAGTTGCAGATCAAAATGGCTCAGGGCGCGAAGCCGGGAGAGGGTGGAGAGTTACCCGGTCGTAAGGTAGACGAGATTATCGCGCGTATCCGCTACTCGACTCCGGGGGTCGGTCTTATCAGTCCACCGCCGCATCACGATATTTACTCGATCGAGGATCTCGCGCAGTTGATACACGATTTAAAGAACTCGAACCCCGATGCTCGTGTAAGTGTCAAACTTGTGTCCGAGGTTGGTGTTGGAACCATTGCCGCTGGCGTCGCGAAAGCTCATGCAGATCACATTCTTATTTCTGGCGACAGCGGTGGAACCGGCGCTTCTCCACTTACAAGTATCAAGCATGCTGGCCTGCCCTGGGAGTTGGGTATTGCGGAGACCCACCAGACACTCGTCATGAACAATTTGCGTAACCGAGTTGTCTTGCAGACTGACGGCGGATTTAAGACGGGTAGGGACGTCATCATCGGAGCGTTGCTCGGTGCAGAGGAAATGGGGTTTTCTACGGGTCCGCTTATCGCGCTAGGATGCATAATGATGCGAAAGTGCCATCTCAATACCTGCCCAGTTGGTATAGCGACTCAGGATCGCGTTCTAAGGAAAAAATTCGCCGGTGAGCCCGAGCATGTCGTGAATTATCTATTCATGGTTGCCGAGGAAGCGCGGGTGATTATGGCCGAGCTTGGGTTTCGGTCAATCGCGGAGTTGATAGGGCGAACCGACGTCCTCGAGACCCGTGCGGCGATCGATCATTGGAAGGCGGACGGACTGGATCTGGAGCCTATCCTAATCCCGGCGATGAAGACGAGCGAAGACGAAGACGTTTACTGCACGACAAAACAAGACCACGGGCTGGAGCTGGCGCTCGACAACAAACTTATAGAAATGTCCCGCAATGCGATACATCACGGCAAGAAAATCCGTTTAGAGCTTCCAATCGTTAACACCAATCGCGCGGTAGGTACGATGCTCAGCCACAACGTCGTAAAGCTTTGGGGTGAGCGGTCACTTCCCGTTGACACGATTCACGTTAAGTTTAATGGTTCGGCGGGACAGAGCTTTGGGGCGTTCCTGGCCAAAGGGATTACCCTCGAGTTGGAGGGCGATAGCAACGACTATGTCGGTAAGGGGCTGTCAGGCGGACGACTTATCGTGTATCCGCCGCGCGAAAGTACTTTTGTTGCCGAGGAGAATGTATTGATCGGTAACGTGGCGTTGTACGGTGCCACGGGAGGCCGCGCGTTTTTCAGAGGCCTAGCCGCAGAGCGCTTCTGCGTTCGCAATAGTGGTGCCCGAGCCGTTGTAGAGGGCGTTGGTGATCACGCGTGTGAATACATGACTGGTGGGCGCGCCGTAATATTGGGGTCGACGGGACGTAACTTTGCTGCCGGTATGTCAGGCGGCATCGCCTATATTTGGGATGAGCATGGTGACTTTGAGTCTAAGTGTAACCGCGCTACCGTTGATCTGGATCCAATAGATGCCGAAGAAGACGCTGCGGAACTGCGAGAGCTCGTTGAACTGCACAAAGAGTACACAGACTCAAGGCAGGCAGAACGTGTTCTGGATGCTTGGCCGGATGTGCTCAGCCAATTCATAAAGGTTATGCCAACAGACTACAAAAGAGTTCTCGCAGACCGGAAGAAGCACGATGAAGAGATGGAAGCTACCGCAGATGATGGGCAGACGGGAAATTTTTCGGTGCTGAGCACCTGAGGCGCGGATATGGGCAAAGCCACAGGTTTCATGGAGTACCGAAAGAAGAATGTCCCCTATCGGGACGCGATGGAGCGCCAGACGGATTTTAACGAAATTTTCACGGAGCCTGATCGGGACAATCTTAAACGACAGGGTGCCCGTTGTATGGATTGCGGCGTTCCCTTCTGTCAGTCGGAAACAGGATGCCCTATCGATAATTTGATTCCCGAGTGGAACGATCTTGTGTATCAGGGCCGTTGGCGCGAGGCTTTAGATCGGCTACATGATACGAATAATTTCCCTGAATTCACGGGAAGGACCTGTCCGGCTCCGTGTGAAGGGGCGTGTGTACTTGGCATCACGGATCCAGCAGTTACGATCAAGGACATCGAGAACACAATAATCGACCGGGGATTCGCGGAAGGCTGGGTTAAACACGAAAGACCGAGTGTTAGGACCGGTAAGACCGTAGCTATCGTTGGTTCTGGGCCCGCGGGACTGGCCGCGGCTGACCAGCTGAATCGTGCTGGTCATGAAGTCACGGTTTATGAGCGAGAAGACCGTATCGGCGGGTTATTGATGTACGGTATTCCAAATATGAAGCTCGACAAGGGGGTAGTCGATCGTCGCGTCGATCTTATGCGTGAAGCCGGGGTGAACTTTTTGACTAGCGCGGATGTGGGACAGAATGTTGAAGCGCGTAGTTTGCAGAGGGATCACGATGCGCTGTTGTTGGCTCTAGG
>Ga0310344_10000995_pt1 | contig 21934 bp, 19 predicted proteins | sample HC15DNA20200_MG_FD_203801 | JGI IMG/M metagenome (GOLD analysis project Ga0310344, IMG submission 203801) | Marine microbial communities from station ALOHA, North Pacific Subtropical Gyre - HC15-DNA-20-200_MG | ecosystem: Environmental > Aquatic > Marine > Oceanic | place: Pacific Ocean: North... | reverse complement strand
TTCTTCCGTAATCAACCTCCCGTCGACGTCGGAACGCAATGGTGCATCGGTATCGACATGGATCACCGGTGGCATCATGCCATTATTCGTGGTGAGGTACTCAGGGCTAACCCCGAGCGTACCTTCTTGTAGCGAGAGGAAACGCCACATGGGTACATCATCGTGACTAGTTCCGCAGTTATCTAACATCGTAATATTCATCGGCAAATCGAGCCATTCCCAGAACTGCCGTACCCAAGGTCCGACGGCGACTACAAGGTAGTCGAAATCGATCGACTCACCATTCGTTAAGACTCTCCGTAAAGCGCCGCCGGAGCCACTTTGAGTTTCGAAGCCGGTAACCGCGACACCGGATCTTATCGTGACACCCTCAGCTTCGGCTTTGGCCGCCAACCCCATCATGCTGGGCCGATTATTGGCGTAACCGCCGCGTTTTTCATGCAGGACTGAGGTGATATTTTGCGCTTGCCAGTCGTGGAGAATACCTTGCATATATCGCATGGAATCACCGGCCCCTTCAATAAAAGCAGATTCATAGCCAATATCTTTTTGCTGCGAAGCGATCGTCGCTACATCGGCATGCATCACCTCAGGTGAGATCTGCATATACCCGACTGGATGGTAACTATAGGCATTTGGGTCGCTTTCCCATACGTCAACACTGTGCGCCATAAGTTCTCGCATTGCCGGTTGATAGTAATTGTTGCGGATAACACCACAGGCGATGCCAGAGGCACCTGCCGCCACACTAGTTTTATCGACCACAGTGATGTCGGCACCGCTACCTAGCGCTTTTGATTTCAAATCTAACGCGAGGTGATAGGCAGTGCTAAGCCCATGAACTCCTGCGCCGACAACGAGGTACTTAGTCTGTGTAGCGGCCGCCATACTAGAGCCTCCTTCAACTTCAGTCGGCGGTGGAAAACTCGTAGTTACTCACTTGAGTCGTTCTTCCGCGGGCCGATTGAAGTTGCATCTTATGAATCTTTATTTCATAAGGTACAACCTGGCCACAATCCGCGTCAAGACGTTCGACCAGAATACCCCCAGCCGAATGCTCGACAGCCTTTCAAGCATATCTTGAACTTTTTTACCCAAACGCCAATAACGGGGGGAAAGCTATATTGACCAACGGGATGACTATGATTACCACTAACCACGGCGATTTATTGATTGCGGCGCAGACTTTCGCCCAGTGATAAAACATAAAAACGATATTCACTAATGGAATGAAATACAGCAGCAATAGGAACGGATTGATGCCTGCGACAGTCGCCATCGGGATCATTTGGACAAAAGGTATCCAGATCATCACCCCAGGATCGATCCTAGCCTTCCCGCAAATCAATTTCAGGCAATAGCTGAAAAATACGAATAACGCAATAGTGAGCAATAAACCAGAATTACCGATGTGTTCCCCCCAATTTTCTTTCTCTCTTTTTTGATAGTACCGTCGAACCCGCACGAATTGCGACAAAGCTAACTTAAGCCATCAGTTGAAACGTCTCAAATTAAATGCCTCTATATCGATAGACGGCGTCACGCCAGTCATAAGGTCGCTCATAATTATGGCTGTTATCGGCGCTAGGGTCAGACCTAGATGATGGTGGCCAAAAGCGAGGTAGAGATTTTTATGACGCGGTGCCCGTCCCAACACTGGTAAAAAATCAGGCAATGTCGGTCGATGTCCCATCCAACGGCTAGTCTCTGACTCAGCCAAACCGGGCATGATCTCACCGATGTGTCTTTTAAGGATTTCGGCCCGACCCCAATTTGGCTTTTCATCGTGATCTGCTGAAGAAAACTCGACAGTCCCCGCAAGACGCAATCCAGAAGACATTGGGGTGATATGGAATCCACGCTCGTAGGCCCCAACTGGCATATTTAGGGAAGTCTTTTGATGACTCATCTCCAGGTGATAACCACGCTCGGCAATGATCGGCACCTTATAGCCGAGTAGTTTTAGCAACCGTCCTGATAGGTGACCAGCACTCACTGCTACGGCGTGAAACTGACCCATTACTCTGGCTTCAGAGATGGTTTTTACAAAGGTGTCGGTAGGTTCGATTGCCTCAATACGCTGCTTAGTAAATTCACCTCCATCACTAACAAACCGGTCAAAAATAGTTGTAGTAATTGAGTACGGGTTAACCACATGCATACCAGCGGGATAGGTAACAGCGTGTTTGATGTGGCTTGATAGTTCTGGAATCGCGCGCCGCGCCTCATCTCTAGATAACACATGCCAATTGATACCATAGTGGCGTTGCAAATCGCGTCGGATCCGGGTTTCGTCAAATCCCCGATCGGACTCGTAAAGCATCATCGCACCATTGGCGACGATTAAGTTATGGAGTCCCTCGCACCTTCTTAACGCTTCCCAGGATATACCGGCTTCGCCTTGGATAGTTGCCAAAGCCTGGATGCTATCCGCAGCCCGGCGATGAGAGCATGCGTAGAGGTACTTTAGGTACCACGGCAACAAGCGAGGAAATTCTTGCCAGCGCATAGCGAGTGGACTCAAGGGATTCAACAACATGCGCGGCAACGAGCGTAATATCGACCCATGGGCTAATGGAAAGATAGCCTCCGTTGCAATATAGCCGGCATTACCAAATGATGTGGCAGTACCAGGATCACGTTCGTCGAACAATGTTACTTGCAGGCCCCGGCGTTGCAGCGCACGCGCCAACGACACGCCAATGATCCCGGCGCCGATAATACCGATTGTTTTTGGGGTGGCATCCAAAATCGTAACCCCCTGACAGCCCAAGACCTATGTTACTCCGGTTTGAGCTTACAAACCTTTTCGCTATGCTAAGGATCACATTTGAATCAGAAACGACTTTACCTGACCGATCACGATATCCTCGAACTGGAGAATCCACATGCGCGAACAAACATCCTTGTCTAGCGACACCGTCGAGCAATTTATAAAAGCCGTCGGCACTGCGAATGTCGTTGTCGACGAGGTCGCGCGCAAACTATTGTCAACCGATCTAAGTTTTCACCCGGGTGAAATTGCGGACGTAGTCGTGTGTCCGGCAGATTCAAAGGAGTTATCCACGTGTGTGACAATTGCAGCTAGTGCCAATATGCCGGTAGTCGCGCGCGGAGGCGGGATGTCGTATACGCAAGGCTATCAGCCGGAGCTCCCTGGTAGCCTTTTAGTAGACCTGCGACGAATGGATCAAGTGATTGAGATCAACACCGAGGACATGTACGTCACAGTGCAATCCGGTTGCACGTGGAAAAAACTCTATGAGGCACTGCTCGAACATGATGTGCGCACACCGTATTTCGGGCCACTTTCTGGAATGTATGCGACGGTTGGAGGTGCATTGTCACAAAACAGTCTGTTTCTCGGGTCAGGTCTATACAACACGACCGCAGAGAGCGCACTCGGCCTTAAAATCATCCTCGCAGACGGCGCTATCCTACAAACAGGATCGGCCGCGCACAAAAATGGTCAACCATTCTATCGCCATTTTGGCCCAGATCTGACTGGGATTTTTACTGCGGATACCGGCGCCTTTGGGATTAAGTCAGAAGCGACTTTGCGCCTAATCGAGGCCCCCGAAGTAACGCTTTTCATGTCCTTCGGATTCGACAGTCTGGAGGCTATGCTGCACACCCAAACCATACTCGCCCGAAAACGGATCTGCGCGGAATGTTATGGCTTCGACCCTTATTACAACAAAAGTTTTGAAAACCAAGGATTCACGTTTGGAGAAGGCCTGGCTGTGCTAAAAGACGTAGCAACCACTGAAGGTGGCATTAAAGGTCTTTGGAGCTCGTTCAAAGTAGCTGCGGCCGGTAAAACATTTCTACGCGAGGTTAACTACTCTCTACATATGACCTTCGATAGCTATGACAAGGATGTTGCCCATCGCGCACTCGAAACCTCCCGAGTGGTTTGCCAAGACAATGGTGGTTACGAAGTCGACAATACCTTGCCAACGGTATTTAGGGCGCATCCATTCGGCGGTGTTCGGACCGTGTTACTTGGTAAGGATGGCGAAGTGTGGCTCCCAGTGCATGGATTTATGCCTTTATCCAAAGCAGTCGAGATCGGTAATGCCACTGAAGCATTCTTCAACGAGCGGCGCGAACTTATGGAAAAGTACGGTATCAAGAGTTCATATTTAACCTGCTTTTCGGGCACCGAGTTTGTGATCGAACCGAGTCTCTATTGGCGTGATGAGCTAGGTGAATTTCGTCTGAGCCTTATTGAAGAAGAGTTCCAAGAAAAATGGAAAGGTTTCGACGCAGAGCCAGAAATACGCAGGGTTGCCTTAAAGATGCGTGATGAGATGCGTGACCTATATGATGCTCATGGTTGCTGTCACTTACAACTAGGAAAGTACTACCCTTACCAAGAGATGATGGCGAACGAACCGCTGAAGCAACTACTCAATGATGTCAAGGATGCTCTTGATCCGAAGCGCACAATGAATCCGGGATCACTCGGATTGCGCTAGGTAAGTTTATATTAGATTTGTGAGCTTCGACGCCTTTTGGGCTATCACAGTTGGGTATCTCTGGGGTCTACCACTGGTTTTGATGCTCGGGGCTGCCGGCTTGTATTTCACCATTATCAGTCGGGCATTACCGATACGACAGGCAAGCCATGCTTTCTCAATTCTAGGTGGGCGTTACGATAAATCCGACGACCCTGGAGAGATAACTCATTTTCAAGCCCTAAGCACCGCGTTGTCGGCAACGATCGGCATGGGCAATATTGCTGGGGTAGCGGTAGCAATAACTATGGGCGGTTCAGGCGCTGTATTTTGGATGTGGGTCGCCGGAGCACTGGGTATGGCGACGAAATACTTCAGCTGTACCCTCTCGTGTCTGTATCGTAAACGAGACGAAGAAGGCGTGCTGCAAGGCGGTCCCATGTATTACATCGAACTCGGGATGGGTCCGCGTTTTAAACCTTTGGCTGTTATATTTTCTCTATCTGGGATGATTGGCTGCCTTAGTATTTTTCAAGCTAACCAGTTGGCACAACTGATGTCGAATCAGTGGTCGATTGCCCACGAACTTACTGGCCTCACCGCAATGATCATCGTTGGCGTAATCGTAATCGGTGGTGTCACTCGCATTGCCCAAGTAACAGGTTATGCCGTGCCCGCAATGTGCTTATTGTACCTGCTTGGTAGTTTCGTTGTTGTGATTGATCACGCAGAGCAAGTACCCCACGTTCTCTACGCAATCATAGTTGGTGCATTTGACCCCACCGCCTTGATTGGCGGTAGCATTGGAATCGCATTCAAAGAGATCCTCATCACCGGAGTCAAAAGAGCTGTATTCTCAAACGAGGCAGGAGTCGGCACCGCCGCCTTAGCGCATGGCGCGGCACGCACCGCCGAACCTGTGCGGGAAGGATTGGTCGCCATGATCGGTCCGTTCATCGATACACATCTCATATGCACGCTCACTGCGCTAGTCATCCTAACCAGCGGTGTCACAACACATGAAGCGGGTGTCGTTATGACCGCAGACGCGTTCGAGATGAGTATGCCGGGGATAGGCGCTAGTATTTTAACTTTAGTATTTACTCTATTCGCCCTGACAACAATGGTCAGCTACGCGTATTACTCACAGAAATGCGCGCGCTATCTATTTGGTAAACGTTACGGTGGCAACTTTATCTATATCTATCTTTTGTTGCTCCCTTGCGGTGCAGTCTGGCACCCGACAACTACGATTAACATTATTGATTCTGCCTTCGCACTAATGGTGATTCCAAATTTAATAGCTTGTGTTTATCTCTCGCCAAAAGTCTTGGTCGCGACAAGGAAGTATTTTTGCCGCTACTTTTGATGAATTCGGGATGGCGATTACATCTTAAAGCTTCACCTTCCAATTACGCCTCACTTGCCGCGATTAAACCTGCTCCCGATCCAACGCGCTATTCAGCGCTTCCGGATTAGAGTATTTCGCCTGTCTTTCCGATAGTTCCTTGCCCTCGGCTCTGGCTTGTATGAAATGCCAAAGTAGCCAACTAAATACACCACAATATGTGAACAGTAGCTCGCTGCCGACGAAGGGATATATTGGCCCGATACCTATCAGATCAACATTCCAGGATTCGATGTTTGCGTTCATTGCCTGACTCCTAACATTACTATTTTGCGGCTTCCCGTTCTGCTGTTGCGATAGCAGCGTTATCTTGCACAACCTTATTATTTTCACCGATATCAAGGCCGGCAAGTTCGACCTCGGCAGGAACCCGCAAGCACCCCATGTATCGCAGGACCCCTGCCGCGACGTAACCCGGAATAAATCCAAGAATCATAAACATGATCAAAGCCCCTAGAAACTGTCCCCAAGGGGTTATTGCCGCATAGTCAGCATGCATCGAAGAGGGATAGCCCCATAACAAAAACCCTGCAACCACGACCCCATAGAATCCCGCGTAACCATGAACGGCTACCGCACCTACCGCATCATCTATTAGAAACCGCCGTTCGACCCAGTGGTGCATCTTGTAGGCAACAACCGCGGCTCCACCACCAATCAGCATGGATTGAATCGGATGGTAAAGATCGTTCCCGGCTGAAGCACCGATCACTCCGGCGAGCCCGAGCGAATAGGTCCAAAACGGATCGCCTTTAGAAAGAAGATAGCCGACCATGAGTCCGCCGGACAGGGACATAAGGAAATTAAAGGTGATCGCTGAAGTCGACGTTGGAGTCATATAGATGGTCGTAGTCGAAAAAAGAGGTTGACCCACTTCACCAACATTAACGAGCGGTATATTGCACGCTGCATAGAATCCCCAGAACCCCGTGTAGATCAAAAATAAACCAACCGTAACCAACCACGGATTGTGTGGCCGAATGGCTCGGGGTGTACCATCAGGCGCAAACTTGCCAATGCGCGCACCGAGCTGAAAAAGCACACCTAGCGCAAAACCGCCGGCAATCGCATGAATAACGCCTGATGCGTACGCGTCGTGATAGCCCAGCTTTTGCACCATCCAACCATTCTCAGACCAACCCCAGGCGGCGGCGAGTATCCAACAAAAGGACCCAACTAGGATCGCGAGGAACCAAAATGCACTGGATCGTATACGCTCGATCACAGCGCCCGAAACTATAGACCCTGCAGTCCATGAGAATAAGAGGAAGGCAGCCCAAAAAACACCGTTTATATTGGCCCAGCTTGCAGTGTCGGACGAAGTTAAATTTCCTTGTACAGGCGTGCCACCCTTGTGCGGCGCCATCAACTCACTCCATGGAGTCGCCCACGGCGCGTCCTTCAGTCCACCCGGAATTATTCCCGGGCCGTTTTGAAATGCCCAATATACCCACCAACCAAAATAGTAGAACGTGACAGTTATTAAGGGGATCAACATTGTATTCTTCATTAAGGTATGCAGCATGTGCTTCCTACGAGATGCCCCTACTTCATACATACAAAAACCAACGTGGATTAGGAACATCAGCACGACTGTGATCCAATAGTAGACCTCGGTAAAAATAACCGTAAGCGCTATAAGTTGGTCTTCCATCTCAATTCCCTCTAACAGTCAAAGGCTCATCGGTCACTTATCGTTATTATTTTGCTCTCTATTGGAGACTGCCGTTCCCCGAGCCGGGCTGTCAAGTAAGTAACATCACAAAATACAGGAGAGACGTATGTTTGTAATTATTGCCGATCAGCTCGTGTCGCTGAGTGCAGCAGACCACTCCGGAACGAATTTCAATACGCACATCGGCCCGCTCAATTTGGAATTAAACATCAAGTTGTGCCAATAAGTGGCCTGATAATATGCATCCTGTAGTTGGAGCGATTGCACAATGCACGGAATGGTAAAACGTTGATTTGCCTGCCGGTAATCAAGTGTGCATCGACCGTTACCTAAAATTGCCTTTGCCAGCGGCGCCCCTCTATTAAACAAGGCCGTCAACGAATCCGAAAATTCCCGTGGATATTGATAGTAGCCCGTTTGTAGCATCGCGATTGCGGATTCGTAACGGTCAAAGGGGTCGGCCGTTCGCTTTACAATTTGCTTAAACTGCGAGAGCACGTGCGACGGATCCGCTTTAACAAGTACTGTCACAATAGTTCCGAGTCGTTGACCGCCTGGTAACTCAACGTGTGGGCACATACCAGCGCTCGGGCGACCATCGCCGCGGCGCACGACATATTGGCGGAGCCGGCACTGCCATCCGACAAAACTACGGCCAATATCAGACCGTTGGTCAGCGCTGATCGACCCACTACCACTCTTGGACATACATACTGCCCAGAAATCGTGGCAAGTGGTCGCTGATCTCATAATAGGGAGCCTTATCTGTAACGTAGATATGTCCTGCGCCCCGCAAACCCGCCGTCTGATCGAGTGCACCAGCAGCAATACTTATCATTGGGCCTTCTACTGGCTCCCAAAATAAATTACCACCGCATTTCATACAAAAGCCCCGACGAGCAACCGACGACGCGTTATACCACCGTAGGGTATCTTGTTTCGTCAATATCAGCTTGGAAAATTCTGTAGCAGAGTATGCAGCGATAGCGCCATGGCCGGCACGACATTGGCCACAGTGACAATACACCACGTCGCGAAGTCCATGGCCAGTAAAACAGACCCCACCGCACAAGCAACTACCCTCGAATTCGATTGGTCGGAAACCCAACTCTGCCATGTTCTCCCTCCAATTGGCGCTCGTCGCGTCGTTCGTTACTATAGGTCAATGTTAATTAACCTGTCACCGCAAGCAATCACAAAGTTCCATGATGATGGTTTTGTCGTTTTTGAACGTATCATCGATAAAGACACCGTAAAAATGCTGCGCGAGCGCTACGATTTTCTCTTCGCAGGCATTTTCGAAACGGGGCTGGAACCGGATGAAGTGAATTGGCGCCAAAATCGCGATGGCCCCGACACGACACGCCAGATCTGTAACGCATGGAAAAGCGATCGCTACGTTGCACAAGTCGTTCTGCACAGGGAGGTCGGCAGGGCTTGCGCTACTCTAGGAGGTTGGTCGGGGGCTCGAATTAATCAGGACAACCTATTTTGGAAACCACCTGGTGGATCCGCAGTAGGATTTCACCAGGACTCAGCATACGAAAACTGGGTAATTCCGTCTGACATGGTTAGTTGCTGGATCGCGCTTGATGATACCGCGACCAATGGTGGGTCAGTCACATACATCCGCGGCTCACATCGATGGGGTGAAAGCGCAATAGCTGAAAATTTCCACGCACCTCACGAACCGTTGAAAGAGATGCATGATGCAGCGAGGCGCGCTGGTATAACCCAACCCGATCATGTTGAGCTTGTCGTGCCTGCCGGCGGCGGCGCATTCCACCATGGATGGATTTGGCACGGATCTCGAGAAAATAATAGATCGAACCCGCGACGCTCTATCGTCGCCCATTGCATGGCCTCAGAAACGCGGTATCACCCGCGCAACATAGGACCGGTCTACAGCCGTTATAAGCGATTTGGTGATGGGGAAATGGATGAATCGTTTTTTCCGATTTTGTGGCGCAACGACGGTTATCGCTCGCCGCACCTTGACCAGTATATCAAGCGCGAAATAGGATGGGGAGGTTCGTAAATCGGCAGTAACGGTCGCTAAATCACGCTCAATTTAAGGCTATGGATCCCCACTACACGATTTTTGGCAGTCCCATAAGCCTGTTCACTCGCAAACTTGAAGCCGCGATGCAGTTTTACAACGCTCCTTATTCCATAGAAAAAAAGCGCGACGACAATCGGGAGACAATCGAAAAACGTGCTGGAACACACCAAATCCCAGTTCTAAAAACACCGGAAAACTGGATGTTAGCCGACACGACGCCAGTACTTATGCTACTCGATTCACGCTTTATTCAGCGGCGGTTGTTCCCAACAGGACCGCTTGGTGTGTTGGTGCATATCATTGAAGAAGTATTAGACGAGTGGGTGGCCAGAGTGATGGTGCACTACCGATGGCATCACGACATAAATACTCGCGTCGTAATTAGCGAAATACTCAACCGGCAAGTGTCGATTCGAGAAGCTCGAAAAACCACGCTGGCACAATGGGGGCTACGCGCGTGTCGCGCAACTGGTACGGAAAATCCGACCCAGCAAGCCGCAGCTGAGCGCGAGTATATAGACATGCTAAGCGCTCTCAACAACCAGCTAAGCGACACCGCATATAGTCTAGGTGACCGCCCATGCGCTGTTGACGCCGCATTAATCGGCGGACTTCGAGGGCACACTAATCGCGACCCTTTACCTAACCTTAGTGAGTTCTCGCACGTATTGGAATGGAATGGGCGTTCGTCAACATATTCCGAATGCGACGGAGCGTGGGCAGACTTTCCTGACAGTACGCCATTCGCCGACCATATCCTCAACCTCGCCCGCACGGAATACAAACCATTTATTCTTGGGAATAAAACTGCTTTGGCCAACGAGGAAAAAACCTTCGTGGCCAATACCTACGGCGAGCCGGTTCGTTATCTTTGCCGCCCGTATCCTGAGCGAGCTCGGCGAATGGTGGCTGCACGCATCAGCAACCTACCTCAGAACGAACGCCGGCAGGTAGTCGAGTGGCTTGAGGGAAAAGAGTTGCGAGAATGTTTTAGTCTCTAGGTCGTAATTATCCTGAGCATTAGGCTCTTTTTGACTTCGGCTCCGTTTTTTTTGTCTTAGCCGAAGATTTTACAACTCTCCGGCGTTTTCCTTTAAGAGTTTTATCGGTCGCCTTTTTTTTATCAACTTTTTTTGTCGTCCGCGCGACACTCAACGCATCCAACTCTCTCGCCCGACAGCGCTCTGCTGCTCGTTTTGCGCTTTCTGGTTTTTTGTAGACTTTCTGATCGAAAATCTTGAGTGGTTTCGCCCTATCTGCACAGAGTTGACCCACACACCACTCTTCACCTGGAGTCACCTCAATCGCAACGTAAAAACCTGGGATTGGACCAGTCCGATAGTTGTTCAACGCAAATAGAACTTCAGCGAGATCGCTTAACTTCTCCAGATCCAAGCCAGATATCAACCGACCCTCTATTTCCGACATTGGTTCCGCACTGGTCGGCATCTGATGTTTTCCCGGTGCCGCGGCGGCGACGGGCATACGAGAACTTCGGGATTTTTCGCGAGGGCTCATATCGGCTCCACGATCGGTTAGCAAACACTCAAATACTTTTACACAAACCCCACACTCAGAATCTTCAACTGGTTAAGGCAAACTTCCTTGCTTTAAAAATCCCTTGATCACGTTCTCCATTAGTTTAGAAACATTGTTTTGGTAGTTATTGTGCGACAAACTACCACACCACGCGAGGGAGCCAGGGGCGAATACAGCGCCGTCATTCGGAGTCTTGTAGTAGATCATATCTGCTCGGATCATCGGGTTCTCATCACCGCCACCGTAGTAGCCACGAACAATGAAATGGATCTCTTCGTTCACCTGCATCATAAGATCAGTATGGCCCTCCGATCTCGCTAGTAAATAAGCCTGGTGAGGAGTACCAAACTCTAGATCGTAACGATCGAGCTCAAGTCCGGCGGCACCGCCACCAACAAGCCCAAAGTCCCCTATGATTTCGTCTTCCTTTATTCCTTTGAACATCCATTTACATTCTGGCAGTAAGGAGTCTGGTTCGCGTCGATAATAGGAAGACACATCAAATCCGTAGGCCGTAAAGGTCAGCCCACAAGTCTTGCTAGGGATCCTGCCCCGTGCCCGCCACATGCCACCATACTTCCCGTCGAAGGCATTGTTATATTCACCCGGATTCGCAGTCCACGCCCGAGTACCAGCCTCGCCTTTACGAACTTCGATGATATTGCTGTTATCCGGATGATATTGGCTAGCCCAGTAGAATCCATCAGCGCCGAGATACAGCCAGCGCCCGCCTTGTTGCTGATACGCCTCATAGGCATCGATCATTTTTTCCGAAGAATATTCTGGGTGCGAGCCAGTCAGCACCACGCGGTATTGATTTAGCAATTCAACACCTTCTCGATCGAGATCCTCATCTGTGTGCACGTCAAAGTTGAAGCCTTTTTCTTCGAGCCAATCCGTCAGATGAAGATCTGCGTTGAGCTGCCATAACGACGGCGAAAGCCAGTGTCGATATTTTGGCCGCATGTTTAAGATCGGCCTCAAGCGCGAAGATATGCTAACTCCGTGTCCGTCAGAGTGGCAGGAATACGTCGACAGGCCATACTCCCGATGCTCATTTAGATACAAATCCGAAGCCTGCATCAATGGCACCTTTCCGGCCAATAGCTGTGCGACGACCGAGTTCGTAGCCAGATTGTCATTGGAGTACGCCATATAACTGTTGGTCGGAATTATCAATGCGATGGCCGCTGTGGTCTTACCTGCTGGTGGCCGTACAAAAAACGGTATGTAGTCTTCCGTCTCTGGTGATTCCTCACCACCGATCCTTAATCGCGCTGCATAAACCCCGCTCTTCAGATGCTTGGGAATCGTATAACTAAAATCCACCTCCCAACGTGCGTCATCGATGTCATCATCGTGAAAATGAATCGCGCCGTATTCGGTTGCGATGTGGTGATAGACGATGTCGTCACCGGTCCAGTTGTAACCGGTCATACCACGGTTCGGAAGGTTGACAGCGTGGCCATTTAGTCCGTTTGGAGACGTGTCGATGATATACGTCGATGAGATGTTGTCGGTGATATTTTCATGAAAATCCCAAGCTCCGACAACAGACCGGCGGAGATTCGCCTCGCAACCTTTGAAGCCGCGTGCAAGTGCATCGATCTCATCTTTGCCGAGCGAGCGATTTGACACCCGTGGTCGGTCTATCTTGCCGTTATAGGTTGCACATTGCTCGGGCAGTTCGACGGGTTCTGCCGCCTCTTTGTAGTGTCCGCCAAAAATTGTTCGCCCTGATCCCGCTACCTTAGTTGCCGCAGCTATAAGCAGTGGGGCTCTATTCTTAGCCGGTTTTGTCTTACATGGCCTCGACACCGTCGCGTTAGTTTCAGACGCCGGATGTAGTAAGCTCATGCCGAGACCGCCGTTCGCCGAGGTTACAACCGGCTGTTGATAAAGGCGCAGTCGCCCCATCTTGGCATCGTAACTAGCTGCTACTAAGTACCAAACTTTGCGCAGCAATTTTTTACCGCTAGAAACCTTAACAATGCGACCATCGCCGTTTCCGATCCAACAAGCGACACAACCATCAGCGTCGATGAATAACCCATAGCCACTGCCACGACTGTCAAGCCACTTTGTTACTATCCCTTGTAAACCTTTTTCTGGCGTAGTGGGAAAGATGAAAGCTTGGAGCGTGAAGCTTTCATTGTCCATGCGACGATCTGCCGGAACAATAATGTAAGATCCACCGTGGATTTTTTGATTGCGGCCTTTGTAACGTTTGTTACACGACGCGCGCACCAACTTCTCTTTGAAACCCGGACCTTCCGGGTTTGTGTCTCCATGGATCAAACGTACAATATCAGCGTTGTACTCTTCCTTTTTTTCGGAATTTACATAGAAACGAATTTCATCTCCCGGACAAACAGAATAGTTATCGCTATAACCAGTGATCCTCAACATTGATCGTCTCCCATAACTCAAACGACCCAGTCACGGTCAAAGCCACTGGGCCAGGCGTAATTATTATTTGATAAACTGCGATTTAACGTACACCGTACAAGGTCATGATGTCCTTCACTCGCTTGAGGAAGATACCGTGTTCGCAGTCATCCTGTGACGCAAACGATTTCGGTAGCATTCTCAAGGCTTTTCCTCGGATCCCAGACGCGATACCGATCCGATAATCCGCATGTGCCTTAACTTGAACCATTACGTATTTTCCGGCCTGTGGCGCCCGTCGGAACTTATCGAGCACGCGGCGCAGATCTTCGCTATGACCAACACCTGCCTTACCGGCCAAACCAGGTTTCCCTACCGGGTTAGAACGGTGTTCATCAGTGATAGTTTTTCGCCTCGCTTTATCGGCGAGGATAGGCAGAACGTATGTACGAGTTATGAAGTCATCAGTCGAGGCGTGACCTCGATTTTCTTGCACACCAGTCTTTCGCGGCATTGGTAGATCCCCCTCTATGCATGGACACGTAGGCGCTTTTAATATCACCTTAACGCAGATTAACCATATAGTCGCCAAGACATACTAGATCAATCGGACGTTGCGATCTAACTGGATAAGTGGTTTCGGATCGTTGCCTAGACAATGGAATTTTTGTCTTGGTGATCAGGTCTAATAGACTTTTAAAGATATTTTTAGGATCACGAACACAATATTGCTTAAAATTGCTGGGAAACAGGGTTTTATGCTGGCCTCCGAAAAAGCGTGCAGATAATTTTATGACCGTCTCAAGATCAGCACGCCTTATCCAAGCAGTATTTTGATACGGACGGCTAATGGCTATATTTACCTTCGAACAAGTGTCGCTCGCCTTCGGCGATCAGATCATCTTAGAAGCATCGGAACTTTCAATCGAGCCCGGCGAACGCGTGTGCCTAATAGGCCGCAACGGTGCCGGTAAGACCACCCTGCTAAAATTGATAACTGGCGAAATCGAACCGGACCACGGTGAGGTCCGCTTCATGAGCGGGATCCAAGTGAGCCAACTCGACCAGGCGTTGCCTAACATTCTAAACCTGACGGTACAAGATTATGTCACCACAGGCTTGGGTGAGCTGCGCGAATTAATTGCCTTGTATGAGAGGCGGTCACGGGAAACTCTCGACAATAGCGGATTACGGGAACTCGAATCCTTGCAGCGACAGATCGAATCCCACGGGGGTTGGAACATCGACCAACAAGTCGATATTGTTCTCACCGATCTAGACCTACCACCAAAAAGTCTCCTCGGTGAATTGTCCGGCGGCTGGCAACGTCGTGTCGGTCTTGCGCGAGCGCTCGTTTCCAACCCGGATCTACTTCTGTTAGATGAGCCTACTAATCATCTCGATCTCAGTACCATCGAATGGTTAGAAAATCGAATACGTGGATTCTCCGGTAGTGTACTTTTTATCACGCACGACCGAGCCTTTTTACAACGCTTGGCGACCCGCATCGTCGAGATCGATCGCGCTAAAATTCGCAGTTGGCCTGGCGATTACCGCACTTATTTACGTGACAAAGAAAAAGCCGGGGCGGAAGAAATACGTGACAACGCACTATTTGACAAGAGATTACAAACTGAAGAGGCTTGGATCCGACAAGGGATCAAAGCAAGACGAACTCGAAATGAAGGGCGAGTACGGGCACTCGAAGGAATGCGTCGGGAATATGCCGCACGCATCAAGCCCGACGGCAAAGCGCAGATCCACGTAGAGGAGGCAGAACTCTCAGGACGCAAGGTGATCGAAGCCCGAAATATTTCTTATAGCTACGACGACGACCCGCTGATCGAAAAACTATCGATCAAGATAATGCGCGGCGATCGGATCGGCTTGATCGGTAATAACGGCGTCGGCAAAAGTACACTTTTACGAATTCTACTCGGCCAGCTCAAACCATTATCGGGCACGGTTAAACTTGGCACGAATCTTAGCATTGGTTATTTCGATCAACTTCGAGAACAACTGGAACCGAACAAATCAGTCGCAGAAATTGTAGGTGACGGAAGAGACTATATTTCGATTAACGGAAAACAACGTCACGTCATCGGCTACCTGCGTGGGTTCCTTTTTAGCGCGAAGCGCGCCATGACGCCTATCCGATCGCTCTCCGGAGGCGAATGTAATCGAGTGATCCTTGCGCGACTATTTACCCAAGCGACCAACCTACTTGTGCTCGACGAGCCCACCAACGATTTGGATATAGAGACATTGGAAGTATTAGAAGCTAGGTTGTGCGAATATCGTGGCACACTTATCGTCGTTAGCCACGATAGAGAATTTCTTGATAATGTAACCACAAGCACCTTGGTGTTCGAATGCAATGGAGAGATCGGCAGTTATGTTGGTGGGTATAGAGACTGGCTGCGGCAAGGGAACGCCCTAACAGACGTTAATGGACTTTCAAAACAATCCGTTCCCGTAAACCGAAGAGAAACGGCTACGCATGAAGAATCGCCAGTCAAGAAAAAACTCACCTTCAAACTTAAACACGAACTTGAACAGCTGCCAACACGAATCAACGAACTAGAGGCAGAACTCAGTAAACTTCATGAACAAACAAATACTGTGGAATTTTATCAACAGCCATTTGAGCAGACTCGGCCAATCGTCCAACGCCTTGGAGAGTGTCAAGCAGAACTCGACCAAGCGATCGAGCGTTGGGGAGAACTCGAGTCAATGTAATAGAGCGATCCCCTAAAGACAATGAGTCAAAAATCTAACACCAGAAAACCATATGGCACAATTATTGCGCTGGTCGTAGTAGTTAGCTATTACCTCCTGAATGTCCGCCCCACGTCGAACTCGACTCCTACTGCAGACCCGGTTGACCTTGCAACGGGGCGTTACGCGTCGGAGCCTGCACCTTTTGGTGCAGCTCTAGATGGGACAATCGTCGAATCTGTGGGGATCGTTGGCCACGTTTTGGAAGACAATGATGACGGCCCCCATCAGCGATTTATTCTCAAACTTACCAATGGCCAAACGTTATTGGTCAGGCACAATATCGACTTGTCCCCTCGTATTGAAAACCTACAACGCGGTGACAAAATTAGTTTCCGCGGGCAATTTGAAATGAATGACCGCGGTGGATTGGTCCATAGGACACATAAGGACTCGCGAGAAAAGCGAACCGGAGGGTGGCTAGAGCGCGGAGGAAAACGCTATGAATAGGTCAACCACCAATAACATAACCGCCTTGCACAAAGTCGAATTTCACCATTTCGATGGTGAAATTTCGCGCGTGTAGAACGTGCTTTACATGGTCAAATGTTGGAGCACTTCTAATCGCCGGCCGTAATCACCCTAAACGCATCATCCACTGGTAGCTGCATCGTCGTCACCAATCCATTTGTCGAATGTGCCATGCCAATAACAGCCATTAACTCCGCGTGCTGGTCATCGGTCATCCCCTTTGCGCGAGCTGCAGCAGTGTGAGAATGAATGCAGTATTCACAGTTATTCGCAACCGAAACGGCAATATAAATCAGCTCTTTAGTTAAGGGGTCCAACGCACCGGCCCCCATGACCTCTTTTATCCCCATCCATGTACGTCGGAGTTGTGCCGGATTGTTTGCCAACCCTTTCCAAAAGTTATTAATAAAATCGGTTTTCCGATGCGCCCGAATATCATCGTAGATTTCGCGCACTTCGCTGGATGCGTCTTCGTACTCAACGAGCTTAACGGTAGCCATATATGTGTCTCCGAAAGTTTAACGGTATGTATAGGACATAAACATTTCAAGGACGAAAATATCGTCGCGCCCGCCAATCGCTTCGATCGCCCCCTGATGTGGCGTCCCCCAGGCAAACCCTAGGAAGGTGTAGAACCGATCGCTCGGAAAATATTCCACTCCAAAATTAACCTCTTCCGACCAGTCGGTGTCGCTCACTGGTGTACCAAAGTATTGCGGTGTATCGAGGTTATGATGGTAGTACCACATACCGACCGACCAATTCGGGCGCGGGAAAACCTTCAGTTTAACCAGCTTGGTTTCTTGATTTTGATTGAATAGGTGGAACTCGCCAGTAACTTCACCCTGGTACCAAGTATCCCAATCGCGTATGAAAATCGTATAAAACGCGCCACGATATTCTTCGTTCTCTATGGTATCGCCCTCGTCACCGGAGAAATGAGAATAACGAAAGTAAAGTATTGGCGTCCACGGCACCGTAGAAAATCTGTAGTTACCTTCAACGTACCAAGCATTTGCGTCATTATCACGTCCGGTAAAGTCGCTTTTACCGCGCTCCATCACGAATTCACCGAAGAATTTTAAATTGTCGAAACCAGGAACCCTGATGTCGGCGCCGCGAACACTTGCGACTCGCATGCCGGCAAGTGCTAGAGCGTCATTATCGTCATAGATCTCGAGGTACATTAGCCCAAGGGTGCCAAAGATATCTTTCGTTGCCGTCTCAAGGTTTATCCCAGCTATGCGCGCATCGCCAAGATCATCGTCCGATCTCAACCAAAAAACGTCTCCGCGAACCGGCTGCGTGTTAAACCGCAGGATCGCGGAGTTCCTCCACGCGGAGAATGCGCCTATCCAATATTGTCCATCAGCAGGGCCTTTGTTGAAATTGCCATCGCCGATAAAGAAGCCATCACCGATACTGAAATCTTGCCCACCAACGGAAATATCAACTTTGTCGTTGCGCCATCCGATTGTGGTCGAGTCAGTATCTATGGCGTGGTCGCCGGAACGAACAATTTGCCCTGATAGCTCGCCATCCAACATAGTAGTTGCTGCGACCATGCTGAAGGTGCTGTAAAGAGTAGAGTTGGCCAACTCCCATTCGAGATCGACGCGCGGTTTTAGCCCCAATGATAGGGTTTGACGTTCCGTCTCGCCTAGCGAGTCGAATGCCCCAATACCATAATTAATTCCTTCGGCGGCTTGGATTCCACCGAGAAATTTGGCCTCTGCTGTGACCCGGCGCCCATTTTCGCTATAGAGTTCGCCACCGATCGCTGCCTGATACTCGACGAAGCAGATCGTCGCAAACACAAACAATAGCGGCCGAAATATCATTAGAGGTCGTAGTGAGGTCCTGGTTGGCTGTTGAACGAATTTAGGCTGGGCCTCTACTCGACTTTGAGGCGTGGTTTCGTTCTGTTATTGAAAACATTTTCCCTAAATTAATATTAGTTATGGAAAATTCTTGTTGTTGACTTTAAGCCTCATTGCGAACTATAGATAAGACGAGTGCGAAAAACAAACGACTGCGTAACAATTATGATGAAAATTAGAGGGTTAAAATATTAATCCAATAAATATTGATTTAGTTGAAATAATCAAGATGTACAACAAGTTCACACGCTTAATCACACAAATTACCCAGCTTTGGTGGAAATAAAAGCATGATGCATCCCGTCGTCGTCTACGTTCCTCACCCGGGCGTTGGAGATCTGATGTGGCATCTACCGTTTATACGTGCGCTTGCTAAGCATCGTAGCGACAACGCTATTACACTACTAACGCGACGCACGACCCACGCAAAAAGTTTACTTGCCAACGATCCCAACATTTACAAGGTCGAATATGTACCGTATGTGAATGGTCCCCTGCGCCATCTTCGCGAACTGTTCTTAACACTGGGAATCTTGCGCCGCCTACAACCACGTTCACTTTGGATCCTCGACAAAATCAGTCGCCCTGCAATTGCGGCTAGAATTCTTGGTATGCGAGATGTATTTGGTTTTGGATTAGGTTCACAAAGGCGCTGGGTGTGCAAACCAGCACTAAACCCAAATCTAAAGGACACCCACCAGATTGACAAACTCACCGCCTATTTTGAGTTGCAGCAAATCCCGGTCGACTCAACAGAGCCTGAACTCCTCATTGATCCAGAGACTATCAGTAAACAACGGATACTCTTCAACGACAAACCTAAACCGTGGATCATGCTTGGGGTGGGCGCACGTAATCAAATCCGGCGTTGGCCGAATGCTTTTTATTGGGACTTAATCGAACGCTTCAATGGTACTGGCACGTGGTTTGTGCTCGGTGGTTTGGACGAATTTGAGTTGGTTGAGCGCGAGATCGTCTCACATACAACAAACCCAAATGTTATTAATATTTCACGAGTAGATATAGCCGAAGCAGCAGCTTTAGTAAGTTGTTGCAATCTTTTTATCGGCAACGATTCAGGACCGATGAATATTGCAGCAGCACTAGGTATCGCAACAATTGGCTTATTCGGTGTAACGGCCCCGCTGCGGTACTCAGAACACATTCGTCCTCTCTCCAGCCCCGCGAATAATCGACGTATGGCCGCGATCACAGTTGAAGAAGTTTCTGACTTGGCTATGCGTCTTGGGGTTTTTTAAAAATAACCAAACACGTCCCTCTGATCTGGATCAGGGGCATGTTGTTCGACAATAAGTTTAACGCCTCAAATACACCTGGGGTGGAATCAGGTCCACGGTAGTCGTGCCACAGAATACTGCCACCAGCGCGCAGCATCGCGAGAGCATTTGTGCTGTCGCTTTCGACGTAGGAACGTGCATGAGAACCATCTATAAATATCAAGTCCATACAATCATAGTAGGATTGGAATGGGAAAGCCTTGCTATCCCCATATAGCTGCACGACTTTACGATCGATTGTTGTGCCAGAGTAGAGGAATTGGTTAAATTTAGATTCTTCGATAGCGTTCGCAAAGTCCCCGCTGGCGTCGCTTGGCGCGTGTTGATAACTTGCGTGTTCTGTGGACCCTAGAGTGAGGGAGTATACGGTTGTCTCGTTAGGACTGTTGGCGCCAAGTAGATAGGTAGTTTTTCCCGTAGCAGTACCAAACTCAAAAATACTCTCTGCGCGCTTAGCAAGGTTACATAGAATCCAACTTTCGTAATCGGAAATGCCCCCAGGGGTATTATCATTCGCAATATGTCGCACTTCAGTAGAAGCCAATGGCCCGAGCTCATTCCGTTCGAAATAGGGGAATATTTCGTAAATCGAGCTCACTGGAATCTTACCCCACCCAGCTTTTTGACCTTGTCTCCTTCGCCTTGCAAGACGCGAACGGTGTCTCAACCGCAAATATAAAAGCAATAATACGACGTTTAGCGCTGCTAAGAGGGCTAGTGTCACCTTGGCAATCACGATGACAACAGCAACACTAATTTTTCCCAGCGAGTCCTTTGTAAGAAGCTAAAAATCCTCGGTTTCTTATTTGTAAATCGCAACAACTCGCTCGCAGCAACATTAAATGGTGGTAACCGAATATCTAGCCGTCGGAAGCCCCCGTCGTCGATATTTTTATTTTCTGTTGGCTTTTTCGGCTCCACACAATTTGTAATGATGCTATAGCGGTATCGATCGACGATCGAAAGAAAACGTCTAATTGTGTTGTTCGACCAATGCTGAAGTACGTCTTTGACCAGCAAAAGGTCAGCCCCAGGGAGTTCGTCGAAATCACCGCTGAAAAAATGAAAGTTGATATTTTCCGCGGCGTACGTTTCGCGATTTTTATTAATAACCATATCGGCGATATCAAAGCCGTCGTACTTAACCCCATCCCAATCGATTAAATGGGAAAACTGCCAATCGCCACACCCAAGGTCAACCACTTTCTTTATACCGTACCCTCGAATAAACGACTGGACGGTCTCGACATAAGCGCCTGTATGGATTGGCAACGAGCCTTCGCCCGATCCACAGCCCCAAAGATTTTCGTTATAAATGGACTCAAATACCTCTTTCATAAGATGCTCCGGGATAACACGGATTCTATTTGCGACCCTCACCTGTGGCTATCGCGAATACTTTAAAGGATACCTGGAAATCGTAAAGCCCAGGATATTAAAACAGTCAGTCCGACACTTAAATAAAGGTGTACTTAGCTTGCGTCAAAAACGCCTTCATGTCGCAAAATTATGTCCGCAGAGGTATTCTCACGGAGCTTGCCGACATAGGACATCAAAATTGGTAAAAATCTTATTGCGCCCGTTTTTTGCTGCTATTGGTTATGCCTTGTTTAGGCTCCGAAACAGCAAAATTCGGGGATATTTGTTCGCTTTTTTTCACCAACGCCACCCAGAACGATTCCTATGTGTCGACCAATTCCAATTCCCGTATATCGTACACACCTCTGACAACGGAACGAGCCGAGAAGTGTACCGCTCCGGGCAGTTAGATCTCGACAAATTCCATCAGGTCGTCGAAATATCATCCAAAAAAATGATCGCGAATCGACGAGTGCTACTTGACGTCGGTGCCAATCTCGGCACGATCTGCATTCCCTTAGTGGGAACTGGACAATTCGAAAGAGCAATCGCAGTTGAGCCCGATCCTCTAAACCTCCGTCTTCTGCGCACAAATATTGCATTCAATGAACTGGAA
>Ga0310344_10000994_pt1 | contig 21942 bp, 20 predicted proteins | sample HC15DNA20200_MG_FD_203801 | JGI IMG/M metagenome (GOLD analysis project Ga0310344, IMG submission 203801) | Marine microbial communities from station ALOHA, North Pacific Subtropical Gyre - HC15-DNA-20-200_MG | ecosystem: Environmental > Aquatic > Marine > Oceanic | place: Pacific Ocean: North... | reverse complement strand
AGAAAATTCACCGATCTCTGCCAATGAAGCTAAGGCTTGTTTAGTTTCCGCAATAATTACCTTTTGTGGTATTGTCAGAAACTCATCAGAATGATTAATTCCAAAAATTTTATTTAATAGTTTTCGTTTAGAGATTCTTTTTTCACAAGATTCAAGATATTCAATAAGAACAGAGTCAATGAAAGCGTTTTTTTTAATTGAATCTTGGATATTTATTATATCTTCATTTTGGAATGATTTAATATACGAAACCCATTTCTCTTGATCAGTTCTTGGAAGCTTATCCCAAAAACCAAGCATGTAATAAATTTTAAGAGCAAAACAACTGAACCCTAGCGATACTTTTTCACCATAATCTGTAGCACCAGATACACAGGGTAAATATCTACCTGGTTGAAGTTCCACTTCAAGCTTTGACAAGAAACCAAAGATTCTTTCATCTAAATCATTGGCCCATGATGGTAAAACCATAATTATAATATTATTCTTAAGATAAAAAAATTCTTCTTTTATGCATTAAATCTTGGAGTAATGCCCAGTAAAGTTTTTACTTTCCATAACCATGATGACCTAGACTCTCTTTTTTTAATTAGTTCATCTCGGTTTTTTATCATATTGTTAATTAAATCTTCATATTCACAACACATTTTTTTAAAACTATATGGATATTTTTTTAGCTTTTCATTCAAAAAGTTGTAATTATTTATAATTTTCTCTAAAGCAGATGTAAAATCATCAACTCCTGTAAAGGATTCTCCAAATCCATTACAATATTCTGGCAATGCTCCACTTTCTCTATAGAGAATAGGCAACCCCGAAAGGGCACCTTCAATATGATGAAGACCCGCTGGTTCGTTTATTGATCCAGTAACATAAATATGATGGTTACTTAACTCTTTAGCTAAGTCCAAACCTGACAATGGCTCTATTAACTTCGAGTTATGAAAATTAAAATCATTTGGAACATTACCTATATATGTAAACTCAATTTTATTTTTCCACTTTTCAGTTTTAACCATATGATCAAGTTTTTCATAAATATCGAAACCTTTCATCCAATTATTTGACCAGTGATGAGTAACAAGTTTTAATGGACTACTGCCATTCCATTTTGGTTTACCATCCCATAGAAAAATTTTTTCATCTGAACCATTTCGAATTACTAGATCATTATTAAATACTAATTTTTTTTCAAGAAATAATTTGTGTTGCCAATCTGAAATAAAAACGGAATGATCCGCTATATTATTAGCCCACCAAAGTCGCTCATTTAAACCTGAAGTTCCTTTACGTTCATCACATTCATGAATTACCTGTAGAACTAAGGTTTTAGAGTTTGAAAAAAGCAAATATTTTAATATTTCTTTATCTCCAAAAGAGATACTTCTAAGAGTAGTTCGGGGATCAACTAAAATAATTAAATCAAGATCTTTCGATTTTAAATCAAACTCAACTTTATGTCCAAGTTGAATAAAATGATCAGCGAGGGCACGATTTAATTGGTTCCCTCCTCCAAAAGGACCTGACTGAATATTACAACCTATACTGATATTCATGATTAATTTTTTTTATCCTCAGCTTTCTAAGCTTCATAAATTATTTCTGTGAGCCTGTTGCCCATAGTTGTAGTACTATATTTTTCAATTACTGTATTATGCCCATTCTCCGAAATATTTTCACGTTTTGTTTTATTCCCATTCATAAGCTCAATTTTTTTCATTAAATCAATACTATCTTCCGGTTCGTAAAATAGACAATCGATTTTATCTCGAAATAGTTCAGAAAGTGTTGGTATCCTTGGAATAATTAGAGGAGCTTTACATGAAAGGGCTTGTAATGAACAACTTAATCCAGGAGACTCATTTTTTACATTTATGCTGGGGATTACAACTATCTTAGCCTTTTGATAAAACTCTCTTAATTCATTATCTGAAACCCAATTACTTATTATATCAACTTTCTTATTTTGAACATCTAATTTTCTTTTTGTAACAATTTTTAATTTTTGTGAGTCTGGAGTAGCCTTAATCAGGGTGTTAAAATCTCGATTCATATCATTCCCAACTGATAAAATATAATCATCTTTTTCTATAGAAAAAGACGGATTCCAAAATGAGGTGTCAATACCAAAATAGCAGGTTTCTACCTTTGTAGATCCAATATTATATTTTTTGGAGAAATTATTTTTGGCCTCATTTGATAAAGTGATAAGCGTATCGGCATGTCTAAAAAGAAATGATATGAATCGTATAATTATTTTTTTTCGTTTAAAATATTTTTCTCTCTCTTGTAAACTCATCACTATGCAACGAATTTTCTTTTTTTTCATTTTCCCTAGAGCTTTCCAAAAAAGGATGCTTAGGCTAATTGCATCATTAACACAAAATATTTCATCAGCTTTATTAATTTGTTTTTTGAAAAGTGGATATATTTCAATAGGAAATCCAATTTTTGTATATTTTGAAAATGGCCTTTCAATTATGTTTGTAAACTTTCTTATCCCTTTTCTTTTTTCTAATCTAGGCGCATTAACATAATAACGATCTATTTTTTCAGCATCCAATGAACCTAAACCCCAAAGAAAATCAGCTGGACCGCTGAAAGATCCAGTAGAAGTAAAATAATCAGACAGTTCGTCATGGCGAAAAATATAGAGGACTTTTTTTACTGGTATAATCTTATTATTAACTTTATCTGTTTTTGTTAAATCATTTTTCATATTTAACTAAAAATGATTCAATTGTTTCTTTAAGACCATCATCAAATGTGGTTTCGGCTTCAAAACCAAATTTCTTACGTGCCTTATTTGTATTTAACATTCTTCTTGGTTGACCATCTGGCTTCGAACCATCCCAAAAGACCTCTCCTTTAAAGCCAGTTAGATTTACAATTTTTGTTAAAAGATCCATAATAGAAATTTCAAACCCTGCTCCTAAATTAACGGGGGCACTACTATTATATTTTTCAGTTGCCAATATTATTCCTTTTGCTGCATCCTTAACATGTAGAAATTCTCTTGTAGGTTTTCCAGTTCCCCATACAATAATTTTTTCTTTTCCCTGCAACTTTGCGTCAACACACTTTTTAATCAGGGCGGGTATAACATGTGATGAATTAGGATTAAAGTTGTCTCCAGGCCCATAAAGATTAACAGGTAAAAGAAAAATAGAATTAAAGTTGTATTGTTCACGATAGGCTTTTGATTGCACAAGCATTATCTTTTTTGCTATACCATATGGAGCATTCGTCTCTTCAGGATATCCATCCCATAAATTCTCTTCTTTAAATGGTACTGGTGTAAATTTGGGGTAGGCGCAGATCGTTCCAACAGCTACAAACTTTTTTATACTTGAAATATATCCCTCATGTAATAGTTGAATTCCCATTATCGCATTATCATAGAAGAAACTACCAGGGTTCATTCTATTAGCTCCTATTCCACCAACAACGGCGGCAAGATGTATCACAATATCTGGTTTTTCTTTCTTATACATTCTTCGTATATCTATAATATTTGTAAGATCATAATCATTATGATCAATTACAGATATATAATTACAGTTTTTTTCTTTTAGCATTTCTACCACCACTGAGCCCAAGAAACCTTTTCCTCCTGTAACAGCTATTCTTTTATCTTCCCAATAATTTTTTTTGTTAAGCATCTTTATTTATTTTATCATAATCAGCTTTAACCATTATAGATACTAATTCTTCAAACTTTACTTTAGGTGACCAACCCAATTCTTTTTTTGCTTTCGAGGCATCTCCCTTAAGAATTTCAACTTCAGTTGGTCTATAATAATCTGGGTCAATTAGAACTCTTTCTTTTCCTGTATTTTTCTCAATCCCCTTCTCATTCAAACCTTTTCCTTCCCATTCAAGTTCTAAATTCAATTCCTTAAAAGCAATGTCCACAAAGTCTTTCACAGAATTAGTTTCTCCAGTGGCAAGCACATAATCTCTAGGTTTATCCTCCTGAAGCATTCGCCACATACCCTCAACATATTCAGGAGCATATCCCCAGTCTCTTTTTGCATTAAGATTTCCTAAATAAAGATTGTCTTGAACGCCAGCCTTAATGCGAGCGGCTGCACGTGTAATTTTTCTTGTGACAAAAGTTTCTCCTCTTCTTGGACTTTCATGATTAAATAGTATTCCATTACATGCAAATAGATTATAGGCCTCACGATAATTAATAATTATCCAATATCCATAAAGTTTGGCAACACCATATGGTGATCGAGGATAAAAAGGTGTTTTTTCATTTTGAGGTACTTGTTGTGCTTTTCCATAAAGTTCACTTGTAGAAGCCTGGTAAAACTTTGTTTCTACTCCAGTTTCTCTAATTGCATCCAAAAATCTAAGAGTTCCTAATGCATCAACTTGAGCGGTATAATCAGGCAGATCAAAAGACACCTTTACGTGGCTTTGGGCAGCTAAATTATATATTTCATCAGGCTTAACCTTTTCTATAATACGATTGAGGTTGCTCGTATCTGTAACATCTCCATGATGAAAGAAAAAACGATCTCGATATTCTTTGTTATTAATTATATGATCTATTCTACCAGTATTAAATGAACTGCTTCGGCGAATAATTCCATGAACTTCATATCCTTTTTGTAGTAGTAGTTCAGCTAGATATGAACCATCTTGACCCGTGATACCTGAGATAATTACTTTCATTTTTTTCTTTACTTTTAGTAGTTAAAAACTCGTTATTTTTATTAATAGATTTCTATGAATACAATAAATTTTAGTTTCAAGTTTGACTGGGTACTTAGAGATAGTAACTTAGATTACTTGGTTAAAATACTCAAACACTATAAACACTAAAAATTTCGAAAATAATCAGGAGGATTAAATGATTTTTATTTGGGTCATCGGTGTAGAAGGATCCGGGCATCATATGGTTTTTAATGCACTATTCCACAAGTTCAAAACTAGAAAAAACTTTCTTTTTGAAAGTAATGGAAAAGGTCCTCTTACAGATTTGCATAATTCTTTTTCTAAGCTATTTGAAGCTGAATCAAATTCCGAAGAAAAGTTAAGTGCAAAAAATAATATTCACCGTTTGTTAAATGAATATCGTGAGCTTAGCTCTAAAAATGAGTTAATTTTATTCGATAGAAATTCCCATCCTTACTCAAATCCAAGAGATACTTTAAGAAGATGGGATATTATTGACTTTGTAAACATTGTTAAAGAGTATTCATCTCCCAAATTATTAATTCTTATAAGGAATCCAATTAATGCAACGTTTAGTTGCATTAGGAGAGAAATGACTGATAATGTATATCTTCAGGCAAAAATAATTGAAGATAATTTTAATTGTATAAATAATCAAATTCGAACAATCGATGACAAATCTATCTATCGAATATTAGACTATGATAATTTTTTTCATAATCCAAAATTTTTCATTAAATGTCTTTCAGATTGGTTAAATATAAAAGAGGATGATCTCGATGGCATTGATTTACTTCGAAAGCCTAGAACTGAAAATGATATTCCTACAACAATCAGAGAAACCCTCAAAAACTTCTTTACGGATCAAAGAATCTCACAATGGAATTGGCTTTATAAAAGTGAAAATAATTTTTCAAATTTTATTGACGGATAAAATACTTCCAAATTATTAAAGAATGTTTTTCTTATAAATTGCACTCACCTTGGTTGATAAAAGCGTAGATAATTATTTTTAATTTTTTGCGGAGATTAATGATTAGAACTAGAGTTATGAACACTCAGCAATGAAGGGATAAAGATCTTATATTATTACTCCCATTTTTTACTAACTCTTCCGCAATCAAATAATCTTTTCTATCCAATCTTTTATTGAACCAATATTCCCTGAATACCTCATCTGGATAATTATTAAACATCCAGTGACCATATGTCTCAAATTCTGAAAAAGGTGATTTCAATGATTTATTTAATAAAGAGATTATTGAATGAATCCAGTTTTGTTCCTGAATCTTCTCTATCTTTTGCTTCATTTCAGACAATCTTTCTTTATCCATTATCATTTGGTGAGCTACAAATGATAATTCTAATTCAGGAATGAATTTCAAAAGTTTTTCTAAATGTATAAAATACGGGAAATGAAACTCATCAGAATGAAGAAATAAAGTCTTCCCATTTTTCTGAAAGATTTGAGGTGATGTAAGTAATGTATCAGCATCAATCATGAAAACATGTTTAGAACCTGCTAATTTATCAGTAGATAATTTGATTAACTGCTGATAAATCCATTTTGATCTATCAATTCCATTATATGAAAAATCAATTTCAGTATTTTTTAAAGGGGCAATTTCATCCTCGTCAATAAATGTAAATTGGAATTTTGAAATAATTTCCTCGATTTTCTTGTCTTCTTTCCCTATGATGAAAAAATTGTTGATAGGATGCTTTAAATACTTCATAACAGACTCTACAGTTAAATCAAGCATCATTAAATCTTTTTTTGCAACTAGAATTACAACATCTAATTCCATATCTGATGAAGAAATATCCAAACCAAAAGTTTCAGAGCCTTTTATATATTTGTAATATCCTAAAGTTTCATATTCTGCAACAAAATTAGGCCAGTTACTTGAAGGCATATTTCTACCGTGTGGGGCTCTGACATAACTATCTGGTTGCTTTTTTACCCGATCAATTCGTGCCTGATCATTAAGAGAAGATTTAATTCCAATATGTTCTACATGACTTTCGTTAAGACAAAAATTGCTTACTTTAAGTTTTTTAAATTTCTGGGCCATTATTGCTTCTTCATGCATGTCTTCTTCAAAGAAGCCTAGTTTGAGAAAGTCTTCTTTGAAATAAAAGTTATTAGCTAAACCCATTTTATTTTTAATAACATACCTTCCATAAGGTGTAGGAAGGGGGCCCTCTACTATATGACCTGGATCACTAGAATTAAAAGCACTAAAGGATCCCAACAAATGGGTTCTATTTTTTTTCTTAGCCCAAATTGCTACTTTCATTAATTTGTCTAACCATTCCTTATGGTAAATAGTGTCTGGATCACACCAACCGATTATATCAAAATCATCTATTCTCATTAGATTCCGCATCGCTTTATTAATAGCTGCTCCTGCTGAATGATGTCCTTTTTCTGTAAATAAACGGTGAATTTTGTACTTAGGTGAACGTTCTATATTTAATATATCCTTAACTAGAGGATCAGAACTTCCATCATCTTGGAGTAAAAATGTGATATCATAATTTTCTATATCCGTTTGAAAAAGAGAATCTAAACAAGCCCGCAAATAATCTGGTCGTTCAAATGCAAGAACAGCCATTCCAATCTTATAATTAGTTGGGATTTCTCTTTTTAATTTTATTGAAAATGGAGAAATGATATAAGTTAATTTCCACAACTTTAATAGAAATCTCTTAATCAGGATAGGAACAAAAAAAGCAATTACTATTTTTAGTCGGGTAACAACCTTATGAAAGAATGCTATCATATAGGTCAGGATAGGTAGGGGGACACCAATGCTCCAGAATTTTTTTCTTGTTAAGTAAATGTTCAGCGAATACAGGTGATGTTGGATTATGTTTTGTTAACAAAGTATTTTTTTTCAAAACATCATCATATCTATCAAAAACAATAAATTTGTAAGCATTATAATCTAAAGCGTCTTCAAAATCCAAAAAGTTGATATTATGTTCAATACATATCTTTTTATATTTTTTGGCAATAGACACTCTAATATCCTTGAAAAAAGGCTTCCATTTATTTTGAGTCATAAGCTCGTGCATAATACATGCCGTTAATTCATTAGCTCTAAGGTTTAATCCATATTGAAGTTCATAATCAAAACGATCATAAATCAAAAAGCGTTTTATCCAATTAAACATTTCAATATCAACGGTTGAAATTAGACCTCCTTCCCCAGCCGGAAGAATTTTTGTCCCATAAAATGAAAAAGCTAAGTGACTATAATCAGACATAGTAATAGAATCAAGATAGTGGCCATGAGCCATATCTATAATTAATGGAATATCATTATTCCTGCTGATATCTTCTATTTCACTATAGGCATTACAAAAAAACCCCCCAATTAATGAGTAAATAGTTACCGCTTTATCGATATCATTACTGTTCTCCAAATTAGACAAAATTGAACTATAGGAGTTAGGATCCATCGCAAGAAAACCTGGCTTTATCGAACAATCAGAAACAATGACTTCAAAATCTAGTAATCTGGACAATGTATAAAGACCGCGCATTGTGTTGGACTGTAAGATGATCTTAGTTTTACCCATTTGAAATTTCTGATAAGCTAGAAGTGAAAATAAAGCAGCCCCACAAGAATTAACTGGTACAGATTTTTTTCCAATAATATAGTCATCTTCGGCATTATAGTATTTCCCCTCAGCGACCTGACCCGAATTAATTATATGACGAAATTTGCTTAAAATATCTTCAACAAAATTTTTTGGGTATGAAACAACTTTCATGATTTAATAAATCCTTTTCTATTATTAACTAGTTGAGCTGGATATGTTTCATTAAATATATCCGAACTTATTGTGATCTTTTCAAAACTTTTTCTTTGATCAAATGACAATCCCATTTTTGTTGAAAAATCGTAAACTAGTAAAGGAAATTGACTAAACTTACCAGCCAATGCAATGAATGTATTCGAATTCACTTTTTCTAATGCGTGGTTATACCGTCGCTCCGCCCCATCTAGATATTCTGTTTTTATCCCAAAATAGCTGCCCAATACATCAGACTTTGAAAGTCCAATTTTATCGCACATTTTATTTTCATAGTATGAAATATCTACTTCTGAATCAGTTGGAAAACTATAATAAGAGCCAACCGTAGAAACTCGATTACCATCCGATAAACTAAATTTAATATGATTAATAGTATGCTCTACGAAAGGTGTAAATCTTATAAAATCTGGGTAAGAAATTTCATTTTTTAAAACAAGGATTGGACTTTTGATTGATTCAATTTTACTTGCAAGTTTCTTAGATCCAATTTCTCTTAAGTTATCGGGTACAGCTTTACCAGAAGCCAAAATTACTATGTCTGGTTTAAAATAAATACCATCTAACTTAACCTCTGTTTGACCTTTGCTTTCTCTAAACTCAGGTTTTGCATTTGTTATGATTTCTGTTCTATGACTAAGTTGAGAAACAAGAGATTTGGTTACTTTTCCTGTATCTATCTTTGCATCATTAGATCTAATGACTTTATATCTCTGATACCCATTATTATTACCTTCCCATCTATTCATTAACCCTTTCATATTTTCATCAATTTCATTCAAAGGAGTTATATCATAGTTAAGGTTCCTTAGTCTTCTAAATGGAACAAACCTTAAATAAAAAGGCCAGAATATCTTAGATAGTTGTGACATCTCATAAGTTGAAAGTGCATACAAAAAAAATATCCTTTCATCACTAAACCAACCATTCTCTGAATTGGAATAGGTAACGCCAGTACTCCGAAGTTTTAGATTGATGCTTTTATCTGAAAAGATTCCACTATATATTTTTTCATAAAGTTGTAGTGCCTTATAGCATCCCATCATTGCCGCTTTATTTAATAAAGGAGCATATAGCCACCCTGTGTGGTACCATTTTTGTGTTGCGAGTGATGCTTCACCACCTATTTTATCCTGGGATTCTAGTATAGTAACTTTATATCCATTTCGAGAAAGTATTTCGGCTATAGATAATCCAGCAATTCCAGATCCTATTACAAATGCTGATTTCAATTAGTCCTCATAGGGTTTATAACTTTATTAAATGTAGTACTTCTTAGCACCATTGAACATTAAGCTTGTCATTATGCTCTAAGATATCTTCTTTTCATATATAAAATATTATTATAGATATACTGTCTCAATGATTTTAATGAATTTGGGAAAAAATAAATTAAGGCATTTATAAATGCAAGATTAGCAGCCTTTGATAAATGTCTCTTCAAAAAAAATAAAGCAAGCTCAGAATAGAACAAACCTTTACTCCCTGAAGATAAACAATTTAATTCTTCTCTAGAGAGATTTCTTAGAAACCAAACATGTAAATCATCATCTTCTTTTTTTGCAAGTTCATTATATTTTATAGCACCCTGATTTTCGTGAATTCTGTATTTTATCAGAACCTCTGGCATATGAATAAACTTGAACTTTTTCCCAAGTCTAAACCACATTCTATAATCTTGGGTTGTTTTGAAATCTTTTTCAAATAGCCCAACTTCAGAAAAACATTTTTTAGGGATCAAAAGCGAACAACCATGAGGTCCGCTAGTCATTAAATAATAAAGAAATTTAGAGCTGTCTGGATGATCAAATCTTTGAATTTTTGTGGGCTTTGATTCATAATCAATAAACTGAACATCAGTATAAGGTATGATGTGATCCCTACCATTCAAAAAATCTAATTGCCTTTCAATTTTATTTGGATAGTATAAATCATCATGACTTAACCATGAGAAAAAATCTCCTGTCATTTTTTCTATACCAAGGTTTAGAGCTGTTGACACCCCACCATTTTCTTTATTGAAATATTTTATTTTATCTTTATAAGACAAGGCAATTTCTTCCGTACGATTCGAATCATTTGATCCATCATTAATAACAATTATTTCAATATTTTCATAGGTTTGAGAAATCGCACTGTCAATAGCTTCACTAAGATAGTTTGAACCATTATAAACTGGAATTATTATTGAAACTTTAATATTTGAATTTATAATCGAACTTGAGGACGTAAACCAAGTAATATCTTGACTACAGTATCACTAACATTTTCTTTTAAATATTCTTTTGGGGGAATCCAATCACAATTTTGATTTACCACAATTCTAACAGAATTTTGTATCTTATCTGATTCAACTCCTGTAAGCACATTGCTACCACATTCAATGGTCTCTGGTCTCTCAGTAACGTCTCGGATCGTAATGTTCGGGGTTTTCATTATACAACATTCTTCCTGAACAGTTCCACTATCTGACAATACACAAAAGGCTTTTCTTTCTAATTGGATAAAATCAAAAAAACCAAAAGGTTCAAGATACCTTAAATGATTGTTTTTTGTATTGAGGCCAAAAGATTTTATTCTTTCCTTAGTTCTTGGATGTGTACTTATAATTACTGGAAAATCATATTCTTTTTGCAATAAGTCTAAAGCCTCTATTAGAGACCGTAATCTCTTTTCAACATCTACATTTTCTTGGCGATGCATTGTTACTAAAAAATATTTTCTCGATTTTAGATTAAGTTTAGTTAGGACATTTGATGCCTCTATTTTTGATTCATAAAAATTGATAACTTCATTAATTGGATTTCCAGTAACATATATTCTCTCACCCGCTATTCCTTCTTTAATTAAATTTTGTCTGCTCCTATTTGTATATGGCAAGAGGATATCACTTGAATGATCAATAATTCGTCTATTTACCTCTTCAGGTACTCGATCATCATAGCATCTATTGCCTGCTTCCATATGATATACTGGGATCCCAAGTCGCTTTGCAATAATTGCTGCAAGACTACTATTAGTATCTCCGAGTACAAGAAAACGATCTGGCTTCTCTTTAAGGAGAATCTTCTCCATTTTGGAAAGAATTATTGCAATTTGATCGCCAAAGCTCCCTTTAGCATCTAAAAAGTAATCAGGATCTCTGACACCAAGTTCTTTAAAAAAGACATCATTTAAATTATAATCATAGTTCTGGCCTGTGTGAACAATAATCTGGTTACACAAACAATCTAGCTTTTCGATAATTCTGCATAAACGAATGATCTCAGGTCTAGTTCCAAGAATTGTAAGAATCTTCATAAGAAGCTATATTTATATTTTCCCAAGTCCTTAATCATTTCTTCAACACTTGGAGGATTTATAAAACCTGCTGAATTCCAAATACTTAAGTTTAAATCCTGATTTTTCGTAGATAAAGTTCTATCTATACATTGATCAGCCTTTTGGGAATTAATTACCAAATCTTCACGCCCAAAATATTTTTTAAACATTAGAAGCAAATCGTATTTATTTACCTTATCTGATGGAATAAGATGATGTAAATATCCAATTTCAAGTTTATTTCTTATAATACTATAGCATATTTTTGCGAAATGAAGAGTTGTAATTCCATTCCAGTCATGATTAACAAATCCATTTAGCTTTGTACCATCAGGTTGACCGAGGAACCATTGTAAAAGAGAAAGGTTGCCTTTGAATTCAGGACCAATTATTGAGCACCTAATATTAGAGACTACATCAGAACAACATTCTCCAAGGCTTTTTGATTTACCATAAACATCCAAAGCATCATGAAAATCATCCTCTAGATAGGAGCCTTTATTTCCACTGTATACACAATCTGTGGCAATTTGTAATATTTTCGCACCTTTTCTCTTTGCAATACGAGCAAGCAAATAAGGAAAAGAAGAGTTTATTTTTATAGCTCTTTCAACTTCTAAAGGTTTTTCTTCATGGATATAAGGTTTAATAACACCGATAGCATTAATTAACCATTTGCTATCACCTATAATTTTATCTAGTTCATTTTCATTAGTGTCTAATACATCTAATATTTCCCAATTAATTTTTGGAAAAACAGATTTACACTTGTTCATAAGTTCATTGTTTCTAACAGTAGAAGTAATGCTAAAATTAGAATTTCTCGAAATAAAATCATTAATCATGCTACCGAGCATCCCAGAACCACCTAAGACAACTATTTTAATTTCTTTTGACATTCTTGATTTTATTTTTCCTCAATTTTCCAAATATCCCATTGCCTTGCATCAAATCGTATATCATCATTTAAACTTTCTTCTAAGGAAGAAGTTGAAAACACCATAATTATTGTATCTTTTTCTAATGTCATCATCCCATTAGCATAACCAGGAGGAATTGAAAGAATAGATGGCTTTGTTGAAGATAAAACAAATTTTGAGATATCCTTATTTGCTGAAGGATTATCCCAATTATCAATTTTAATAGCTCCAATTATAGCACTACCATTAACAACAGTAACATATTTCCCTTCCTTTTTATGCCCATGCCAAGCCCTAATGAATGGAGATCTATGATTCCTAACAGTATAAAATCTTTTTACTTGATCAAACTGAAAATCATTAACAAAACTTACAGCACCTCTTTCATCTATGTGAATACCTCCTTCAACCTGTTTAAGTTCCATAGTTTTCCTCCATAAATACAGCATTTTGATAAACAGGATCTGTTATGTCAACAATCCTATTTTCTTTAATTAATTGAGAAATTTCTTTAATTCCATCAGATATATCATATCGAGGTTCCCAACCTGTGGCTAAAACTCTATCAGTTTTGACCTTATAATTTCTTTGATCTTCAAATTTTATATGAGCATATTCTATTTTTGTGTTAGGAATTATCTTAGAAATTTCTTCTCCAATTTCATGTATCATAAAATTTTTATATGAAAGATTATAAAGACCTCTTACTTTTTTCTCAATGCAAAAAGAAATTGCTTCACCAACATCTTTTACATGCAAGAGAGGCCTCCATTGTTCGCCACCAAAGACTGTAAGAACCTCACCCTTAACGGCTCTTGTTGTAAGAATATTTACAACTAGATCAAGACGAATTCTAGAAAATGAATCTCCAAGACCAAAAAGAGTCCCAAGCCTAAAGATCAAATAATTTTCATGATTCGAAATAATGTATTGCTCAGCAGCAAGTTTTGTTGAAGCATAAATTGATTGAGGATTAGATTCGGCATCTTCATCAATAAGTTTATCATGTATTCCATAGACTGAACATGTTGAAGCAAATACAATCTTTCCCTTATAATTATCAACAAGCCATTTTGTAGAATCTTCATTAATAGTCTTAGTTAATGTTGGATCAACAGCACATGCACCATCGCCTACAATAGCAGCAAGCCAAATAACAACATCAAAATCATTTATAATATTTAATAGTTTTTTCCTGTCTCTAATATCACCATGAATAAAGTGTAAATCCTTTAAGAATCTGGACTCATATATCAAGTTATCATAAACTGATACAGAATGGTCATCTCTTTTCAAGACATCACATAAATAACCACCAATATATCCGGCACCACCGACAACAAGAATGTTCATAAAATTGTTGAGTTAGTTAAATAGATAATTCCACCCTTACTTTGTGAAAAAAAATTCTTGACTAAAAGTTCTTTTTATTTTTCTGACTTTTGGTTCAATCCTTTGATAAAGGATATTTGCTCCTAAGAATAATTTAAGATCTCTTTTTATTTCTTTATATTCCTGTTCGAGTTTCTCCTCAAATTTTTTTGCAGCATATGAGTATAATTGAACATCAAAACTGTTATATTCACGAATAAGATTTAGATCCTGAGAGTTAAAAGTATTGGTTTCAGGTCTATTTTTTGTAACATTTTTTCGTACATATAACGGTAGGTGACGCCAATTTAAGAACTTTTTCATCAAAAGTAAGCTCTCATCAAATTTCTCGGATAATCCTACAATTAAAAAATCTTTATCAATATTTCTCTTTGCAACTTCTAAAATATCTTTTGTGATTTTACCGAATGGAATATCATAAAATAAACCTGAAAGATGTCGCGTCTGATCATTATCAAGTTCTAAAGTAATTTGACTTTTAATAAATGAATTAAGAGACATTTTACCACCCACAACTTCATCATGAAGATAATGATCCTTACTTCTAAGAACATAATGGTAATACGAAATAATCCTATCTTCTGGATTCCTCATCATAGTAAAATATTTTGAGGATCTATTAATATGCCTATGTAAACCATAAGGAATATGACCTCGAAGCAACTTAATCTTATCACGATAATTACTACTGAGGCTAACAAATTTTCTTATTGATTGCTCAATATCTCCTTCAATTGTATAGGTTAAACTAGGATCATACTCTCGATCAAGTATAGTAGTAAGAGTTGATCCCGCAGCCTTAGGTATATGAATGAAGATATCAGTTCTCAATGATCAGACTATCCTTAGATTTCCTTATCCTTGAACATATGTTATTTATATTAAACTATTAAAAATAGATTCTAGTTTTAACATCTGAGATTTAAAATCAGCTGCTTCAACAACTAAATTGCGATTTATCTTTGAAAACTTTTTAGCTAAGTCACTATCCGATAAGATCTCAATTATTTTGGAAGCAGTTGATTCAGAATCTTGCTGTGGAACAATAAATCCATTATGTCCATCATTGATCCACTCTCTGAGAGGGGGTAAATCCGCACAGATAGGTGGAACTCCACTTGCCATAGCTTCTAAAAGACTATTTGGAACAGTGTCATATCCTGATAAAGAAACAAAAACATCAGCAATACTAAAAAATCTTGCAACATCGCTATAACTTGATAAATGCCCGAAAAAAATAATGTTGTTTTCAACTTCCAATTTCTCAGCAAGTGTTCTCAAATATTCTTTTTGATTTTCTTCAGCACTATGCCAAATAAAAACAAACTTTGTCGAAGGGATTTTTTCTAAAACTTTTGGGATTGCCTTAACTATATAATCAACATTGTATAACCCTCCTAGAGTTCTAGTACTCAATACCACTGGGTTATCTTTTATATTTAGTTGATCAATAAGATCATTATCCTTAGGTCTAGGCGAAAAAATTTCTGTATCAGTTCCTGGATCAACTATTATTTTTATCTTACTAGGTTTGGCCCCATGTTTTAACCAAGCATTATACATCTGTCTTGATGAGGCTGTTACAAAATCAGCTCGGCTAACGGCAAATTTAACAAACCATTTTTGTCGACGATCAATAATACCTTGAGATTTACTTCTAACTTCCCATAATAAGTCTCCATTCAAAGGCATAACCACATATGGTTTAAATCCTGAGAATAAAGAAAGATAGCCTGGGAAAACATTAAAAACTGTATAAGAAAAAACAATGTTGAAGTTTTTATTAATAAATAGTTCTCTTACAGCTAGAAATTTTGTGATGACATAAAAGTAATTATTGTGAAACCGCGATTGGTTTAGCCTAATAAAAATTCGACCTAATATACCTTTTGGTACCATTTTATCTATATCATAATAATGCACCCCTGGAATATTTGTTGAAGACGCCCTACTAATCATAGAAACAAAGTGACCACGCTCAACAAACCAACTTAATGTTCTATTAATATGGATACTATTCTCAAGTCCAAAAAATAGGATTCTCATAGAATTAATTAGCCCATTCTTTTAGGGTTTCACGAAAAATATCGCTTCCCCAATTTCGTACTAAAAGCCTTGGGAACTGAAAAGGGTTAGAACGGAATCTAACCTGTCCAGGGGTATATGCACAGGCAACCTGAAAACCTGCCGATCGAACTAAATCAAGAGTATTCTGGTTAAAACCAATTTCATTGGAATAGGGATATGCAAAAGTTCTAACTGCCTTACCAATAATTTTTTCTAAAAGATCTTTACTGCCCTTGATCTCATTCCATTGTTCTTCTTTAGTTAAAAAAGGTAATGGAGAATGCCAGAGAGTATGTGCACCGATATCAACTAAATTTCCTTTTTTTAACTCTATAAGCTCTTCAGATGAAAGGGCTCTAAACTTATTTCTGATTATAGGATGAAACCCTGATAATTCTCGAAAGGTTTTTAATATAAATTCACGATCATCTTTTTTCATTGTATCCATCATTGTTGATAAATCAGAATACATTCGCTGACGACTGTTAGAAGGAGAAGGATCTGTTATTCCCCAATTAAAATCAATACTATCAATCTCTGTTCCAATTTGTTCAGGAATTGTTAACTCCCAATGATATTCTTTGTTATTGATTTTAATATTGATATCTGCTGGTAATTTCTTGTTTGAAAAAATTATTTGTTCTAATTCATGCCACCAGAATTCCTTTTCATTATCTACTAATCCCGCGGTTACAAAAATTGTGGCAGGAATATTATAATAATCCAATATTGGTTTTACATCCGTAAAATTATCAACGTATCCATCATCAAAAGTTAGAACAACAGAGTTAGGCGGAATTCTACCTTTTTTTGATGCTTCATATAGTTGAATTAAACTAATCGGATTGTAATAGTCCTTCAAAATTTTCATTTGTTCAGAGAAATTTTCGGGCGAAACTGATAATACTTGGACATCAGGCTTAACATTAGTTACTCTATGGTATATTAAAATCAGACCTCCACCAAAAATTTTTGTTTTTAGAGAACTAAGGTTTAGTCGAATTTTTTTTTCAATTAAATTCTTCATTATTTAAGAAATAAACGTCTCTTTATTCTTTTTCCTAAATACCAATATCGTTTTATAAAATTAAAATGATCAAAGAACGAAATTAAATTTCTAATAACCTTTTTCATTACTGTATCACGCACAATGATTATTTTGTTAACGGATTTTTTTTCAGTACACCACTGTCTTTTATATAGTACATCTCCAGTATACATATCAAGATATTGGTCTCCACGAGAAGCTCCTAATTTTACTAACTCAAATAGTAACTGGTGTCCAGGATTTAATTCAGATACTTCCCAATTAATTGTTGTTAAAACATAGTTTAAGTTTTTTGTTAAAGTATATCCTATGTGAATAGCAATAATAAGATCATCTACATACAAAACATTTACGTCTAACATCTCATTCTTATGATATTCAAGAAGTAATTCCTTAAAGTATGCTTTGTATTTTTCATCTTCAAATTCATTTATTTTTCCCCTTGATGAAAATGATTTAACACCAAGTTTATAAAACTCGTCAATAATCTGAATAATCTCGTTCCTCTCTCTCAATTGGACTAATTCTATATTGCCAATATTCGATAGACCTTTTCTAGATTTTCGCAAATAATATCGCAATTTTTTGGGAAGCCAAGAAAATGTTAAAATATCATCTTTATTAAGATCAATGACATATGCTGGACTAGAATTGTAGGATATCAGCCTTATTTCGGAAGGAAGAGCTTTGCTAGAATTATGAATTAACTTTGAAGTTCGAAATCGATCCAGACATAAAACATCCCAGTCAGATCGTTTAACAAGTTCATTTGCCAATAAATTCAACAAATTGATTTTTGGGTTAATTGAGAGGAATTCAGTATAATTTGCCGCTGTCTCCCCGGGATAAACCAGCTTGCGCTTTCCGTTCTTTATTTCAACGCATAATGGAATGCCCCCAATAATTTGATTTTTTTCATAAACAACAAAAATTAAGAATTCTCTTTTTTCAGCATAATATTTCCACCATATCAGAATAAAAAAGGACAAGAGGAAAGGATTATCATCACCTGATTCGAAAAGAGCTTCATCCCATTTATTGGCAATAACCTGAAATTTCTCAGGGTTATTAATCCATACAGTTTTCAACCGTCTATATTTCTAATGACTTTTTTAAATCGTAAACTAATTGTTTCAACAACTCATCATTTTCTGCTATATCAATTAGGGAGCCTTGTAAATTAAATTGCAGTAATTGAGTTCCAAGTTTCTTAACATCTGGAAAATCATCAATTTTTTCTATAACCTCATAAGGTAAAGTTGGCCATGCCATCACAGGATATTTTTTTTCTAAATTTTGTAATACATAATCTCTATTCTTTTTTATAAGAATAGAAACAGAATAAGGAACTTCACCTTCTTTAAGTACAGAATTAATAATATTTATTCCCTTTAAATCCTTTAATGCATTGATAATAATATTATATGAACTTCTTTTTTTATTAATAATATTCTTAATTATATCCTCACTTTGGCCTCTAAGTATTAATCTTGATAGCCTAGAGATTGGTCGTAGATAATTACAGGAAAACTCAGAGCTTATTGCACCACGCGGCCAATTAGGAACACCCTTTTTTTTATCAGAAAATAATGGGGGTTTTGATTTTACTCCTGGAATAGGTTTATGCTTTTTTTTTATTGAATTAATTAATGTGTTCCCAAAACCAATATTTTTTCTGACAAATACTTCTATTAGAGATAGAGCTTGATATCTCTCTGAAGGATAATACCATCTGGATTCTTTAATTAAAGATGAGAGTTTATACTTATTATTGTTAATCCGTAACATTCCTCCATCAATAACTGGAAAACTTTTCCTAAGGGAAAAAATTGCTAGGTCTCCAAAAGTTCCAAGCGATTTACCTTTATAAGAAGAAAATAATGAAAAAGCATTATCTTCAAGAATAGGAATTTGATAATATTTTAAACCTTTTTGAAGTTCATCCCATTTCTGGCTATGACCAAAATGATTAACAATATGGATTAACTTGGTTTTATTATTAATTTTATTTTTTATTGATAATAAATCAACCTCAAATGTATTTGGATTGGTTAAATAAAATGAGATTTTACATCCGATAATTCTAAAAGGTTGCAGAGCTTCATCGCAAATCCATGCAGGAGCTAGCACTTCATCATTCTCTGTGATATTCAAAATCCGACATGCTGCAAAAATGGCATTTCTTCCAAATGAAAATAAATGGCAAGATCTTGGATCATAGGAATACATTTTTGCACTTTTTCCAAGATATTTTCTTTTGCCAGTCAACTCCCAAAAAAGATTTTTTGAGGTAATTAGTCTTAACCTCGTCATACGTATATCATATACTTTAAAATAACCTTAGTAAACAAAATTACGTTCAGGGTACAAATAATAAATTGTTAAACTTTAATTAAAGAAACTAATAGTTCAACTAAGGGATTCTCTTAGTTATTAGCATAATCATTTAAATGAGAGAACTAGATTCCTAGACAAAAGATTTAATTTTTCATTACAATACAATATTATCCACCTCCTTTATTTTATTAATTATCATTATAATTAATAAACAGAGCATGTTTTTATTCCATTGACTGATTATTTTTAGAAAGTATTATATTGTAAATCAGATCAATATTGAGCATGTCTAACACATCATCATCAGAAAATGTTATATTAAATTCTTCCTCTAAGGCCACAATCAGATTCATATGTCCTAAAGAATCCCATCGAACAAAATCACCAAAAGAGCAATTGTCAGGCAATTCGGAAATGTCCACTTTAAAAACCAATGACATCACATGTTTTATTTTATTCTTGATTTTATTCAAATATCATTTCTATAAGTAACTTTGATATAATCTATTTTTTTAGGGTTATAATTTAATAGGTCTAAAACATATTCATTATGTTCCTTGTTACCTTTTTTTTCATAAAATCCTACATTTTTATAAAATGATTCAACTTGACTATTCTTTTCAGAAGGAACATATGTTGCCCTAACTTTATTTATTCCTCTAGCATGGATAGAATTTAATATCTCGTAAATAAATCTATATTCTATATTACGTCCAATAACTCTACAACTCATCAAAAAAGTGTCAATTTCAGCCTCAGCTATTTTATTTTTGTTTTTTACAGCAATAATACTCAAGCCTGTTATACCATTATCTCCAAATTTATCTATTGCAGAAAATGCGTATACATCATAATCAGGAGCATCTATGAAGTTTTTAATATCAGCTTCCGTATACCTCTTGGTAGTAAGATTGAATTGATTTGTTTTTTGACTCATCTGAGACATTCGAGGAATAATAGTTTCATCATCTTCGTAAATGGTTAATTTTAGTTCAAGCGCACTTAGATAATCTTCTATATCGTTAAAGTCTTTCTTACTGGCCTCTCTTTTTGTCTGTTGTTTATACATTTTAATTTTTGTTTTATCTTCAATTGTAGAGGAAAGGTTATAAAAAAGACTTTTTTTCTCCCTAAGCATTTTAGGATATTCATGTAGTTTTCCCGGCACTTGTAAAGCTGTAACCGCTGGCAATTTTTCTCTTATCATGTTTACTTCAAAAGAGGAATCATCTATAAAAACTAGACTGTCTAAACCAATATTCAATTCTTGAGCTATGTTTTGAAGATTTGTCACCTTATCTGACCAGTTAGATTTATTAACAGCAATATATTCTTTTCTTAACAACATATCTGGATGAAATTCAATCACTTCATCTACATCTTTTGGATTGTTTTTACTACAGATACCTATCAATATTCCCTGATTGTTGAGCTCTAATGCAATTGACTGTATTTCAGCAAAAATTCTTCCCTTATTGGTTACTGTTGACATTTCAATATTATTAAAACCATCTTCTCCCAAAATCCCCTTCCAAAGAGTGTTGTCGCAGTCAAAAATCAGAGCTTTTTTCGCATTACCGTTAGCTGACATGAAAAAAGGCTTGACAAATAATGAATAAGCTTTAAAAAAATCAATGGAGTAGAGCGCTTTTGAAGAATAGAAAAATCTTAAATCCAGACTATTATCGACACTAACAGAAGCAATGATTTTATCAATGTCAACTAGTTTTAAATTAGGTGATAATTTTTCTTCTAAGTATGAATTCAACAACTCCGCTAACTCCTCCATATTATTCTTTCTGATATTATAATTAGAAAATGGTAGAGATGTAAACCTATTAATAAGGACAAGTGAAGTTTTTTCAAATTGCTTCAGTACGAGATCAATTTCTGACTTTGTCATTTCAAGTATATCATCTAACTCATTTTTATCTATCACTCCTATTTTATATTGTAGACCCTCTATAACATTACATAATTCCCAGAAAACAATTACTGCGTTTGATTGATTATATATATGACTATCCTGAACAATATTATCGTAATTACCAAATTGGACATCAGCATTAATTCCTTTTTCTCTCAAGGAATATTCCAATATTTCTTTAATTTGATGAACTATAATATTCGAAAGTATAGTAATACAAAAAGGACTAGATTGAAGTTTATTTTCTAATTCCTTATTTTGATTTATAATTTCAGAAAATTTTAGTTCCATCATAGCATGAATTGTCCACCATTAACTCTGATAGTCTCACCTATTAAATAATTCGATTTGTCTGATGCAAGGAAGCTGATTGCACCTGCTACATCTTCAGCTGTGGCTAGAATTCTTAATGGTGT
>Ga0310344_10000991_pt1 | contig 21955 bp, 16 predicted proteins | sample HC15DNA20200_MG_FD_203801 | JGI IMG/M metagenome (GOLD analysis project Ga0310344, IMG submission 203801) | Marine microbial communities from station ALOHA, North Pacific Subtropical Gyre - HC15-DNA-20-200_MG | ecosystem: Environmental > Aquatic > Marine > Oceanic | place: Pacific Ocean: North... | reverse complement strand
CCGGGCAATTTCTTCTCCAACGTTCAGATAAAAAAAATCTATCCCGTGTTCGCCATAGCGATCTCTAACAATAGACGCGGTACTCCGGAACACTCCCGAACGTTCGCCTCTACCAAGTATCGAAAAATATATCTCTCGATCCATAGTACTACCTACATGTTCATCACAAGGTCTTTGTCCTGATAGTACCGATCCGCAATTCATAACACAATTGGCAGTATCAAATGGACATTTATGCAATCTCAAAGCGTTTGAAACATCACGAGCACCAGGCAAACTTATGTAACTGGCTATCGCTAATCGACGACGCAAGGCCATTTCCTTTAAATCATCAAGTGCCTGCACGAACCCATCATTAATAATTGCCCTTTTGACGTATTCAGGATAATCTCCGAGCCCAAACATGACTAGAGTGCCATCAATAAGACCTAAAGTCGGAATCTCGCCAGATGTCCCACTCACTGCCTCAACAAGCGCACTAAGTTCCTCTACAGATCTCTTAGCGCCAAGTAACGCTCCGTCAATGTTGGATTCTTTGTAAGGAGGTACGTCTTCTTGTATAACCAATTCACGATCCTCAGCGTATAGCCTGGGATTGTTGTAAAGACGGGCATCCGAGTACTTCCCATAATCAAGAACTACGGTACCAGTATTGATGAGAAAACATCGTGCTGCAATATGCCTGTCCACGTCAATATGTGAACCATCCACTGCCACTACTCTAAAGTCTTGTTGTAAGGCTGGTCTTTGGTATTTATTTCTTGGCGCGTCCTTCATCATAGGAACCGACCAATTCAAAGTGGATACACTACGTTGTCTTTTCTCTTCATAGGGTACTTCTTCGAAGTCAGATACAGCATTGATGGCCATTTCACGATGAGATCTGCGATCATTTTGACGCTTCTTTAAAGTTTTGCCCATAAGGTCTATTTGTATAGCTGTTTTGGTAAGGTCTAATGACATGGTCAATCCATTTCAAACGATATAGATAATTCCCCAAGATTATCTAAGGTACAAAGAATCGGCATTCGATTTCACATCTCCCGAAATATTGGATAGTTCAACGTAGCACCCGTGCATCTCCAATTCTTCTCGTGATACGCCGTTGATCCATATGATCTAAAAGGGCAATTGCATATTTTCTGCTCGTATTAAATAAGTCTCGAACATCCGCAACCGTAATTTGCCCGTTAATACCTATGAATTCCGAAACACGAACCACCATATCGCTATATACATCTACCGCGTACACTACATTATCATTTAGTTTGATGACTTTGTGCTCGTCGACCAAGAAATTAAGTAATTCTGCATCGGGGGCTCGTTCTGTGGAAGGAGAATAGCAACCTTCCACAAGTAATGCCAAATACGTGCTAGCCTCAGTGGTTTGTGAATCAGTAAGCGCAGGTTTGTGATCAGGCAATTTAACCAATGCACCCTGTTCAACTAGAATTGCCTCTTTTTCCAACAAGGGAAGGGCTAAATTGAAAACCATCTGAGTCATCTCTAATCTGCTACGTAGCTCTTCTTTCGGAGCCCCACGCCTCAGAGGGAACTGATTATGGTAAGAATACAAGGCTTTCTTAGTTCTAATTCCAACTGACACCCATCCATCTTTACTATAAATTAAACTACCTGAGCCTATATTGGCATTATCAAGGATTACTACCATGTCGTCCTGAAGCATAGCTTCTAGTACGCCAGAAACCGTCTGTGCGTTCATATTAGTCCGCTTTACCACATCATCAAATTCCCCAGGTTCAAGGGAATCTACAGTAGTTAATATAACCTCAGCGTCAGTCCCACCATCCATAAGCGCAAGCCTTTCGATAGTAGGTGCATGCCTTCTCCTATGCCGTTGAGCATGGGTTTCAATGACTCTTCCACCCCCTAAAGTAGTTTGATTAGACCGAACCACGAAATAGTCGCCTTTCATTACAACTATGGGCTTGTCTAATTTCAATTGTGCCCAAGCATCATCACCAGGTTCCACGACATCTTTATCCAACAATCTCAACCTTGCCACAACCTCTACGCTACCTGTATGTAAAGTTAAATACATGTTGTGGCGCAATTGTTGAGGAGAATCAGGTATTACTCTTAACCGGACATCTACAGCTTCCGTCGGACTGAGAAGGCCTGGCACTGTTAGCACCTCTCCCCTCAAAATTTCGTCTTGGGAAACACCTATAAGATTAGCAGCAACCCTAGTGCCGGGTAGTACCTCCTCTTGCTTTCTAAGGTGGGTTTGCAACCCTCTAACACGTGTAAATTGACCCATAGTAGCAAGCTCTACCTCCTGGCCGACTGCTAAAGACCCGTCTATTAACGTCCCAGTTACAACCGTTCCAAAGCCGGTAATTGTAAAAGCTCGATCTATAGGCAAACGGGGACGTCCCACATCCCGCTTTTGTGGCGAATCTTGAATAAGATTTTGTATGCCAAGAAGTAATTCACTTATTCCAGTGCCCTTCAAAGCTGAAACGGGGTAAATTTCTGACCCTTCGAGAGACGTTTCTCTCAGTGCGTCCTCAATATCAGCACCTACAAGCTCAATCCACTCATCACTTACCATATCTATCTTGGTTAGAACTACTACACCGATCGAAATTTTCAATAAATCCAAAATAGCTAGATGTTCTCTAGTTTGAGGCATAACAGATTCATCGGCTGCTATGACAAGCATAGCGAGGTCTATTCCGCCTACGCCAGCAAGCATATTATTTACAAAACGTTCATGTCCAGGTACATCAACAATGCTAACTTCCTCTCCATTGGGAAGTTCCAACCATGCAAAACCAAGATCTATGGTCATGCCTCGTTCTTTTTCCTCTTGAAGCCGATCTGGATCTATACCGGTAAGAGCTTCTACTAAAGTTGATTTACCATGATCAACATGCCCAGCTGTCCCAATGACGTACATATCAGACCCCATGTTCTAACGTGCCGACTAGAATATCATAGCTGAACATGCCCGGCAACGACCACACCCCGGTCCAGAGAGTGGATAGAGAGGGGCTTCCCTATCAACAATAAAGAATGATATCCTGAGGGCGTAAATTCGATTCAAAAGCCGCTGAAATAGGAGAATGATATGGAACTTCAACAGGCCGTAATAGTAAGCGGCGCACGCACACCAGTAGGAAGTTTTGGGGGAGCATTTAAAGACGTGGCAGCCCCGGAGCTCGGCTCTATTGCTATTAGAGCCGCCGTCAAGCGCGCTGGCCTACAACCGGACCAAATTGACGAGGTAGTCTTAGGAAATGCCCTACAAGCGAATGAAGCTGGCTACGCTGCCCGCTTATCTTCTTTGAATGCCGGTATCCCAGAAGAAGTGCCTACTATTGCAGTGAATCGTCAATGCTCATCTGGATTGGAAGCAATAAATATGGCCGCCCAATTAATCAGAGCGGGCGAAGTAGAAATAGCCGTCGCAGGTGGTACTGAAAACATGAGTCAATCACCATACATGCTAGGGTATCAAGCACGATTTGACGGACTTCGGATGGGGGACGCGAACCTGCGTGACGGGCTTATAGAAGGATTGGGTTGTCCTGTTAATCTATATCACATGGGAGTAACAGCTGAGAACGTGGCGGAACGATTTGGCGTTAGCAGGAAAGACCAAGATGAATTGGCTCTCGCAAGCCATTTACGTGCAGTGCAGGCGGTGGAAAAAGGACGCTTCAATGATCAAATTGTTGAAGTGAAAGTTCCTCAAAGAAAGGGAGAGCCGATTGCCGTCTCAAAGGATGAAGGACCGAGAGCGGATATATCACTAGAGCGACTTTCAACTTTGAGAGCAGTATTTAAGAAAGACGGCACTGTGACTGCTGGGAATGCCTCCAGCATAAATGACGGGGCAGCGGCTGTTGTCATGATGTCAGAGGCCAAGGCCAAGGAACTAGGAATTCAACCAAAGCTAAAATGGCATACCAGAGGAGTTGCTGGGGTAGAACCCGCAATTATGGGCGTTGGCCCTATTCCAGCAGTTCGAAAGTCTCTTGCTAAAGCGGGAATGACCATGTCAGACATAGACCTAATAGAATTAAACGAAGCTTTTGCATCTCAAGCTTTGTACTGCATAAGAGAATTAGAATTAGATATGGAAAAGACGAATGTAAACGGGAGTGGAATCAGCTTGGGACATCCAGTTGGGGCTACCGGTGCTATTATGACTGTCAAGCTGATGGAAGAAATGCAAATCCGGAACGACGAAATCGGAATAGTCACCATGTGCGTAGGTGGTGGCCAGGGTGTAAGTACAATATTTGAAAGAATCGGATAACGGACAAAACAATCGTTACGTATAAATTACCTAAATTCAAATGATGACTTGCCCAGATCGCTTTATTATCTGCCCGTTTGCAATTATTGTATTGGGATCGTGCATAGCACGAATGTCTTCCAGGGGATTGCCGTCAACAACTACGACGTCCGCAGCTTTACCAACCTCAAGGGTGCCTGTTTCGTCTCCAAGTCCGAGACATTCCGCCGATGTTTTCGTTGCACATACTATCGCCTCCATGGGAGTTATTTGAAGACGATTGACCATTATTTCCGGAATGTACGCAAAGTCTCCAAATCCGGCATTTGTCATGCCCGAATCCATACCAGTCACAAACTTCACACCTTTCTCCCACATATCTCTTAGAATTTCGATACGCCTCTCATAATGCCCACTCGATGGCCGACCTATCGATGGATTTCCTCTCATTTCATTAAGATCATGTAACGCGATGGTTGGATCAACCCAAATTCCTTTTTCAATTATTTTTTCAACTACATCCTCATCGTAATCATAAATTTCATCAGGATCCTCAGAAAGCCATGAGCAATGTATGAGGTTATGAACACCAGCCTCCACAGAATTACGAACGCCAGAAGCAGCGTGACAATGGGCTGCGACTCTTAAATTCAGTCTCTCAGCATCTTCAACAGCCGCCCTTAATGTCTCTACTGGATACTGAGGCATTCGGACATTGGTACCAGGCGTGAATCCTCCCCCAGTAGACATTATCTTTATATATCCGGCACCCAGTTTGAACTGATTTCTTACTGCGGTAAGTACCTCTTCTAGAGAGTCCGCTTCAGTACCAAACATATTGCAATGCCCACCAGTGGTTGTAATAGGGGTACCCGCCACTATCATCCGTGGCCCGGGTATAATACCATCCTCGATTGCTTTTTTTATCGGAAATGCAACTTCATTTCGTGCTCCTAAATCTCGCATGGTCGTAACACCTGAAACTAGTGCAGTGCGAACTGCACCAACCGCCCGCATGGTAAATATTTCGTTGCTTTCAGTAGTGATATGCCTGTAGGCGTCTATCTCACTGGAGCAGTGCATGTGTGAATGTACCTCAACAAATCCAGGCATTATGGTGCCATTCACTACAATTTCATCTGCATCATCTTGAATAATTAAAGCGAACTCAGATTGAGAACCAATCCACGTAATCTTGCCATCCTCTAACATGATAGCTGCTTCGGAGATTGGTTCAGCTCCCATACCGTCAATCAATCTGTCTGCCTTTACCACTAATTTCATAGAGAAATCATCCCCTTTTAGTCGCATTCTGAAAAATCATCGCTCATTATAGCAGGTGTATAAAATTCATTTTGGCCCTTGCACAAACCGTGTACGAGTACCATGCTATTCAAATATATTGTGTTTCGGATCAACCATGCTGAAGTGTGAAGTGCACTTCACACTGGACCCGGTACTCTTTTCTGCTATAATCCCACAAAACCTCGTCTATATATAGGCAAATGCATAATATTACATGGATCCTCTTCTGGATCCCAAACAGTTAGATCATTGCCCGTGCTAAACAGTTCAATCCTATATTTCAATTGGAGACAAAATATGACAACACATTCAAATCTAAATACAGAAACTCTTTTATGGCTACACGAGACTATGCTGACTATCCGGAGGTTTGAGGAGCAGTCTAAGCGAGAGGCCGACGCGGGAAAATTAAGGGGAATTCATTCTTCAATTGGGCAAGAAGCAGTACCTACGGGAATATGTGCACATCTAAGGGATGATGATTATGTTCTAGGTACCCACAGAAGCCATCATCACTGTATAGCTAAAGGGGTAGATCTAAATGAAATGATGGCGGAGCTTCTCGGTAAAGCAACCGGTACCAACAAGGGGAAGGGTGGTACGATGCATATTGCCGATATGACAAAAGGCATGCTTGGAGCTAACGGGGTCGTTGGGTCCAATATACCTGTAGCCACTGGGGTAGCCTTAAGCGCCAAAATCAGAGAAACTGATCAAGTAAGTGTAGTGTTCTTTGGAGATGGCGCCTCAAGCCAAGGAAGTTTACACGAATCCATGAATCTTGCCGGGATTTGGAAGTTACCCATTCTCTTCGTTTGCGAGAACAATCGGTACGCCGAATCCACGCCATTTGAATATTCCGTAGCAGGCGGCTCAGTGGCTAACAGAGCCGCGGGATACGCTATGCCTGGGGTAGTTGTAGACGGCCAATCAGCATTGGAAATGTTTGAAGTTGGTAAAGAAGCTGTCGCCAGAGCTAGAGCGGGGGAGGGACCTACATTAATAGAGGCGCAGACTTACAGATATATGGGCCACATGGGAGCTGACGATCCACTGGGTTACCGTACCCAAGAAGAGGAAGACTACTACGAAGGCCGAGATTGCATAAAAAGAATGGAAGAACACCTTTTGGATGGTGGTTTTGCCACAGAAGAGGAACTTAAGGCCATGAACGAAAGAGTTGTGGAAGCTGTTTCAAAGGCCAGCGAATTTGCCAACGATAGCCCATTCCCTGATCCATCGGAGCTCACTACGGACGTATATGTGTCATATCCCTAGTTGCTAGATAAGAGAATATGAAACTTTTGGAAACCTATTAGTTTATGGGAGATAGAAATGGTTCAAGCCAAAAATGTTAGACAATTATCATATATACAAGCCGTAAATGAAGCCCTTCGCCTAGAGATGGAACGTGATCCATCTGTAATAATAATGGGCGAAGACATCGCAGGCGGAGGGGAGCGAGAAGAATTCCAAGACGCTTGGGGTGGACCTATGAGAATGACCAAAGGTCTAGTCGGCGATTTTGGACGTAATCGAGTCAGGGACACACCAATAGCAGAAGCCGGTTTTATAGGCGCGGGAGTCGGCGCAGCTGCAACAGGACTAAGACCCGTGGTTGACCTAATGTACGTGGGTTTCTTTGGAGTGTGCGGAGATCAAATTCTGAACAATGCGGCGAAAATACATTATATGTTTGGAGGCAAAGTAAACGTGCCACTGACAATAATGACCGGCATAGGCGCCGGAACTAACTCTGCCGCCCAGCACTCAGAGACTGTTTACTCTGTATTTACTCACTATCCAGGTTTAAAGGTAGTTGTTCCATCCAATCCATACAACGTAAAAGGCTTATACGCAGCAGCGATCAGGGATGATGATCCGGTTATCATCTGTAATAACCGACAACTCATGGGACTAAGATTTGATGTAGACGTACCAGAAAATGACTATATTGTTCCAATTGGTAAAGCGGACATCCCGATTGAAGGCAGTGACATAACTCTGGTCGGCATGAGTTACACAACGAGAATATGCATAGATGCAGCCAGGGATTTGGAAGCCAGGGGGTATTCGGCTGAGGTGGTTGATCTCCTTTCACTATCGCCAATGGATGAGGAAGCTATTCTGGAATCAGTAAAAAAAACACGCAAAATTGTGATCGTGGACGAAGACTATCCTCGCTGCAGCATTGCAGCTGATGTAGCAGCATTAGTTGCCGAACAAGCTTTCGACTATTTAGATGCTCCACCCAAACGGCTAAATCCGCCTCATACGTCCGTCCCATACAGCCAACCATTAGAAGCGCTTTTTGTACCGAACAAGGATCAAGTCGTAGAAGCTGCTCTAGAGGCCCTCGAATAGCTCGTTCACGGACGGTCGTTAAAGTTAGTAGAAACAGTGAGGGAATATGGCAGTTTCAATAGTTATGCCTAGGCTTGGCGATTTCATGACCGAAGGAGTAGTGACGAAATGGCACAAGTCATCGGGAGACCATGTGGAAAGAGGAGACGTCGTGGCCTCCGTTGAAGCAGAAAAATTCAATTATGACGTCGAGGCAACAGATCCAGGGACATTGCACATAGCCGCCAGAGAAGGTGACACCGTAGCTGTCGACGCACCTATAGGCTTTTTATTATCGGAGGGCGAATCTCCCCCGGAAATCCAAGACCCAGAAGAATTGAAACCTACTGTCATACCTCGCGCAGCAACACGTAAAACACCCCTAAGACAGAATACAGGCGATGTTATCCCCTCTACTCCTGGTGCTAGACGGTTAGCAGCCAAATTAGGAATCGACCTCTCTGAAATTAGTCCCACTGGCCCCAGGGGTAGGATTGTTGATGCGGACGTGAGACAACATCACGAAGAACTTGGCAAACCTAAAGATCAAAACGGAAAAGTCCCCCCCGGATTTCCGGAACCTCGTGAAATCATTCCGCTCCAAGGGATGAGAAGAGCAATAGCCAAGAATATGAAAGAGAGCCTCAGTAAAACTGCTCAACTCTCGTATTACATAGACATAGATGTGACAGAAGCTCAGTCTATGAGAAAATCACTTTCCAAGGACTCTGGAACACCAATAACTATGGCCGCCATGATTACTAAAGCATGTGCTGAAGCCCTATCACGCGTGCCATCCATGAACACAATTTTGGTAAACGACAACGTTATGTATTTCGATGAAATAAATATAGGAATAGCCGTTGCATTAGATGAAGGCCTCATAGTTCCAACAATAAAGAACGTACAGCAGTTGACACTATCAGAAATATCTAGTGCAATAAAAGAATTATCAACCAAAGCTTCAACAGGGGGACTCTCTTCCGACGATGTCTTAGGGGGAACATTCACTATTAGCGTCCTAGGTGTAGTAGACGGATTTACTCCCATACTAAACCCTCCTCAAAACGCTATTATTGGAGTGGGTCGGAATATACAAAAACCTATCGTCAAAAATGGGGAAATTGTTGTGAGAGACATGATGACGTTGAGCCTAACTGCCGACCATCAAGTGATTGATGGTGCTGTGGCTGTAAGCTTCATGAGACGTCTCCAGCGTGTTTTGGAGCGCCCAGCAAATATACTTGGATAATACAAGCTTCACCTTCAACAAATAATTGTCTTGTGAACCATTTGGGAACAGTCCACAATTAGCAATAAGGCTATGTTACTAATCTGGTGGACCCACCCCATTTCGAGCAATGGCTTTCTACCAAATTCAGAAATTTGGAAAGATATGTCTCACTACGAACCGAGTCCAGAGTCATAATTAGTGCATCTTCACGATTATCTGTGTAATAAGCTTTTCTCATCCCGCGCTCGCTAAATCCATATTTTTTATAAAGATTTTGAGCCACGTAATTGGATATTCTAACCTCCAATGTTAGAACATCGTAATTACGAAACATTGTCTGCTCAATTGCACTAATCAGAAGAAGTTCCCCAATACCACGACCCTGATATTGTGGGCTAACACCGACTGAAACAACATGGACGTCATCAACCATGTACCACAATCCGACAAATCCTACCAATTTATTCGACTCAGCTAGGCCTGAAGAACTTATACCCGACAGAACGTTCTTAGCACTATTCAATAATCGAACCAATGGAAAATACTCGTTGTTTGCCTCGTCGACTGATATTACAGGATCATCACCCGGGTTCGGCTTTATATCTTCAAACGCCACTAAATATCTTGCCAGTTTATTTACTAATTCGCGACGAAAAGATGTAGGGGGAAATAACGTAGGGAAGGCTTCTTTTTCAACCAAAGAAGCCTTCCTAATGTCACGATCATCCATTGGACGTACCGAAAACAACATCTGTTCCATATTAGCTTGATGATTTGGCAAATTCATTCCATATCTTTTCTTAACATAATCTGTTTAATGTATATTCAACTGGGTATGTTCGTTTTAATGGCAAAAACCTAGCAACCCTCGCCACCACAATTTAAACAGTTATGGACGAATCAGGTCAACAACCTCGTTTATTGACTCAACTATCCAGTCTGGTCGTATTTGTGAACCTTTCGGTATTTCCTCATTCTTGGGATTCACCCAAACAGAAGTAATCCCTAATTGTTTAGGAGCCACTACTTCCCACTCGTAATTATCCCCAATCATCCATGTATCTTCTGGTCCATAACCCAAATACTCCATAGCAAACTGGTAAACTTTCATATCTGGCTTACCTATCCCAAATTCACCTTCAATTAACACAAGATCAAAAAATGAAGATAAATTGTAAGCGTCAATCTTTCGACGTTGAGTGGCACTGTCACCATTCGTGACTAGAGCCATTCTCAAATCTAAGGCTCTAATAGTTCTTAGTGTATCTATGGCACCGTCATAAGGCTTTAGGCCAGATAATCTCTGATCCTGATAGCTCTCTGCCATCTCCTCAACAATTTCCGGGGATTGAATCCCTAGACTACAAAAAGCATTTTGGACTATGACCATGGATGAATTTTCCAAGCCCAGCCTGCCAAGGCGATGTCTAACAGGTTCACTCCAATACCATTTTCGACTCTTAGTAATCACTCTAAGTAAATTCTCCTCCGTAACACCCGGTATATGGGGAGAAAACATTCTAATCACGCTTCTCCAGATCAATTCCGACTGATTCCCAAAACTTAAAATGGTATCGTCTAAATCAAACAAAATAGCCTTAGGACAATTATTCAAAAACTTATCCTTTTCTCTGCGCTCATGCAACTTAGTCATAGGCAAAAACCGCAATAGTACTTACAACAAAGTTATCCAATACTATCAGTCCGTAAGCAGACAGCAAGTTCAAGCAAGATTATAGTTAAAAAAATTAAACTTTTTTTATCCATTTAAATATTTGACGAGTATTTTAAGCAGCCTTTTTACGCTGCATTTTTCTTAAATACCCTTTAATAACTGAGATTTATAGCCCTTTACTAATATATATACGTACATTTGTTCTTTACTAATTGAGTTTTTCGTCTAAGAATGATACAATAAAGTCCTAAATTAACTTGCAACTTTTGCACAAATTTAGTCCACTTATATGTGGTATTCACCACTCGGAGAACTATCGGCAGAGCCATCCGGTAAAATTAGCCGCTACTAACTTCAACTATGCGGATTTGTGGTCTGGGCTCAATGAAGTATGCGAGTTAGGTAGGCATTCGAAAGGATTCATCAATGGCAACACGAAGAAACGGTGAAGACGAATATACCGCAGGCGATATACAAGTCCTTGAAGGAATGGAAGCTGTCAGAAAGCGTCCTGGCATGTACATTGGCAGTACGGATCAACGAGGATTGCATCATTTAATATACGAGATCGTCGACAATGGCGTTGATGAATTCATGGCAGACTTCGCATCGGGTATCAAAATCGATATAAACGAAGATGGGTCAGTTAGGATTGAAGACGATGGGCGAGGTATACCTGTAGATATCCACCCTACTACAAAAATGACAGCAGTCGAGACAGTTATGACAACGCTACACGCTGGTGGCAAATTTGGGGGGAAAGCGTATGCGGTTTCCGGGGGGCTTCACGGAGTAGGCGCATCCGTTGTAAACGCTCTCTCAGAAAATCTCACAGTGGAAGTATATCGTGAAGGCCAGGTACATAAACAACATTTTTCGAGAGGTAAAAAAGCTTCAGAACTAGAATCGGAGCCCTTGCCAAGAGGTCAAAAACGAAATACTGGAACCGTCGTGACATTTAGCCCCGATAGAGAGATTTTTGGTGATTATCTATACGATTTCAACACACTTTCACAACGATTCAAAGAAATGGCCTATCTAAATAAAGGCCTACAAATCAGCTTCAAAAGTAATTGGAAAGGCCACGAACAGGCTTGGCCGAATAATGAAGTTACTTACTATTTTGAGGGAGGGATCTCAAGCTTCGTACGTAGTTTAAATCAAAACAGAGTCGTTTTACACAAGGATCCAATTTACGTGGAACGGTCGGACAACGGAACTATCGTTGAATGCGCCCTTCAATACAACGACAGCTATACAGAATACGTACACTCATTTGCAAACTGTATCAACACAATAGATGGCGGAACACACATCACAGGGTTCCGAAGTGCAATAACTCGTATTATCAACGATTATGGGCGAAAACAAAAACTGATTAAAGATAACGAACCTAACCTTTCCGGTGACGACACTAGGGAAGGTATGGCAGCAGTTATAAGCGTGAAGCTTACGGACCCTCAATTTGAAGGACAAACAAAGACACGACTAGGTAACCCAGAGGTCAGAACTCAGGTAGAAAGTGTTCTGGCTGAAGCTGTTCAATATTACCTGGAGGATAATCCACAAGAAGCTAAGCGTATTCTCGAAAAATGTTTAACATCCCAGCGTGCTAGGGATGCTGCTCGAAAAGCGCGCGATCTCATCATCAGGAAAAACGCAATGGATGGCGGAGGCTTACCAGGCAAACTTGCTGATTGCTCGGAAAAGAATCCAGCGCTGTGCGAACTATATCTGGTAGAGGGAGATTCGGCAGGCGGTACTGCAAAAATGGGTCGCGATAGAAGAAATCAAGCCATTTTGCCCTTATGGGGTAAGATACTAAATGTCGAAAAGGCTAGGGCTGATAAAATATTGGGACACGACGCTATAAGATCCATGATCACCGCTATAGGGGCAGGATTAGACGATGATATAGACTTAACGAAATTAAGATATCACCGAATTATCATCATGACGGATGCAGATGTAGACGGATCACATATACGGACTCTATTGCTTACCTTTTTCTTTAGACATATGCGTGCCCTGATAGAGCATGGCCATATGTACATTGCACAACCTCCCTTATACAAAATCTCTTCCGGTCGCCAACAGCATTATGCATACAGCGAGGGTGAACGCGAAGGAATAATGACTCAGCTTGAAGGAAAGAGGAACATAAATCTTCAGCGTTACAAAGGACTCGGAGAAATGAACGCTGATCAACTATGGGATACAACTATGGATCCTGACAAGCGTACCTTGTTGCAAGTATCTATAGCGGATGCTGAGGCAGCTGACAACATATTCTCTGTGCTAATGGGAGACGTGGTAGAGCCAAGGCGTAATTTTATTCAAGCTCACGCCCTTGAAGTACAAAATCTGGACGTCTAAAGAAGCTCATATTAACCGAACTAGTAATATACATCGAAGAAGGAAGACACAGAATAAGCACTTATAACCCGCTAAGGCCACATTCCAGTGCTTAGATATCTCTCTCCAATGTCATTGCATAGCGTCACAAAACAACCGCTACTTTCCCTTCGTGCTATCGTAGCAGCCCCTTGCAAATATGCACCTGACGACTGTCCTGCAAACAGCCCCACACTGGCCATAAGGTGAGACATTTCGTAACTTTTATCAACATCAACCACAATCATTTCGTCAACAACCGTTTCGTCAAATATCTTAGGAATAATATGTCCTTCCCCCAATGGTTTAAGACCCTCTACACCAGGCCATTCCGGTGGGTTTATTCCAATAATCTTAACGTCATTATTGTATTCTTTCAATCGCCGACCAACACCCGTTATTGTTCCTCCTGTACCTACCCCGGCTACGAAATGAGTGATGTTAGGAACTTGTTCTAGGATCTCAACTGCAGTAGTGTCGTAATGAGCCATCGGATTGTTCTCATTGTCATATTGAGATCTATAATAATATTTGTCCGGATTTTTTTCGTAAAGTCTCTTAACTTCATACAAGGCTTCATCGTAACCTAGCATAGGATCCGTAAAAATAATTTCAGCCCCGTGAGATCGAATGCGCCTTTTCCTCTCTTCACTAGCATTTTCTGGCATTACTAATGTCACCTTGTAGCCTAGTACCGCACCAATCATGGCATATGCTATCCCTGCATTTCCCGAAGTTGCATCTAGAACCGTCTTATCCTTGGTTAATTCCCCCGACAATATAGCCTCTACTAACATTCTCATAACCGGTCTATCTTTTATTGATCCCCCGGGGTTCAGATGTTCATATTTCACATTAATTGAGCTATTTCCAATATCCATCGGAAGATCCAATTTAACCATTGGAGTATTTCCTATCGCCAGAAGGGCAGGATAGTTTGATATGAACTTAAGATACTCGCGTGACAGGGGCAATGTAGCCTCCTTGAAATGACAATCTTAGTAAATCAATATTTCCTCAAGTCTTTGAAGTCTTTGCCCAAAAAGAGTATACCCATCACTCAATATATACGTCCAGCTTTATTTTACGAGAGATATGACTTCTAAGTCGGAATCTCTATTATCATGTAAAATACTGAATGAGCAGAATAAGATACCATTTTGTGCGGTGGTAATATGGCAAATAAAGATATTGAGCGACTAGCTAAAGAGATCAAGGCACGACTCAATTATCATAATCACAGATATTATGTGCTGGACGATCCAATAATTGAAGATGCTCAATATGACGGTCTAATGCAAGAACTTAGAGAGATCGAACAGCAGCACCCTGAAATTATAACAATTGATTCTCCCACACAACGCATTGGAGCTCTCCCATCGCAACGTTTCGCACAAATCACACATCCGACCGCTATGATGAGCCTCAATAATGCCTTTAACTTTGAAGATTTCATGTCTTGGCATAGACGGGTCAGTGCTATGTTGGAACAAGATAGTTTCGAATTAGTGTGTGAATTAAAATATGACGGATTGGCCGTGGCTTTAACCTATCAAGATGGTGTATTAATTAGAGGGGCAACTCGTGGAAATGGATATATAGGTGAGGATGTTACCTCAAATCTCCGTACTATCAAGAGTATTCCGTTGAGACTTTTGGATCCTGGCGCATCCGGTACTCTAGAAGTAAGAGGAGAAGTGTACTTTCCCAAATCCAGTTTTACAAAGCTAAACAATGAGCGACTCGCGAAAGGACAGCCTACTTATGCAAATCCTCGGAACACAGCGGCTGGGTCCCTTAGACAACTAGACTATAAAATCACTGCCAGTCGACCCCTCGACATATATGTTTACTCATTAGGCTACCTCAGCGAGGCAAGTAATAATGATGTGTATATGACTCAAATGGACACTCTGACACATTTGAAATCCCTAGGCTTCAGGACAAGTGCTCACGTGTCTCTAGTGTCCACACCTGAAGAAGTGGAAGCATTTTACTCACGTTGGATTGATAGCCTGGATGGTATTGATGTTGCCGCGGACGGAGTCGTAGTAAAAGTAAATAGATTTGACTATCAACAACATCTTGGCAATGTTGGCCGTGAGCCCCGATGGGCAGTCGCTTACAAATTTCCTGCCGAAAGGGCAGTTACTAAACTTCTTGATATTCGGGTAAATGTTGGTAGAACAGGCAGCATTAATCCCTTTGCAATCTTTGATCCTACAATAGTTGGTGGTGCAAAAATTAAACAAGCCACACTTCACAACATTGACTACATAAGAGGCAAAGATTTGCGCAGAGGCGATTATGTAGTTATTGAACGGGCAGGGGAGGTTATCCCCCAAATAGTAGACGTCATTCAATCTAGACGAACAGGTAAAGAACTCTCATTTGACGATGACGAGGACTTGCAACGCTTATTCATACATTGCCCAAGCTGTAAACATTCGACGGTCAGAACGGTTGACGAAGCTGCCGTGTATTGCATTAATCCTAGGTGCCCCGACCAACTGACCCGACTTGTAGAACATTTTGTCAGCAAGAATGCTATGGATATAGAAGGCCTTGGTACTAAATTAAGCTCAAATTTAATTGAACTCGGGCTCATTACTGATGTCGCTGATATTTATGAACTAACAATTGACAAACTAGAAAACATAGATCGTATGGGAATGAAAAGCTCTAATAATCTTGTAAAAGCGATCACAACCAGTAAAACCAAACCCTTTTCAAGAGTTCTCACAGGGCTCGGAATTCGCCATGTAGGCTCAGAAGTAGCAGAACTACTATGTAGATACTACACAGACATAGACAGCCTAATTGATGCCACAGAAGAGGACTTAACCAAGCTATCTTCCATAGGACCCAGAATTGCAGAAAGTATAACCGCCTATTTCCTCTCTTCATCAAATCGAACAATAATTGAAAAGCTCAAGAAAGCTGGGGTAAATCTGAAAGCTGACAATCCTAATGAATCCTTTAGTGACAAGCTAAATGGTCTCAGGTTCGTAGTAACTGGTCGACTACAGAACTCAAGTCGATCGCAAATACAGCAGCGTATTAAAGAATCAGGTGGACTAGTTAGTGGTAGTGTAAGCAATAAAACCGATTATGTTATAGCCGGAGAAGATGCAGGCAGTAAGTTGATCGATGCAAACAATCTAGGTGTGCAAATCATAACAGAAGAAATTCTTGAGCAAATGCTATACGATGATTAAATTGGCGAGGCCCTTCATATCCTACAAAAAAGCAGGCACCACTTTATTCAAAAATAATTCCAATTGGCTCTCTTGTTCCATAGCCGCAAAACGTACGATTATAGTTTCTGCACCGTTTTCAACGTACTGATTTATTCGTTCAATTACGCTTTCAGATGTACCATAAGGTCCCCACCTATCACCCCAATAATTCAATCCGTAATAAGCTTGTAAAAACCTATTAGCTTCTCTTTCAGCATGAACTTTGTTCGTAGCTATATTAACTGTCATATAAAAAGTACGTTCCATGGCTGCGAAATCTCTTCCTAGCTGTTCTGCATGCCACTCAATTCTATCCAATAATAGACGGTACTCATTCGGATGATCCGATATAGATATAATTCCATCCCCCAGCCTTGCAGAACGCGCAAATTGACTTTCGCTGCCTGAATGCCAATGGGCAGCCATTAAAAATGGCACACCTTTTCCTTGCAGCGCAGTGGGACGTACCTTTAAAGACTCTAATTGAAAATGGTCTCCAGAATAAGCAACTACTTCACCGGCTGTCAAACGCTTCGTTATATCGACTACCTCTTCGAAGCGACTAGCACGACGCTTAGGGTCCACACCAGCATTTCTCCATTCTTGTCTTTGATCTTCATTAAATACTCCTCCTACACCTGCTCCAATAATAAGGCGGCCACCGGATATTACATCCAAGGTGCCAAGCACATGCGACAACGTCACCGGATGGCGTAACGCGGCTAACAATACTGATGTGCCGAGCCTCACATGTTCAGTATTACTCGCAACAGCTGCTAAGGCAGTTAATGGTTCCAACCTTGGCTTAGCAGTAAGACTATCTCCTACCCAAACAGAATCCAAACCCGCTTTTTCTACCTCTCGGGCCATGGTGATAATAGGCTTAATATTCTGAGGGTTAGGTGCAGTCATAATAAGATGACGGGTAGGCAATAGAACGCCTAATTTAACAGTATTAGCCATAAATCACCGCATTCCTGAGAAAATAAGTCATTAATAAATACTCGTGATTGCTGTGCCAAATAGTAGTCATATCTACTGAACGGCCCCTATGTAGGTAGTCCTGAAATCAGGGTCTATTTGTTCACATATCAGGAAATCTTCCGGCGTATCCAGGTCCAATGCAAATCCGTCAGATTCACATATCTCGAAATCTGCTCCTAATGCCTTTATTTGCTCTCTGTGCCGTTGGAAACTGTTCTTACCTAATGCCGGCTGGAATTCTGAACAAATAGGAACTAACATCCCATTCGTACCACCATCACGCTGAGCAGGCGACAAAACCAGAGTCTCACCGTCATTCGACAGACTTATCAGTTCATCAATATCTCCACTTTTCAAGAAAGGCAAATCAGCAGGAATATACATTGCAACTAGCTTACTCCTTTTCGCCAATGAAAAAGCCTTCGACAGAGACTCATTTAAGTCATTGCCCATATCATGGCACCAATCAGCACCTAAAGCCAACGTTTCGCTGCGTACTCTTTGGTCCCCTCCTACCACCCAAACATAGTCAACATTAGACAACAAGGCAGATTTTGTGACTCGTCGAAACATTTCTATACTAAGAGTAGCCCGCTCTTTATCGTCAAGAATCATAGAAAGTCGTGTCTTACACAAGGCCAATGGTTTCATCGGTAGGACTGCCACAATTCCTGTCATCAAATTATGTCACACACAAATTGTGCTAGCCGCTCTTTATCTGCTTCCGTGTTCATTATAGTATTGGTCATTTCTACCCGCATACCTAATTGTTCCACCTCATGGCATAGTGATTCATCTAAATTATCCATAACAAAAATATCACAGAGGCCTACATACTGCTTAGCTACTCCTACACAAGATACATCATGTCCTAATTCCAGTAACATTTTTGCTGCCGGTCCTTTTATCGCTGTGCCATTTACAATGGGACTGACAGCGATTCTAGTACCTCCAAAACCCTCTATCGATGCCTTGACACCCGGTATAGACAGTATTGGCGCAAGACTTACAAACGGATTAGAAGGGCAAAATAACAAGCACTCAGAAAATTCTAAGGCGTCAGCAAAACCCGGAGAGGGCACAGAATCCTCTGCACCTTCAAATTTGATACTTTCCACCACAGGAGCACACTGATTTTTTACAAAATAAGTTTGCATTGGCAATTCACCGACGTCGGTGGAAAGTACAGTGCGTACTCTATCGTCGGTCATGGGAACTATTCTATGCTCAATACCCAGAGCATCAGATAAAGTTCTGGTTACTTGAGATAAAGTCCATCCTTTTTTCAGCATATCGGTCCGCATAATATGTGTCGCAAAATCCAAGTCCCCCAAATTGAACCAGCTATCCACACCAAGCGATTTCAATCTATCCAAAATCCTATAACTATCATCTAAAATACCCCAGCCAGTGTGGGGATTAGAGACTCCTGCAAGAGTATACATCACAGTATCTACGTCTGGGGAAACATGAAGTCCAAAGAATTCCTCATCATCACCGGTATTTACCACGACAGTAAGTTTACCAACCGGTTGTATTATACTCATGCCCAATGCAAGTTTCGCACCGCCGACTCCCCCGGCAAGAGCAACAACTCCTCTAGTCATAAATCCCCCAAATCTTTGACCTATAATAAAATGGGCACGTCTACCCCTACGATCAATCCGTTATTCTCACCAATACAAGAATACTGTAACATCTATGTTAAAATCGTCGCAACGTGGCCCCATGCCCTATCGTGAATACTGACGGAGCTCAATATCTATATCACCCATCTTTCTCTCACTAATTTTCGCAACTACAGAGACCTAGACCTGCCACTTAGTCAAGGTCTAGTGGTATTTGAAGGGGAAAATGGACAGGGGAAAACTAATCTATTGGAGGCTATTCATATCCTCTCAGTAGGAAAATCCACACGCACATCCAGTGATCGCGACTTAATCCCTCAATATCCAGAATTGGCATCCAATCAAGAAATGTATTCCAGGATAGCTGCAGAAATAAGTACAGAAAACGAAACCACACAACTCCAGATAGATTTTCAAAGTAGTCGCGTCGAACAAACCAGTGAAAGTCAATTCGCCGATACGAATATACTCTCGGTAAGGAAATTTTTCAAAGTTAACGGAGTTTCAAAGAGGGCTTCTTTGGCTGTAGGACAACTAAATGCTGTAATGTTCAGTGCGGACGATCTTAGCATAATCTATGGTCCTCCTTCAGTTCGTCGCAAATACATAGACATCTTAATCTCTCAAACAGATCTCAAATATCTACAATGTTTGCAGCGATATAGAAACATCTTAACTCAGCGGAACTCTCTACTGAAAATGATAAGGCAGGGCCGTTCTGATCCCATGGAACTTAGCTACTGGGACGATCAATTAGTGAACGAAGGAAAATATATTATAGAAAAACGCTCAAATGTAATTTTAAAACTTTCGAATATCGCAAGTTCAATTCACACCGAGCTAAGCGGGATATCAGATAATCTCCACATCGTTTATAAACCTAGCATCGGTGCTATATTAAAAAACGATGTCACTGGGCTATTTTATCAAAAATTAAGCGACTCAAAAGTCAAAGAATCCGCGAGCGCAGTTACTTTAACGGGACCACATCGAGACGATCTAACCATAACAGTAGACGAAATGGACACTTCAAAGTATGGGTCCAGGGGGCAAGCCCGTACAGTTGTGCTAGCAATGAAATTGGCAGAAGCTGAGTACATCAAATTTCTTCGTGACAAAGGACCTATATTGCTATTAGATGACGTCTTGTCAGAATTGGATCAAAATCATAGATCTCATGTATTAGATAGGGCACGCCAATACGATCAGACTTTTATTTCTACAGCAGATATTTCTTCTCTGGGAAGCTGTCTAGGAAAATCACTGACCATATACACAATTTCTGATGGGCTTATCAAAGAATATAATCCCATTTAGTAGGTCAAGATAGACTTCACATTCCATACCATCGTGACATTCTAGTGCAGTACGTATAATGTGCCATCTCCAGCCGGAAGATAAAGCTTTTGCCCAGCAAATACCGGGGCTGCATCAAAGATTCCTTCTGTGGCAACTTGCCACTTCTCCACACCGGAATTGGCATTAAGGCCATACACCGTGCCATCAGGGGTTCCAAAAATTAAAGTATCACCTACTACCAGAGGCGTTGATCGAAGCATTCTCTGCTTAGTATTAAACGTCCACTTATTCTCACCTGTTGCTGCGTTTATAGCATAAACTTTGCCTGATAAACCCGGCATATAAAGTGTATCATTGGCCAATGCCATATTCCCTTGGAACCTATCTTTAACACGTGAAACCCAAAGATGGGAATTAGGAAATGGAGGAGATGGCGCTAACTGCCATACCCATAGTTGTAACCATATTCTGCGGATTGATTTCTCAAAAGGAAGTATCCTTGCAGTTGCATGGAAGGCACGCGTTAAGCCAGTAGCAGCAGATACATATACAATGCCATCTGATATGACTGGGGAATTTTCTAATGCCGAGCCTGATTGAAAAATAGCTCTGTGCTTACCAGTTTTAGAGTTTAAGACATACGTGTACCTATCCCTGGAACTTGCGACAAGTACATCCCCTTCTATCGCAAAAGAAGAAACAATACTCCCTCCAGTTTCATAATCCCAATGCAAATCTCCATTCAAGGCATCTATTGCATAAATCTTCCCGTCTACCGCACCTATATATAACAATCCTCCATAGACTATCGGAGATGCATATATCGGATACCCTATGTCATACTCCCAAATTAATTGTCCCGTATCTTGGTGCACGGCAAGCAAGCGCCCATCCCTAAGGCCGAAAAAAACGAATTCGCCCGCCACGGCAGGAGAAGATTCTACTGGCCCCATCGACACTTGGTGGATCCATCGAATCTCACCTGTATTTGAATTCAGTGAAACCAGACGACCATCACCGGTTGCCATGTACAGATTGTCATCTACTACAGCCGGCGAAGACAGAAGTGGAAACTCCGTCTCAAAATTCCACAAAACATCTAGCTTCGGTTCCCAATTGGGGACATCAGCGTAACCCGTCCTCCCATTGTCTCTTTGAAACATCACGGAATCCTGTGATTCGTATGTAGAAGTCATGGGGGAGCTGGGCTGATTATTGACTACCGTAAAATCCATAGAATTATAGGCCACTAACAATGCCAAAAGAACAAGTGGCAATACTATCGCAAGTAATCTAATTCGTCTCTTATTCCTTAGAGAACGATCCCGCCGAGAGCTTAGCAACAATTCTTCTTCTTCCGTAATGAGAACTGCAGAATCTAAAGAGCCCAAGCATTGGGAGCATCTAGTCACAGTTTGTGGATTAACTTGATTGCATAGAGTACACATCAATCTATTTTGTTGTGAGTCAGGAAACGGTGGCACTTCAGCACCCATAGATGAAAGCCTCATTAACAATTATTCTAAGACGACGAGTTACCTATTCGCACTCGCACTGATTCAGTAATTTAACATTGCTGACACGTGG
>Ga0310344_10000990_pt1 | contig 21988 bp, 19 predicted proteins | sample HC15DNA20200_MG_FD_203801 | JGI IMG/M metagenome (GOLD analysis project Ga0310344, IMG submission 203801) | Marine microbial communities from station ALOHA, North Pacific Subtropical Gyre - HC15-DNA-20-200_MG | ecosystem: Environmental > Aquatic > Marine > Oceanic | place: Pacific Ocean: North... | reverse complement strand
AGATAAACTCCCGCGTTGGAGATCCATCTCCCCATACCACTACCTGGTCCGCACCGTTGTTACGAGCATCGCTACACTTCCTTATCAACGCGGGAATCACGTGTGATGTTTCCGGAGCAAAATTATCGCCCGGACCATAAATATTCGCTGGCATCAGAAAAATTGAGTTGAAACCGTATTGTTTTCGATAAGATTGTGACTGCACCAACATCATCTTTTTTGCAAGGCCGTAAGGGGCATTAGTCTCCTCCGGGTAACCATCCCAGAGGTCATCCTCACAAAACGGAACCCTGGTGAACTTCGGATATGCACATACCGTTCCAACAGCTACGAACTTTTTTACTCCTGAGCGCCAGGCCTCATGCATTAACTGTACGCCCATCATCAAGTTATCATAAAAGAACTCCGCAGGCCGAGCACTGTTTGCACCGATTCCACCAACATTCGCTGCCAAATGAATAACTATATCAGGCTGTGCCTCCGCGTAGAGTTGCTGCACTGCATCTAGAATACGCAAATCATATTCACTACGGCGTGGTATGGCCACATCCGTACAACCACGTTCAAGTAGTTTGTTAACAATCGCTGCGCCTAGAAATCCGGCGCCACCGGTGACACACACACTTTTTTCATTCCAAAACAGATTATTCATGTTCATTTCTATGTTCTATGATGTTCTATGTGAGAAGCATACAATCGATTTTAGGCAAGCTCCGCCCTTGCGACACATCCTTAGGTGCCTTCCATAAACAGTTTTCATGTTGCTACACTGCCAGAGCCCGACCCGCACCCCGCGCGCACACGAGGGAGTCTGTGACCACCCGAACGGGCGGTCATCCAAGGCCTAGTGACGGCGGCGTCCCCGCCGCCTTCTGTGTCGCTTTACTATATCCCCCGCATCAAGTTCAAGCGGGAAAGAGCATCTACCCACATTACCAGCACTGCGCAGCACGGCCAAGAGAACACGAACGCGTTCACGACCCGGTAGTTGTGAATCAAATAGGGCACTATAGCCACTGAACGGCCCGCGCGTCACTTGCACTGAATCCCCCTTTTTAAATCCCACGGGCACTGCGTCTCCTATTTCTTGCACTTCACTAAGTCTAGCCCTCAAGCCGGTAACAATGTGTTCCGCAACAACTGCAGGTTGACCGCCAAATTGAACTACTCCATCAAGACCAGGAATCCACTTGAGTGCATTGCTGCCAATCTGTTCAAGATCCGCACGTACAAACAGATAGCCAGGAAAAAAAGCGATTCTCCGCACATCTTTTTTTCCTTTCCGTTGCCGATAGTACGTAGGATAATAGACCTCAACATCACGAAGTCTCAGTTGCGATACTACCAAGTGTTCTTTCCTAGGTTTAGTTCGCAACACATGCCACTTGAGCCTATGAGTAACATGAAGTTCCCGCATCATGTCCTAACGTTATCCCTCTCCACAGAATGGTTCAATTCCACTTCGACTGTAGACATCTCAAGGCGATAGTCACTACCAACACATCTAACAACCCAATCAGCTGTAACGTTCGTCAAGATAACACCATGCTCTAATAAGGTAAGTTTGAGAATATCAGCAGAGTCACCATCTCCTCTAAGAAGAACGTTCTCAATTCCCCGATTCTGAATTTCTGCAGCCATCGCTCTAGCAGCCCTACGCAATTTCCGATAGACACCCAGTGAACGCTCCATATACTCGCTCGTGCGACGTGCCAACAGGGCCACTCCCTCGGGCGTTAGATGATATTTCAAGCGAGTTCGCTGCATACGCGTGGCCTTCACATATCCCTTAGCCACCATACGCTTTATATACCAGTTCACGCTACCCACCGCTACGCCAAGCTGAGACGCTAGTCCCGCCTGAGTAACGGTAGGATTGTCCGCTATAGCGTCAAGAAGACGATACTCATAATCTCTCATCAATACTTCATCCCACAGTATTCAGTTTTTGAATTCTAACTAAGTGATTTGCTTTCGTCAAGCGTAGTGCCTGCACCGTAGCCCATCCGTAGGCAGGTCGTGGAGCATTAGCGGCCTAGGTTGAACACAACCCTACTTCCATCACTGTCAAACGCGAAGGGAAGCTCACGTAAGGACGAAAGCGCATTTCGTACATCATCCTGGTATGCCAATGGGCAGTACAACAGTAGAAAACCACCGCCTCCCGCGCCAGAAATCTTGCCACCAAGAGCTCCCGCTTCTCGTGCTGCCCGGTAGTGTTCATCAAGAGTAATATTGGTAACACCACTCGCCAAACCCTTTTTAAGCTCCCAGCCCTGATGCAACAGTTCACCAAATTCGGACAGGTCGTCACTCTTCAAACAGTCCCGAGCCTGAAGGGCTAGATTACGCAATCCTACAAGGCTGGCACGGCGTTCACCAATGTTATCCCTCTGTTCAGTAAGGACACTAGCCGAAGGACGGGTGATATGCGTATAAAACAACATCAAATTGCGATTGAGTCTTAGTAACAGTTCCTGACCAAGACCTAGGTCAATCACACTCACCTTACCATCCTCTTGGAAGTCCAACTGACGTAAGCCACCATAGGCGGCAATATACTGGTCTTGCACTCCAATAGGCTTGCCGCAACGCTCAATCTCAATCTCACATGCCTGGCGCGCCAAAGTTTCAGCAGTGACTAAGTGTCCACGGAAAGCGTAAAGTGCCTGCAACAGACCTACCGTAACACTACTGGAGGAACCCAATCCAGTACCGCTTGAGGGTACGTCAGCAAGAGTGGTGATTTCTACTCCCTGCTCAACTTCGGTTACTCGCATCGCCTCACGCACCAACTCGTGATCCAGTTCCGTAAAATTCTCTACGATTTCCTTCTTCGAGTAGTTGACGTAAACTTTGTGGTCAAATCTCTGTTTGACAATGACATAGATGTATTTGTCAATAGCAGTTGAGAGAACAGCACCGCTATGCTCGCGATAATATTCAGGGAAATCAGTACCACCGCCAAGGAAACTTATACGTAACGGAGTGCGAACAACAATCATGGAGTCTAATCCCCTACCCCTACCAACTGATCTAGACCCTCACTAGCATAACTATGCAGCGCTTCTTTTAGTCGATCTTCTGGGATCAACAGTGTGGCTCTTATCCAGTCCTCCAATGTCTGCAAGTCACTCCCGCTAGCCAAACGACTGCCTGCTAGCACACGGCATATTTGTGCGTGCTCAGTATTCTCACGTCTCTCCTCGGCTTCAATAAGTTCCTCGTGCAACTTTTCTCCTGGTCGCAAACCACTGAACTCAATAGGAATGTCAACGCCTGGACGTAGACCACGCAGCCGAATCATGCGCTCAGCTAGTTCGTTGATGCTAATACTCTCGCCCATTTCCAGCATAAACAAATCCCCCCCCTGAGTGAACACCGCCGCCTGAATAACCAACCGCACTGCCTCTGGAATTGTCATGTAAAAACGAGTGATGTCACGATGAGTAACGGTAACCGGACCTCCAGCTAGAATCTGCTTCTCAAACAACGGTACCACGCTGCCACGACTGCCGAGGACATTGCCAAAACGCACACTGGTGTAAAGAGTAGAGTGGCTTTCAGATGCCAGTCTTGCAATCACATGCTCAGCTAGAAGCTTAGTTACCCCATAAACGCTAACCGGTTCAACTGCTTTGTCAGTGGAAATCAGCACCAACCGTTCAACACCCGCAATTCCTGCAGCCCTACCCACATTTAGCGTACCAATCACATTAGTACGCAATACAGTCCTTGGGTGCAATTCCATAAGTGGTACATGCTTGTATGCTGCTGTGTGGAACACCACTGCCGGACGGTAGCGCCCAAATATGTCGGTCATCTCTTTTGCACTGGTGACATCAGCCACTCGTACTGCCAAGTTATCAACTCCAAGTTGCATGCGCACTTCAGATTCTAATTCGTACAATCCAGTCTCGTTGATATCAACCGCTAATACCTTGTCTGGATTAAAATTCATTACTTGACGACACAGCTCAGAACCAATTGATCCAGCTCCACCAGTCACCACAACAGTCCTTCCAGTAAGCATTCCACTACATGCCTCAATGTCAATCTCCGTAGGAGCACGTCCAAGCAAGTCATGAACGGTTACGTCACGTACAAGCGGCACATTAGGTTTTTCGGCAAGTGACTCAAAAACATCAGGAACAATCTGTATTCGAGCCGGAGTGCGCTGACAAATGCTGAGAATATCTCGAAAAGCCTCTCCAGAAATAGCATGTATAGCAAGCACAATGAGTTCAACTCTGTGAATAACAACCAACTCGGGCAACTGATCTCGGTTACCAATAATTGGGATACCATGTACATTAAAGCCTTGCTTGTCTACATCGTCATCAATGAAACCAAGCACCTGATAACCGCGACCGCCTCTCCGGTTCTGCAATTGCCAAGAAAGAGACTGACCAGCTTCGCCCGCACCCACAATCAACGCCCTAATCGGTCCTCTTCCCGCCACGCTCTGTTCCCTCGCACGTCTCAAACGAAAGAGCGTACTTGATAGGAGACGAGTCCTAAAACGCAAAAGGGTGAAGCCAGCAGCGGAAAGAAAACTCCCAAGGGCTAACGCACTCAACGGAAACGGCCGAATTGTAGGCTCTAAACGTACAGCTGGCAGTAAATCTAGAAGCATCAGAGGAATCGCAGCTCCAAACCATGCCTGCACCACGATAAGTGCATCAGGGGAGCTGGCAAATCTCCACAGGCGACTGTACATTCCGGACCAATGATTAGACACAAGATGCACAATCACGATCGCGGTGGTGAAAGTACTCAAAGCCTCTAGGTAATGAGTACTGGGGGCTGCCCCACCAAAGCGTCCTGTAAGCGCCACCCGATAGGCAATTACCACGATCATAGCATCTCCGAGTACGTACCAACCAGATCGCCTCATAAATCGGATTATCATCGTCCAGATTGCGTTCATAGTATGACCATTATAACTGCTCACTGTTGAGCCATTGCAACTCGCGTTCCAAACCATGATTGAAATCCAAAGGTGTGAAATGCAAATCGGTAACGGCCGCATTAATGTCCACCACCTTATCCTCTTCAATACGAGCAGCCTGTTCAGGGGTAATACGAAGACCAAGGCGGAAGAATACGGAAAGGAAAGCCCGTGCCAGACGAGGCGCAACGTATACTTTGACCACACTGCGTTGAAGTCTCTCGCAAACTATGTCAATCATCTGAACAAAAGATATCGGGGTGGCTCCGCCAAGATTATACACTTTTCCAATTGCATTTTCAGTAGACGAGGCCTGCACCACAGCCCTAGCGACATCCTCCACAAAAACTGGCTGTTGAAGTGCATCTCCCCGCCCAACAATCGGAATTACAGGCCAACGTCGAAGGTAACAAATCAGTCTCCAGACGTTCCGGTCACGAGGACTGCCGTAAATCATTGTTGGGCGCAGAATGGTGTAATTTAGGCCACTTTTGGCAATCAACTTCTCTGCTTGGACTCGCACATCCTTGGTAGCTGCAGGTAGTCGAGTGAATACCGAAGCGCTGCTCACGAACACAGTCCGCTCGACACCGGAGGATTGTGATGCTGCCACTATGTCGGCAGCATGTCCGAATCCCAACGACGCTATATTTAAGAACACGTCAACACCCTGTAGGGCATGCGCCAATACCGCCCTGTGCGACAAATCCCCGACACGTATCTCTACTCCGTACCGCTCTAACCACTCTGTCCGACTGCCGGGGCGCACGAATGCCAAGACTTTACTTCCGCTTCCCGGCAACCTCCTGATCACATGTTCGCCCAAAAAACCAGTCGCACCTGTCACCAAGAAAGTAGTCATTTAGCTATATCCGCTAGTACCTGCGCATACTGACTCGCCATCTTCCCGCGGTCATAATGCTCACAGACAAACTCACGCCCGGCAACGCCCATCCGCTCTCGCTCTCGAGGATGAGATTCCATCCACTCGATTGCCTGAGCAAGAGCCGAAGCATTTTCTGGCGTGACCAACCGCGCAGCTCCAGACCTAGCGAGGATTGCACGTGCCTCGCCACGCACCGAGGCGACAATTGGCACACCACAAGCCATAATTTCGAACATCTTTGATGGCACAAAAGTCTCAAAAAGAGGTACGTCCCGTAGAGGCACCAAACATACATCACTAGCATGATAGAAATCGGGCATCCGCCTCTTCGGCTGCGCTCCCAACATAAACACGTTATCAATTACCATGCTTTCCTTCAACGCCAGCAGCTCTCTTTTCATAGCACCCTCTCCAGCTAACAGAAAAACAATGTCTTTCCGATGCTTAAGAATCTCAGCTGCTCGCAGCACGGTGTCAACACCATGAGAAATCCCATGAGCTCCCAAGTAGCTAACCACGAACCGGTCGCCGAGATCATGTTCACTGCGTACAACATTGTCTCTTGCACCCACCGAAAAGAAATCCAGGTTAGCACCGTTGGAAATAGTCACAACTTTCTGGGACGATATCCCACGTTCTATTAGCAAGCGACGAAAGGATTCGGTAACTGTGACCACCAGCCCCGCACGTCTATAAAGAAACATTTCCCAGAACTCAAGAAACCGGACAAGAATAGGGTTCGTAATAACGCCTAAATCAACAAAAACAGCTGGCCAAAGGTCGCGAACCTCAAAAACAAAGGGGATGTTCCGAAACCAACTTATGACTAGGGCCGAGAACACAGACAAAAAGGTGGGTGAACTCACAATAAGCACATCGGCTTTACCCAAACGTGGCAGGCCAAATGCTACTGCGCTTATCATAAAACTCAGATGGCTAAGTGTTTTCTTGAAAAATCCTTGGTTCGGAGTAGCATAAAGCCAATTGCGGAGCACCGTGACACCATCTACGCTTTCGCGCGCAATCAAACGACCGCGGTACCTTTCAGGAACGACACCTGTTGGATGATTCGGCATACCGGTCAGCACGGTGACTTTGTGTCCAGCATGTACCCACGCATTAGACAGGTCATATAGGCGAGCAGAAGGAGCAGCTGGTTCCGGGAGAAAATACTGGCACAGGTAGATGATATTCATGAATAAAGAATCGTAAGACCTACGGGGAAACAGGCAGCAGACCCAGGATTGACAATCGTCTCTTAGCTCGGTAGACTGTCATCCATGTCAGCACGCATGCAGTCGGCTTCGCGCCGGCGCTACACACATCTGAACCCGGCCATTGCTCTTCTGCTCCTTGCCCAACTCTCACTTGGAATGTTGCGCATCCAGATTGTACCACTCGGCTTCAACGTTGATGAAATCATCCATTTCGCCAACGCAAAATTGGTGGCTGCAGCCTGCCTGCGAGATGCAGTCGGGTTGTCATGGTCTCTACACCGAAATGACAGTCAGATTCGCAATAACCCACCTTGGGGAGAAGATGTCACTGCATGGATAGCGTTCAACGAAGACGAGCTTCGAAAGGTTGATCCGAATGGCCCGGATCGATCGCCCTGCAATTTGTTGTATGATCGCCGTAGGTTAACAAACTCCGCCTATTACCTTTGGTCAGGCCTACCGATGGCCATTTTCAACAATCTGTCCGACCGCACCACAATGAATCTAGGCCGCATTGCAACCCTGTTCCTAGGGCTATCCACAACCGTGTTTGGGTACATAGCAACACGTAACTTTTTCCCTAGGAGAACAGCGCTACCAATCGGGGTGGCAATTCTCATGGCTCTCAACCAACACATGGGAGACATTACCACCGGAATTAACAGTGATGCGGGCGCAATCTTCTCTATTACCTTGCTCTTCTATACTCTTTCCACAACACTGAGCAGGAAAATAACTGTAGCACGGGGGGTATCGGTATTAGCTGCCATATTGCTATGTCTATTCGTCAAATCAACGGCATGGATTGGGATTCCCATTGCCACAATGTGGCTCGTGATAAGACTGCCCACAAAAATTCGGAGACTTAGTGTAATCGTCATAGTACTCGTTAGCATCATACTGCCGACCATTTTATTGCACGTTCGATTAGATGTTCCAGCACATTGGTTCTTACACGATACAGGAGGCAAGATACATTTCCGTCCAGCCACGGTACATCAACAAAACGCGCGCATCGGTCGGAACGCACTCTTAGTAGATTCCGATTATGCTGCACGTGGAATTGTACAAGTACTTCCTGAAACTACAGTTGCAGCCCTACGTGGAAAAACAATTACTGTGGGCGCCTGGATACACGCTCCGTCTGGGACAAAGTTGAAGTTTCCGTACTTTGCAACCGATTCCACAGAGGCAAGTTTGACCACTCTCGGCAACGACGCATGGCAGTTCCGAGCAATGGTTGCCGAAGTCCCCAAAAAGGCAACCTATTTGTCCGTAAGCTTACCTGCGCCCATTGGCGGTACAGAACCTGTACTCTACGACGGTGTAGTACTGGCAACCGGAGAATATGCGGACAATATACCGCCATCTTTCACCTCCTACAAAGCTAGAAGAGGCATATGGGGGGAACTAGGAGTATTCAACAACCTGATACGAAACGCCTCAGCCGAATCAATGTGGCCGCGCTTCGAAGTGCGAAATATTTTCGGAATCTCCACTAACCGAGCCTTGTGGTCAATCCTATCTTGGCAGCGCACAGCCAGATCATGGCTACGCGAGTTGCCCAGCTGGCTATTCACAATGTACTGGTCAGGTTTTGGGGGAACCCAACCCGGACTAAACCGGTGGCAACTTCTGCCATTTTTCGCTGCAACACTGATTGCTATAATCGGGATGCTACGAGAATTGTTGCGAGTTTGGCTACCATGGGAGGCAAAAGCAAGGCTCAACAACGCAGAACTGCGCACCGCTTGGTTGCTGATTGCAAGCATGGGCTTGATATGGATTATGGTAGTTATCCGATCAGACATTTTCCCACATCTCCCCGTAATGTTCACATTTGCAGGGACTCGCTACGGGCTGCCTGCAATTCTTCCTGTAAGCATACTGTTTACTTTGGGGTGGATGCAACTACCACCGGCGCAAGTTCAGCGGGCAGCAATTGCCGGAATCACACTACTCCTGTTTCTGGTAAGCGTACACATTCTGATTAGAGTACAGCTACCAGTTTATGAATGTCCTCTAACACCCGCAAACCTATGCTTAAGCACCATCAATTGAGACGAGGTCGCTTGAAGGAAGGCCTTCAATCCACAACTCATGCCAGAGAACAAAATTTAGCAAATACCATACTAACTCGTCCTGAACGCGCACCAATTTCTCCACCTCCGACCAACGTAGATAATCCGTACGCTCACAGAAAGCTTGAAGTTTGTGATTAGCGAGCGGTCCAAGCGCTTCCGTAAGCCACTGCCGTACCGGAACGCGGAAACCCTGTTTCTGTCTCTCAATAATCTCGGAAGGAATAACTCCACTAACAGCCTGCTTGAGAAGATGCTTTGTACGCATCTGAGGCAGCTTATGTGTCTGCGGAATCGACATCACCATTTCTACAAACTCATGATCCAGAAATGGAACACGTGCCTCCACTGAAGTAGCCATAGACATTTTATCTACTCTCATGAGCAGCAATTCCGGCAAGCGCATATGCAAGTCAACATAACTCATCCACGAAAGATAATCAGAACGAGGACAGCGCTCATCAAAGCGCTGTCGTTGCTCCCGCACAGGCTGGTGAGAACTTAGTCCGCTCACACTACGAAGAAATGAATCTGTAAGTATCCTGCGCTTGCTGCCTTCGCCAAATGCTATCGCACCCCCCCAAAATAATTCTTCTCCATCGACACCCCGCCGGAGATATTCCAAACGCAAGTTGTCCAACAGTGGTCTCGAGGCAGTTAGCGCGAGCCTCCGCATCCAGCTAGGCAGTGAACCAAAAGCAGACCATGCACCCTCCCTCAGACGAAGCGCCGCTAGCCAGTGGCTGTACCCACCAAATAGCTCATCCGATCCCTCTCCTACTTGAACAACACTCGTGCCACTTTCTTTTGCCAGTTTACAAAGATAATGTACTGGCACACAGACCGGATCCGCAATGGGTTCATCTTGATGATAAACCATGTCAGGAAGAAAGTTGATTAGGTCATCGCGGCCAATGACCATTTCATGATGTTCAGTACCGAACCTCTCGGCTACCCGACGCGCATGATGCAGTTCGTTGAACTCTTCCACCCCTAAGCCCTTGTATCCAATTGAAAATGTTTGAACCGGACGGTCCATTTCGGCTGCCATCAGAGCTACATTAGTACTGGAATCGATACCTCCAGAAAGCAAAACCCCGAAGGGCACATCGGACACCATGCGCATCCTAACACTTTCTCTTAGACCTGCCCGCACTCTCTCTGCATTTTCATCTGCACTATACGTAGCATCCGACTGTGCAGAATCAAAAACATCCCAGTATTCTTCTACCGTGATGGCGCCATGCTCGTTCACAATAGCACGATGACCCTGGGGAAGTTTCATAATTCCTTTGAACAGCGTCTGAGGTGCTGGTGCTGTCATAAATGTCAGGAAATGGTAAAACGCCTCGTTATCTACAGCACGCTCAAGACTTGGGTGAGCAAACAGACATTTGATCTCGGAAGCAAACAGAAACGCATCCGGCACAAAAGCATAATATAGCGGTTTCACTCCCAAACGATCTCGAGCCAAAAAGAGCCGGCGCCTACTCTCATCCCAGATTGCTAAGGCGAACATACCACGCATATGATGTACACACTCCACTCCGTATTGCTCATAAAGATGGATAACCACTTCAGTATCGGTCTTCGAGGTAAACTTGTGTCCACGCGACTGAAGATCGGTACGAAGCTGGGCAAAATTGTATGTCTCGCCATTGTATGCAATCCAAATGGTGCCGTCTTCGTTACTGAGTGGTTGCCGTCCCGCCTGAGAAAGATCTATTATTGAGAGGCGGCGGTTGGCTAAACCTACCCGACCATCGGGAGATATGTAGCTTCCGGAGTCATTAGGGCCACGATGAATCATCAAGGCACTCATGCGCTCCAACAGTCTGGGAGAAACTGGCTCGCTCACTGGAAACTTAAGAATTCCACAAATTCCGCACATATTTAGGAACCTACCGCACAGTCTTTGTACACCTTCAACCAATCCTCTGCAATGCTATCCCATCCAAAGTGTTTGAGTACATATTGTCGGCCATGACTAGCCCTACTTAGCATTTCCTCTGGACGAGTCAAGATACGGTTGATTTCATCCTTAAGGCCACGAACATCACCATAGTTGACAATCGAACCAAGATCATTCTGACGAACTAAATCAGCGAGTCCACAACGATCAGTGGCAATAATAGGCGTGCCACAAGCTAGCGATTCGAGTAGGGTAATAGCAAACATTTCATATGCCGACGGCAACACATAAACACTGGCCGCCTGATAGGCTTGGAGCTTGGCATCTCCATCTAGATAGCCTGTGAATCTAACGCGACTGCGTATGCCGAGAGCATCCACTTGTCGCTCAACTTCCGCTAGGTAGCCGTCATCCGGTCCAACGATAACTAACACTGCCTCTGGAGACACCCGACTCAGCATTTCAAAACTAGAAACTAGAAAATCAACACCCTTTATTTTGTTTACGCGCGCAAGAAACAACACGATCGGCACACCTTCTGGGATTCCGAATCTGACACGAAATCCGCTGATTTGCGGCAGCGAGAGATATTGCTCAAGATCAACACCATTCGGCAGTATGGCAACTCGTTCAGGATCTACACCCAACGCGAGAAATTGTTCCTGTTCCATCACATTGAGTGCGTGCAAACGTGTCGCATTGCGCAAAATACGTTGACCGAACATCTTGTCATATAAGAGCTTGAGCGAGTCTCTACCCATGATCCGCGGCAGGCCACCCTGCGCTGTAAGCACAAAGGGGACATCCATCTTTTCCATTAGAGACAGTGCCACTGAGTTCTGATACGAACGAAATTCATGCAGGTGGGCGACATCGGCTCGACCCAGTTCCTCGCGAAGATGATGACCAAAACCTAGGGGTAAAAAAGCCCTACCCCAGGCAAGATGATTACTCAGGTTTCGTATGCGATGAATCTCCACCCCATCAACCAGTTCAAACGACGGTGCCGCGCGCGAATGAGCATCCTGAGCATCAGTTGTATAAACCACTACTTGCTGCTTCTTACGGACCAGCGCACGCGCCAATTCCCAAGCAGCACGACAAGTTCCGCCATAAGCCCAGGCTGGGTAAAAATAGGGGATGATGTGGAGAATGCGCATGCTAGACTAGGTTAATCCAGAATCACTTCAACATCTATTCCTTCAATTTCCACACCTGAGCACCATCAAAAACTGCCACCAAATCCAGATACTTTGCGTCGCTAAACTTGGAAAGTTGAGGCAAGCGTTGCGGATCGCGCCAACGAAGTTGCGCAGAAAGAGAATCAGGGTGATTGAACCACTGGGGAACAACCACATAATCTATCCCGTGATCAATCATTAACTCATAAGCCCTGTTAGAAGCAGGATCAAGAAAGGCGACGGCCATGATCTGCTGGCCTTGCCTCAGGCCATCCGCACCAAGGTAAAAGAGCTGGTCACGTATATAAACTGACGTTCGCTCGGCAATCACTGAAACCCATTGGCCTTCATAGCGACCTGGATAGTTTAGCACCTTTGCGCTACTAGGAGAGTTGGTGCGCAACCAAAGATAAGCCTCTACATCCGCCGACGAAGCTATCGCACCGGTTATGGGCGGAACCACCGCTTTGCTCCACGCGGAAATCGGACCCCTAAATGCTATGCTCAACAGACAGGCAACTAGACCCAACACTAATACTCCAGAGATCCACATCTTCCAACGCGCATAAGATTCCACCCAGTCGACGACTGGACGGATACCACGAACTGCCAACAATGAGAAAGGTATAATGGTCGCGTGCCAGGCAATCCCAAACGGATACACGATTTGCATTGGGTCTAGGACAGTACGCCTAGAAATTGTGTCCAGATTGCCCAAGCTGGATATTTCCACAATCGGCACCACCCACGTGAGGGACCAGATATCCAGCCAGTGCCGCCGGCGACACGCCCACCACACTCCTAGTAATGCTACGATGGGCACCCAGCCTCCATTGATATAGAATAGCCAGACAAGATGCTGCAGCTGTGGGGACTGACGTTCATGCACATCAATTTGGCTAATCATAGGTAAGGATTCCAATAGCCACGGTAAGCTAAACATAATCCCCAAAACAGGTATTGTGACTGACATCCGTAAGTATTGTGACAAGCTCAGGCGAGGCCGCACAAAAAGAGCACTTATATAAAATATGATGTACGGTAGGAGAAGATGTAGAATACTGTCTGGATGACCTAACAACACCGCCGACAAACACATGCCAGCCATTGTCGTATCCATGCGACTTCCGCTTTTCAATGCTTTGTCTAGCATCCACAGGAACGTTGTCGTTAGCCAAAGACCAAGTAGATTGGTATAGGCAGAATCCATCAACGTAGTAAAAAGTGCTACACCGGTAGCAGCCACTACTGCAGCCCACCATCCACTTGCACGTCCTCCCATTCGTGACCCTAGCACTCCGATGCCAGCAATGACACCCAAGCTCAACAAGTGTGAGAAGCCAAGCATAACTGTGTGTATTGCTATGCCAGTCAGATCAGCAATCTGGGCACCAAGAAGAAAATAACCGGGAGAATAAAACCAGCCAACTTGCGGATAAAACGGAGCAAGGGTACTAATCGAACCACTTTCTCGCACTGTGGCGATCAGCAGCCCGAATCCCTGTGCATCTGTGTCAAACGGAACCGAAATTAGGAATGCTGGAGCCAGGTAAACTACAGCTATAAGCACAATCAGCAGCCATTGCCACGTCTCCAAACGCGGCAACCAGCGTGTGCGAATTCCAACACTCCTTGAGCGCAATGTCAGCAGCAAAACTACGTCCAACGCAACAGTCAAACCCAACTGTAGGAAAACCGAATACCCGACCGCGCTAGCTGCTGCAGAGAAAACAACTACTAGAGTGGCCATACCCAAACCTATAGAAGGAATCAGGCCATAACCCCGCGAGCGTAGGTTTAGACAAATAAGGACGCCTGGCAACCCGAAGAAAGCGCAGGCAACCAGAATCACCGCTAGAACCATCATAATCGTGCGATTATAGCACTCTGGCCAGTTTGACAACCCCGGATCTTATCGCTACGATATCGCGATGCTAATAGTAGACGCCCATGAGGACATAGCGTGGAGTGCGCTCACTTTTAGTCGAGATTACACTACTTCCGCTCATAATATACGCGCGTCTGAAGCCGGAAGCGATACTCCCGCACAGAATGGTTCCGCGTGCCTAGGGCGCAAGGAATGGATCTCTGGAAAAGTGGGCGTTATTTTCGCAACACTTTTTGTTTCTCCATATAGACGTAGACTAGGCGCATGGGACCACATGTGCTATCGTGATGCCGACGAGGCCTATAGACTAGCACGGAAACAACTAGATTACTACCTCCGTCTAGAAAACGACAATTCTATTTGGAGGATTATTCGTAACCGCGCTGATTTGAATATAGTTACCAGCAGCTGGGAACGCGGGGCGGAAAACAGAAATCTGATCGGCATTACACTGTTAATGGAAGGAGCTGATCCAATACGCACCCCAGACGACGTCGCAAACTGGCAAGAGCAGGGGGTACGCATTATAGGCCCAGCCTGGGCAGGTACACGCTATTGCGGAGGCACAGGCGACCCGGGTCCCCTAACAAGTGTCGGCGAAGAACTTCTTGAAAACATGTCGGATTGTGGCATCATACTAGATGTCAGCCACATGTCAGAACGCAGTTTTGATCAAGCGGTTGAACGATATGAGAGTGTTATCATAGCATCGCACGCGAATCCACGATTCGCCGCAGAATTAAGCACGCCGGAGCGGGGATTAACCGATGACCAGATTAGAAAACTTGCAGACCGAGACGGCGTTATCGGCATCATCCCCTATAATAGGTTCCTGAGGACAGGTTGGCATCCGATTGACGGGAAACAAACCGTCGATGTGAAACGCGTGGCGGAAACAATGGACTACATTTGCCAACTTACGGGCAGCAGCCTAAACGTCGGTATCGGCTCAGATTTCGACGGAGGGTTTGGCACTGAGTCAATTCCTCACCCAATGGACAGTGTAGCCGACCTACACATGATTGGTGAAGCACTCGCCAAACTAAATTACGAACCCAAACAGATCACCCAAATGCTTTCTGGGAACTGGCTAACAGTAATGCAACGAGGGCTGCCCGATTGAGCGAACAAGGCCACAACAGAGGGAATGATAACCTCAGCCAACTAGCAAAGGCAGGTGTGGCTGGAGTAGTGTTCGGTTTTACCATCTTCATAATAGGAATGTTTCCGGTCATTATCAATTTGGACTTAAACACCGGGGTAGGAATCTTACAGTTAATAACAATTCTCTTCGGCATCGGAGTAATGACAACAGGAGGATACACCTACGCTTACGCAACTCGCCATCGCGCGATGCCACTTCGACTGCGCGAAAAAATTGGTTTGCGGCTCATGGGCACTGGATATATAGTCTGTGCAGTCTCTGGGCTAGCGGACGTACTCGGCATCGGAAGCCACAATATCCCGAGCGGGCTACCATATTTCGGTTTGTGGCAATCCATCGGTTTAGTTTCCGGGTTACTACTCATTGCTATGGGAGTGCTGTTGTATGCCCAACGCTACAGTCCTATCCCCGAAGAATAATTAGCATCACCTCTCAGTTGACCCCCATTATTCCGAATGATAGAATAGTTCCGCCCGGGCCGCTAGCTCAATTGGCAGAGCAGGGGCCTTTTAAGCCCTTGGTTACAGGTTCGAGTCCTGTGCGGCTCACTTCCCGGATTCATTGTCAATCACATTACATTCAGGACAAAAAATGCAGCAGGACAATTGGAAATGTCCAAAGTGTCACAACAAGGATTATAAAGTCGGTCAATTTGCTGCAACCGGAGGCGGTATCCTCAAAAGGCCTGAACATCCAGAACAAAAATTTTGATACCATTTCTTGCACGCAATGTCAGTACACTGAAATCTACAAAAACGATACGACGACTATTTTAGGGAATGTCCTAGACGCTTTCGGGGGTTGATTAAATAGGTTCGTTCTTGGACCCATAGTGATAGTATGTCTAGCAGCGGCGCAACTCCATCAGTAACCAACAATCAATAGCAACGCTACCAATTCTTAGTACAAATGACGCGAGATTATACAATCTACCTCGACATCTACGGACTTACAAAATACAAGCCATCTGTTCATGCGACAAGAAGGTAATGCTATCTATTGTTATCAGTTGCACGTACCTGCCAATACACGCCAACCTGATGCTCTCGATCTACGCAATACTTAACATGTAAGAATATCTGGTTCATCCTGCGCCTAGCCAATTTAGAAATTCTGCCATCAAATTGTTTGCGCATTGTTATATGACTCAGCCTAATCCCATGACCAATTGGTCGCACCACAATTGAACCGATTGGCTTACCACCACATGTTATTCTCCATTCCATCATCCTGTTATCAAAATTGTGGAGGTATGACGTCATACGTAATGCAGGCCTATGGACACCATATAATCTGAGGGTAGTGCTCAGAATTGGTGCAACTTCATCCATCTTTAGCTTCTGCCAACCCTCCCATTTACTCATCGAACATACCATTCAACAACAGCTAAGGTCACCAGAGCATCTCCAAATGCTTCCAATTCAAAGCCTTTAGTTCACCGAAACACGCTCTTGCAAACAACACCTACCAGAATGAAATGTATCGGATCTGCACTTCTCATATTTTGGTGCCCCGCATTTACTAATATAAGTGAATGCCTAGATTACTTCTCCACTTCTGCATTCTGGCCTAAAATCATATTATCCGCTCCTAAATCCTTAACAGGTCAGTATGCAGTCGACAGCCAAGGCACGCAAGACCGTACAAACTATTCTGCCCATAAGCGCTTTCTCAAAGGTCTAATATCTTCAATGGTGATGAAACACCCAGGGTCAGCTCCAAGTGCCAGTGTCCTAACTTGCGCAACTTCCCTACGTCTCACGACACAAATTGTTACTTTCACGGGGCCTTTTCTTCCATATCCTGATGTCTCTGTAGCACCATAACCATGATTCCCTAGAATCCTCGCTACTTCACTACTGCCATCAGTCGATATGATACGTAGTTCTGCATAACCGATAGCCAATTTTTCTTCGAGTAGAATACCCAGAACGTTGCCAGAGCCAACACCTGCAGCATACGCGACCACGTTCCAAAAATTGTCAAGCTCACGGAAGACAGAACTCAGTACAAACACAAAGAGTAGTGCATGAAGCATTACAAGCGCTGTGGAAATCATCTTGTAACCACGTACTACCAACAATATGCGAAAAGTAATCACGACCACGCTAAATGCAGCTAACACGAAAATCATCGCCGCATAACCAAGGCCAGTACTAGGAAGTATATTTGTCATGGCTGCGCATCCTTTTTTTTCTAATTGATTGTTTTACCCAAGCACCATCAAAAAGTTGTCCGCCAATTAATTGACTGGCACCAACAAATCAGTTTACCCATAGAACTGGCACCAGGACTAACATGGCTAGAAAGATCAGAACAATAAGCAATACCAATCCAATGCGCATAATTCTTTTCTCCGTCCGGACTGGATCAGCTCTCATTCGACTCGCTTGTTGACCCTTATAGCGCACGTCCCGACCCCTAAATTCAGGGAAATTCTCAGAATTTGGTTGGGCATTCTTCAGTATGCGACCTAGGAGATGAGTTCCAGCTAACCGGATAAGCCGACCCTGAGGACCTTGCGTACGCAGCCATAATCCAAACAAGAACTTAATAATACGAAAAATCCACATTACACAACTATACACCCTCCCGGGTACTCACAAGCCGCATTCCTGTGCACGCATGGTCATCTTGCTCTCTGACCAAATAATGTAATTCATTATTGGTACATCGACGCAATACTAACAGGAGACAACGCAGCCAGGCTACCATATTGCAGATAATACTGTTTGCGTTTTGCTGTTGTAATTCTCTACGTGCTTTAGGCTAAGTCATCACCCACAAGCCATCTGACAAACCACGCCAAGAGGATCTACCTCGTTCATTACACTTACCAGGCAGTACACTGCCCGGAACTTTCTCTCAAACAAGAACTCTTCCAGTACCATGACAACAGTTAATCAACACTTAATTCCCGTATCGTAATGTGACTAGTCCCGCGATACACAGAAATACCCCTAAGAAACTAGTCGATGATATTCTTTCTGAGAAAAAAATAGCGCCCACAGGTAGCAGCACCAAAGCCGCAAGGGAATTGGAGACAACCGCGGTGGTTCCTACCTGCCATCCTGTCCGGTAGCAAAGTAGAAAACCTACCTCTAACCCAATGATAGCCAACGCTAGTCCCAAGCTTGCCCAGTTCAGGTTGCGTATCTCTTCACCTAACCTATACCGGAACGGGAAAGATCGCACTAGGAACATGCAAATCACAATAGCTGTCAAGTAGGTGACTATAGCCGATAACAGGGGATGGGCACTCTTACCAATATGCCTCTGAAAGATATGATAGGCGACTGTGGAAATCACAGCTAAGAACATACTCAAATATCCGGTTGCTGTACTCATATTTTTTCTCTTATCTCTTCTCTTCAAATGCAAGTTATGAATGTTGTCAGTCAAGCTAAACACTTTTTCATCTTGAACCAATATTTTCTCCAGTAAAGGTATACTATAACTGAAAATTACTGAATGATTCAAATGTTTTTCTTCAGTATGCTTCTTTACATATATAGAAACCCAATGAAATACAATCATTATCTAACCTAGTGAAAACGATCGCCCAGATTTTAGGCCAAACCATCTACAGAAGACTAGCCCATAGGATTGACCAAGTTGGGATTGGTTTCATAACTCCAGCAAGTCGGGCATCCAAGAAGATGTCGAAAAATAGAAACTTGCGGCATCATATAAATGTACATGATTGGTCCTTCTTCTGGGATCTTGTGATGGGATACGATCTCGGTTTTGCGAAATCCTATTTGGAAGGAAAGTGGGACTACAATGATCTCCCCTCCTTATTTACATACCTCGCAAACAAATCGACAGGTAGTCAGCCTGCATTCTTAGCAAATCTAGCACCACAGAAAATTGTGGCTCGTGCAGTTCAAGCTCTAAGGTCATCTAACAGTCTGAGTTGGTCACGGAGAAACATTAGTGCTCATTATGATCTCAGTAACGATTTCTTTAGTAATTTTCTTGACGCTAGCATGACATATTCTTGCGCAGTATTCGACAAAACAGAAAACACTCTGGAAGAGGCGCAGTATAACAAGATACGTTCACTTATTCAGGGAGCAAAAACTTCTGCCAATGATTCGATACTCGATATTGGCTGTGGATGGGGGGGACTGTCTAGGACTGCAGCTGCAGAATTCGGAGCCAATGTTACTGCCGTGACCTTATCTTTGGCTCAATTCAAATATGCAGTTAATCTATTCAGGAATCAGGGTCTTGAAGACAGAATCAAACTCTTGAATACGGACTATAGGCTCCTACAGGGACAATACAATCACATTTTCTCTGTAGAAATGCTTGAAGCTGTAGGACACAGAGGTACTAGTGAGTTTTTTGGAAAATGCTCGTCATTGCTTAAGCCAGGCGGCACGTTGCAGATCCAAGTGATTACTATCCCAGATGAGAGATATCATTTATACCGACGGAATTGCGATTTCATCCAAAAATTCATCTTTCCCGGAGGACTACTATTGTCACCTGATCTAGTGCGCAACGAGGCCATCAAGGCTGGTTTTTTAGTTCAAAAAGAAAGGAAAATTGGACGACATTACATAACTACCTTACAACATTGGAGAAAAAATTTGGTGGAGAATAAAGATAAAATAACCCAATTAGGATTTGAGGAAAGAGATTATAGGAGATTTATCTACTACTTTAGTTATTGTGAAGGAGCCTTTAATTCCGGTCGCGTGGATGATTACCAGTTTTTTCTAAGGAAGGTATAGACAATTGTGGTACGAGAGTATTGTTGACCGAGGACTCATCCCTGATTGGGCTCTGCGGATTACTGTCAGACAAGGTCTCAACCAATATAAAAGACTTGTCTCAAAACTAGAGTCTAGGCAGATATCAGAATTACAGAGAGATTTTCGCTCCCAATGCAGAGTAGGGCCAATAGCATTAAACACAGATGATTCCAACCGACAACATTATGGTGTCCCCGCGGAATTTTTTCGCAATTTTCTCAGTGGCAGCATGAAATACAGTGGATCTATCTGGAACCAGAATACACCTGGACTTGAGGAAGCAGACCAATTGACCCTGAGGACATACATGAGAAGAGCATCAATCGCCAATGGGCAGGAAATATTGGATCTAGGGTGCGGATGGGGTTCACTATCGCTCCAAATAGCACGAACTCACAACAATTCTAAAGTAACTGCTGTCACTAATTCTTCCCAACAGAGTGCCTTCATAAAAGACGTAATTCGTAAAGAGAAACTACATAACCTGAAAGTAGTTAAGGAAAACATTATTGATTTCTACCCATCTCAGCAATTTGACCGTATATTGTCAATTGAGATGTTTGAGCATGTCAGAAACGCCGAATCGTTGCTCAATCATATCCTGACTTGGATGAGTCCAAAAGGCAAACTTTTTCTTCAAGTCTTTTCCCATAAACATGTTCCTCAATTTTTCGACGATACCCAAAAGTCGTGGATGGCGAGATATTTTTTCACTGGAGGTATGATGCCGTATGCCGGCTTGTACGCAGATATTTGTGGGAGACTATCACCTGAAGACATGTGGAGCATTTCCGGTACCAATTACCACAGAACACTAGAATCCTGGTTATCCCAACTAAAGCAAAATGAACAAATTGCTATTCAACAACTTCGCGCGCACTGGACAAAAGCCAGAGCAAAAACTTACTTAAATCGCTATAGGTTGTTCCTTATATTTTGCTCAGAGATGTTTAAGTACAATCAAGGACGGGACTGGCATGTTATGCATTATCTCTTCCAAAACTAGGCGGTCGCCAATCTGAAAATCGCAATAATAGGAGCGGGGATTTCCGGAATCTCCGCCGCATTCAATCTAGACAAACGTCACCGAGTCACTTTGTTTGAATCTCAAGGCGAGATAGGGGGACACGCCAACACAGTATGTGTCTCAGACAAAGATGGAAGAAATGAGTGGAACATAGATACTGGTTTTATTGTTCTCAATGATAAAAACTATCCGCTATTCACCAAATTCTTACGAAAACTTGATATCCGGCTAAGACCATCGGATATGTCGTTTTCTTATACAAATGAAATCTGTAACATTTCGTATGCTGGGACCCGCAAAGGGCTATTCCCGCGACTACGCAAACTCACGGACGTAAATCACATCGCATCGCTATTGCAAATTTATAGATACTCCAAATTACTAGAAAGAAGCTTACACGAAGACTCTTTAGGACCTTTGTCTATAAGTGAATTCCTTGCTGCCAAAGGGTGTCCGCAAGACACCATACAACACTATTTTATTCCCATTGCCTCCGCGATATGGTCTTGCAAGAGAGAAGACGCCCTCATTATTCCTGCACACGCATACGTCAGGTTCTTCTCAAACCATGGTCTGCTAGACATTATTGGAAAACCGCAATGGTACACCGTAGAGGGAGGAAGCAGAGAATATCTGCGTCGCTTTGAAAAAGACTTCAGAGGTCAAATTATCAAGAACAGCGCAATCACTGAAGTAGTGGAGTACGATAGCCACGTGGCTGTAAGATCATCAACGACTTACAATGAGAAATTCGATCATGTAATAGTAGCCACTCATGCGAATACTGCTGTACGAATTGTTCGTAACCTACCTGATCACAAGAAGTCAATCTTGAATGCTCAAAAATACACGAAGAACAGTGTAATCTTACACACTGACATCAGACTAATGCCACCAAATAAGAACCTATGGGCATC
>Ga0310344_10000989_pt1 | contig 21993 bp, 22 predicted proteins | sample HC15DNA20200_MG_FD_203801 | JGI IMG/M metagenome (GOLD analysis project Ga0310344, IMG submission 203801) | Marine microbial communities from station ALOHA, North Pacific Subtropical Gyre - HC15-DNA-20-200_MG | ecosystem: Environmental > Aquatic > Marine > Oceanic | place: Pacific Ocean: North... | reverse complement strand
CCAAGAATAGTTGCAGCATAAACTTCATTTGTGATTAATAGTGTAAAATAAAATACAATAGCACCTATGAAGCTGGCTGATGCGTATAACTCCTTGACGAATACTATAGGTGTTTGATTCACAAACACATCTCTCAAAATTCCACCACCAATACCAGTGAGCATTCCAGATAGTACAATTATCAAGAAATTCATTCCAAATAGATTGTAAGCAAAAGTTGCACCAATTACAGTAAAAACCCCAAGACCTACTGCATCAAACTTCAGGAAGAGATTCCAATGTTTTTTCATTTTAGAATATAGTAAAAACAAAACTATAGCAGAAATTACAGTAATAATAACATAAGCTGGGTCAATTAGAGAGTTCGGAAGAGTTTTTCCAAACACAATATCACGTATTGTTCCTCCTGCGAGACCAGTAATTGTAGCTAAAATTATTATTCCAACAATATCTGCCTTATGCTCTATTGCCTTGAATGCACCAGTAACTGCAAAAGCCATTGTACCAAAAAGATCTAGAACATAAATAAAAAAATCAATTTGCGAAAGATCAACCAAATCAATTGTAGTATAAACTTGTAGTAAATAATGTTGAAGTTAAAAGATCGGATGATTTTAACCAAATAGAGATGCCAAGCCTTCCATAGCTTGTTCTTCTTGTTTTTCACTTGGTGGTTCAGATTTTGCTTCTTTCTTTTCATCTTTACCTTCAGGTGCATCTGCTGCTGCAGCTGGAGCGGTTGCAACTGCTACTGGAGCAGCCTTAATTGCCTCTTCAATGTTAACATCTGCTAAGGATGCAACTAGGGCCTTTACCTGAGCCTCATTAACTTCTGCACCAGTTGCTTTTACTACGCTAGTAACGTTTTCCTCAGTTACCTCTTTTTGCAATTTGTGCAACATTAATGCAGCGTAAATATATTCCATTTAAAAAAAACCTCTCAAGGCATAATATAAAAGCTGTCCAAAAAGTCTCTTTAAATTAAGATCTTTAGACTTCTGCAAACAGAATAAAGATTTTGTTTGAGATTTTTGTCATAGAGGTTCTCCATCCTCTGTTTCAGAATTCTTTTTGCATGATCCTGTTCAGAGCCATCTGGTAAAGATAAAACATTGTTAATTAATTCTGAAAGTGATTCTCTAATCCAACCATCTAAAATGGTAAACACTTTTTTTGAAATAATCTCAACTTTTTCTTTTTCCAAGTCTAAAATATCAGTAAAATTTTCATGCTCTATTCTGTAAATTAAGGCAAAAATACAGTTTTCAGATGTTGGTTCTGTGAGCATCTCTTTGGATCTTTTACCTGCTTTTCCCTGTAAAACTTTGTTTTTTAGTCCTATAGGATTAACTATGAATCCATTTACACCTACTTTATTACCGTCAACACCAGTAACAGTCCCAATAACGAAATCACAGTATTCATCAGCATGTTTTGCTGTAAAAACAAAACTTCCCTCCTTTAGAGTCCCCTTTTTACTTCCAAACATGTATTTTTTTAGATTTTTGCATATTTAATAGTTGTAATCAAAGATTCTTAATATCGGCACCAGATGAAAAATACGATGAACAAAAAAGATATTCTTACAAAATTTTCTGCTGATCCTAAAAGATACTATCAGGTGGAATTATTTGAAACCCAAGGTTTTGAACGTAAATCATGTGCAACATGTAAAAGATTCTTTTGGGCATTAGATGAAAATAGAAAAAACTGCCCTGATCATTCGAATGACACTTACTCATTTATTGGCGATCCTCCAACAAAAAATAGATTCGATTACACTGAAGCTTGGAAACAGGTAGAATCATTCTTTATAAAACATAATCACACATCAGTCAACAGATATCCAGTAGTATCCAGATGGCGTGATGATCTGTATTTCACAATTGCATCAATTGTTGATTTTCAAAGAGTAATGGGTAGTAAAGTAGTGTTTGAATTTCCTGCAAACCCACTAGTGGTACCTCAAACATGTCTTAGATTCAAAGACTTGGAAAATGTTGGTGTCACTGGTAGACACTTTTCATCATTCTGTATGATTGGACAGCATAGTATACCAAATGAAGATGGTTATTGGAAGGATGAATGTGTTAATCTCGATTTTAATTTATTGACGCATCAATTTGGAATTGATAAAAAAGAAATTGTCTTTGTTGAAGATGTATGGGAAGGTGGTGGCTCTTTTGGCTCATCATTAGAATATTTCGTAAAAGGTTTAGAGTTAGGTAATGCAGTATTTACTGAATTTCAAGGAAACTTGTCAAATTACAAAACACTAGACCAACGTATTATTGATATGGGTGCAGGTCTAGAAAGATTTGCATGGATAACAATGGGTACGCCAACTGCGTATGACTGTTGTTTTGGTCCAATCACTGAAAAATTAATTCAAAATGCGAATATAGATGCAAATTCAACAATACTGGTACCATATTTCACTGAAATTGCAAAGAATCTCGAATTATATGATGATTTGTCACAAGTAAGGAGAAATGCCATAAAATCAACAGGATTATCTGATGAACAAATTAATCGTATAATCACTCCACTGGAGGGAATTTATCTAATAATTGATCATATAAGGACACTAATTTTTGCAATTTCTGATGGTGCACTTCCCAGTAATGTTGGAGGAGGGTACAACCTTCGAATCATGCTAAGACGAATTGTTTCAACCATGGACAGACTGAAATTAAAATTTGATTTGGATGAGATTATAGATATTCAAATTGATTATCTGAGAGATACATACCCAGAACTTGAAAAGACTAGAGATGATGTAAAAGAGATAATTTCTATTGAAACAGGTAGATATGGTAGCTCAAAACAGAGAATGGAAAAAATTGTTAGTAAATTAAACAAAGAACCAAACGTTGAGGATTTAATACGACTTTACGAATCAGATGGAGTAACTCCAGAATATCTAAAGGAGATGAAAGTAATATCAGAAATTCCATCAACATTTTACAGTAAACTTTCTGATTTACATCAATCAAAGAAACAAAAAGAGCAAGTAACTTTACCATTAGAAGGAATTCCAGATACCGAACTTCTCTTCTATGGGGATGACCCAAGAGAATTTAACGCTAAAGTTTTGAAATCTTTTGAGAATTTTGTTGTCCTAGATAAGACTGCATTTTATGCTAGAGGAGGAGGTCAGGAACCAGATCATGGTAAAATTAGAAATTGTGAAATTATAGATGTTACAAAACATGGAAACGTTGTGGTTCATGAAGTAAAAGGAGAATTACCAAAAGAAGGCGATACAGTATCATGTATGATTGATGTAAAAAGACGAGATGGAATAACAAAAAATCATACAAGCACTCACATCATCAACACTTCTGCAAGAAGTGTTTTAGGTTCATGGGTGTGGCAGCATTCAGCGTTTAAAGAGGAAGATCATGCAAGATTAGACATTACTCATCATTCAGCACTAACAGATAGTGATGTAGAAAAAATCGAACAAACCGCCAATTCTATTGTTCAAAAATCAATTCCAGTAAAGATAGAAAATTTTGATAGAGGTACTGCTGAACAAAAATATGGTTTTAGAATTTATCAAGGAGGAGTAGTTCCAGTAAAATCAATAAGAATTGTATCGATTGGAGATTTAGACATAGAGGCATGTGGTGGGACACATGTAAAAAAAACATCTGATATTGGAGAAATTAAGATTACAAGAACAAAAAGAATTCAGGATGGAGTTGTAAGAATTGAATTTGTTTCAGGCGATAATGCAAAAGAGTTTATGAGAAAAAAACAAAAATATTCAGAGAATAAAGAGGCAGAAGAGAAATTAAAAGAAGAAGAAAAAGTGAAAAGAATTGAGAAGAGACAACAAGCAAAAGAAAGAATTCCTATTATAGCAAAATCATTATCAGAATGTAAAGAGGGTATTTCAACAATAGAAAACATTACAATAGAATTAAGAGAATCAGACAAGGCAAACTTTTGTTATTCAACTAGCAATGATTATGATGATGTCTTTCACATCGGTTTAGGTGAAGTGCTCTGTAAAGCAGATCCTATGTTGGTGTATTGTGGATTGTTTCAGGATGGAGAAAAGATTAGAGTGATAGTCTACGCTGGAGAGGATATTTCAAAACAAAAGAGTGCAGGAGAGATAGTAAAGTACATTTCACAGATTTTGGGCGGAGCTGGAGGAGGCAGTCCCAAATTTGCTCAAGGTGGAGGAATGGATAAATCAAAGATAGAAGATGCAATTAAAAATGCGAAGACCATGATCTTCGAATAGGTAAAAAGATGGAAATAAACTGGAATCAGATAGATGACAAATGGAGAAGCAAATGGTATGACTCAAAAGACTTTGAGACAGATCCTAATGACAAGCCAAAAAAATTCATAACGGTTGCATATCCATATCCAAATTCACCTCAACATATTGGTCATGGAAGAACATACACATTGGCAGACGTGCATTCTCGATATTACAGAATGAGAGGTTATAATGTCTTGTTTCCAATGGGATTCCATTATACAGGAACACCAATTCTTGGTATGGCAAAAAGAATTCAAGCAAATGATGAAGAATTAATCGAGGCATTCAAGAATTTGTATAACGTTCCAGAAGAAAAGATCAAAGACTTTGTGGATCCTGTAAAGATTGCAGATTATTTTCATGAAGAAATTAAATCTGGTATGATTGAGATGGGATATTCGATTGACTGGAGAAGAGAGTTTACAACAATCATACCAGCATATCAGAGATTTATTGAATGGCAATTTCGAAATCTAAAAGAGAAAAATCTAATCGTACAAGGAAATCATCCAGTTGGATGGTGTCCAAATGATCAGAACCCAGTTTCACAACATGATACATTAGGAGATATTGAACCTGATTTTACTGAATATATTGTAATAAAGTTCAACATAGGTGATGAAATAATTCCAGTAGCTACACTTCGACCTGAAACATTATTTGGAGTAACAAACCTTTGGATTAATCCACAAATTATATACAAAAAAGTCAAAGTTGATGATGAAGTTTGGATAATCAGTTCAGAATGTGCATACAAACTTGGATTTCTTAATAAAAAAATAGAGATTATAGAAGATATACAAGGTTTGGAATTAATTGGAAAGAAGGTTAAGAGTCCAACAAACGATAATGAATACCTGATTCTTCCTGCTTCGTTTGTAACTCCAACTACAGGTACTGGAATTGTTATGTCAGTTCCTGCACATGCACCATACGATTACCAAGCACTAGAAGATATCAAGAATGGAAAACAAAAAGATATTGATACTTCATTACAAAATGAAGTTCAAAATATTGAATCAATTTCAATTATCAGTACAGAGGGATTTGGAGAAATTCCATCTCAAGACGTTATCAAGAGAATGGGAATTACTAATCAAGAAGACCCAAAATTAGAGGATGCAACAAAAGAGATCTATTCAAAAGAATTCTACGAGGGTAAACTAAACTCCAATACAGGTGAATTTTCAGGTAAAAAAATTACATTTGTCAAAGAAGAGGTGAAAGAATGGATTTCTAAAACAGGTAAATCCGATATCATGTTGGAATTAACAAACGAGTCAGTAAAATGTAGATGTGGTACAGAATGTGTAGTCAAATTACTCAATAATCAATGGTTTTTGGATTATGCCAATAAAGATTGGAAAGCAAAAGCACATGCCTGTTTTGAATCAATGAACATACTTCCAAATGACATTAGAACAGAGTTTTTCAACGTACTTGATTGGTTACGTGAAAGAGCATGTGCAAGACAGCATGGATTAGGAACTAAAATTCCATGGGATAATGATTGGTTAGTTGAAAGTCTCGCAGATTCAGTCATCTACATGTCATTTTATACCATGGCAAAATTTGTTAATGCAGGAGAAATTTTAGCAGAAAATATGTCTGATAAATTTTTCAATTATATTTTCTACGGAAATGGATCTTCTGAAATAATCGCGAAAGATGCAAAGATTACAACAGAAAAACTAGAGGAGATTAGAAGTGAGTTTTTGTATTTTTATCCTGTTGATTCTAGACATTCAGGTAGGGATTTAGTTCCAAATCATCTAACATTTTTTGTTCTCAACCATGTTGCAATATTTTCTAAGGAAAATTGGCCAAAAGAGATTGTTGTGAATGGTTCTGTATTGATGGATGGAAAAAAGATGTCAAAATCAATGGGTAATATTGTACCATTAAGAGATGCTATCAAGAAGTACGGTGCAGATCCAATTAGATTGTCAATATTAATTTCAGCCGAACTTTTGCAGGATGCCGATTTTAATATAGAATCAGTTTCAGGTATCAAAAACAAATTGGAAGTTATGTATGATGAGTGTACAAAACTCAATAATCCTGGAGAGATAGGAACAGAACCTGAAGATGTGTGGATACAAAGCAGATTATCAAAATTAATTTCTGAAGTAACAGATTCTATGGAAAAAATGCGTATTCGTGAATCACTACATCATATTCTGTATGGGTTTGACTCTGAACTACAATGGTACATGAAAAGAGCAAATGCAAAAAACAGAGATGACATCTCAGGAGTTCTTAACAAGATACTCACAACACGTGTTTCAATGCTTTCACCATTTGCACCTCACATAGCAGAAGAGATGTGGGAAAAATTAGGAAAATCCGATATGGTTTCAAAATCATCGTGGCCAATAAAAGAAGAACAAACAGATGACAAAGCTGTACAAAACGAGAGTTTGCTAAGTTCAGTAATGAATGATATCTCAAATATCACCAAAGTTACAAAGATCACACCGACAAAAATTATAATTTATACAGCAAACAACTGGAAATCAAAAGCATATCATAAAATTCTAAATGGAGTAAACTCTGGAGAAACAAATGTTGGAACATTCATCAAGGAATTAATCTCTCAAAAAGAAACAGAGAATGTGAAAAAAGATCCTGACTTTGTTAAAAAGACAATAAAAGATATTCTATCAGAACCAACTGAGTTAAGAAAAACAAAGATGAATGCAGGAGAAATTGATGAAAATAAAATTATTTCCAAAGAACTTTCGTCCCTAATTGAAACTGATTATGGAATAAAATTACAAGTCTTTGCCGAGACTGATTCAGATAAATATGATCCAAAAAATAAAGCTAGAATGGCGAGACCTTACAAACCAGCAATATTGATTGAATAAATATCTGGAATTGTATTTATTAGGTGAATCTACTAGTGAGATTAAATGAAAATTGCCGTGATGGGTATGGGTGTAGCCGGAAGTTATCTTATGGCTAGACTGAAAGATTCTGAGCATGAAGTGGTTGGATATGAAAGAATGGTAGAAGAAAGACATGACTCAATCTGTGCATGGGGAACAATAAAAAAAGAATTAGATGAGTTTTGTAAGAAAACAGGTAGAAATTTTGATGATTTCTTAGTTCACAACGGTAAAGAAATGCATGTCAAAATGAATAATGATGTAAAATTTGATATTGGTTTGAAAGGACTTTGTACGTATAATAAATTAGGATTGATTAAAGATTTCATAAAAGACTGTAATGTTATTTATGGTGAAGCACCGCTATTAGAAGATCTAGAAAAAGAATATGATATGATCGTAGATTGTACAGGATTTCACAGAGTTTACCTGCCAAAATTAGAACAAGATTTCTTTTTACCAACGTATGAGTATAAGGTTGAATATGAAAATGGAGTGCCGTTTGACGATTTTTACATCGAGCCATTTCCAGGTATGTCAGGATATTTTTGGTACTTTCCAATGGGCGAAAATTTTGCACATATTGGTGCAGGTGATTATAATAAAAACCACGTTAAAGCAACTGATGAATTTCTCGAAAAACATGGAGGTAAGATAATTACGACTAAGGGTCGTCCAATTAGATTGGCAACTCCAGATAGATGTAAACCATATTATTCTGGAAAAGTAGTTGGTGTTGGCGAATCAATTGGAACAGTATATGCATTATTAGGTGAAGGAATTATTCCATCAATGCAATGTGTTGATATTTTCTTAGAAAATATGCACGACTTTAAAGCATATGAAAAGGCAGTTGAAAAGCATTACAAGGTTTATGCTAAAGTATTTAATTTTGTGAGAGCAAAAATCCATCACGATTTCAGTTTCTTAAAAGCACTACCAGACTTTTTATCAATATTCAGATACATGAAAAAGAATGAAGATAGGTTTGGAATGCATATTAAAATGGCAGATCTAATGAAAGTTGCAAAAGCCTAATTCATACTTAGAGATCCAAAACCATCTTTTAACGTCAAACTAGATTTCATATTATAATTATAGATTGTTGTAGAATACTCTTCAAGTATTTCTTTCATGGAGTCAAGTGACACGTCAAGATAAAATCCTGGACAATCACCTGTAAATTGAAATGTAGCATGGACACGTGCACGTCCTTTTTCATTTTGTGCCCACGTTGAAAATGGATAAAGATAACAAACTCCTGGACGATCAGGATGAATTCCGCATGCACCTTCTTCATCTAAAAATCTACATTTTATATGAGTACCATCATCCATTTCAGTTTCATCTTCTTTTCTTTTTAGATTAATGTTAGTCATAACTGATAATCCACCAGAAGGAGTTGGTTCTTCATGGGTAGCAATTAACGTTTCATTTTTAATAAAATCAGAGATTTTTTGGTATTTTAATCCAGAGCCAATCTGAATAAGATCATTTGACGTAAGAGGTAATCTCCCTTGTCTATTACAGCAATTATGACAGTCAGGCCAATAGCATTTCCACAAAATGTATTTTTTCTCTTTTGTTAGATATGGAATATGAAAAACTACATCTTTAATTTTTACTGTATAATCAGAAACTTCGGAAAGTTTTCCTAATATAAAATCCTGAATTAAAGGGTCTATATCCCAATCCTTCTTTAATAATTCAAGTGATTTCTGGATTTCTACGGATGACATCTATTGAATTATAACCTATTTTTTTAATATTATAATGTTGAGTGAAAAGGGTAAATATGCATCAGCGACTGAAAATAGGAGGTTTGTATGGAAAGAAATAATCTGGCCATTAGTTTTAGAAGTTAACGATGTTTCATTTTCATTAAAGCAATATCAAAGAAAAAGGGACCAAGTTTGTAAGAAATTTAACATATCAATCACATCATTATCAAGAGGCTTGGCATCAGTTATACAAAAAGAATTACTTTTAAAAGAAAATCAGATGTATTCGATTCATTATAGACTTATTCCATATATGAGATTAAAGGCTGACTGTGATTATGGAACGGCTATTCACGAAACTAAAATTAAGTAACACCAAATGATTATATTCTATTTTTTTACATTTTGTTTGAAGCCCGGTAGTGTAGCGGCAAGCATAGGGGCCCCTGGAGCCTTTGACCTCGGTTCGAGTCCGGGCCGGGCTATTTTTTAATTATCTAGAAGCCTGAGCAACTCTTTCTAATTCGTTCTTTTTCTTTATGGATGGTGCAAGAGGATCATTGTTTGCTGCAAGAATCAAATGTTCAGCAATATATTCTTCGATAGGTTTTGGATTTGAGAATGTTGCCTCTTTTATGGCATCTGCAATAAACCTAAGTGCTAGATCAACTCTTCGTAAAGGCGCAACATCAACGGATACATGATAAACAGTTCCTCCATAAACTATTCTAGTTGTATCTTCATTTGGGGCAGAATTTTCAACTGCTCTAACAAGAACTTCTACAGGATTTTTACCCGTTTTTAGATGAATTATCTCAAAAGCTGTTTTTACAATATTTAAGGAATGATGTTTTTTTCCACCTTGTCTACCTGTATTTTTTGCATATTTTTTCCCAAAGTGCATTAATTTGTTTGCCAATCTTTCAACAATATTCACTTGACCTTTATTGTATCTCTTTAATGCCGAACGACCAAAATCTAATGGGATTATAACTTGTTTAAGTGAAATTGCAGTTTTTAATCCTAAATCTTTAATTTCTATCTCAGTAGTATCCCATTTTCTAAATAGTAATAATTTCTGTTCTGACAATTCTATCTCCTTGGTTTTTCTTTCTTACCTAGAACCAATTCACGTAATGAAGTATTATTAACTTTGAAAATTTTAAAACGGACTCCTGGAATGTCTCCCATAGCACCACCTTGTGTTGCACCCATTCCTTCAACATGAACTTCATCATGTTCATCAACAAAATTCATAGCCCCATCACGTGGCAAAAAAGCTGTAATAGATTTACCATTTTTAATTAACTGAACTCTTACACATTTTCTAACTGCAGAGTTTGGTTGCTTTGCTTCAACACCAACTTTTTCCAAAACAATTCCTTTTGCTTGAGGAGATCCTGCAAACGGATTAGATTTTTTATCTAATCCTAATTTTCTTCTTTTGTATGTAGAAATAGACCAACGTTGTTTCTTTCTTTTTTCTTTAAGATCTCGCCCTGCAAATAATCCTAAAGGTGATTTTGCCATATTACCACTCCAAAGATGCTTGTTGGCTATTAATTATTATATTTGTGATTTGAAAATATCTTCTTGCAAGTAATCTGGCTTTTTCAGCATTTCTACCTTCTCTTCCAACAACAACACCTTTCTTTGCTGGATCAACTGTAATCACAGCTTGGAAAGTACCATCAAGTCTTTCAGAAATTTTAATGTCAGTAATATATTTTTCATTTAAAATATTTTTTAAAAATCGTTCTTGGTCATCTGAGTATTCAACTAGTTCAACATTTCTATTAATTTTATTTTGCAATGTTTTGATATGAGAACCACCTTTTCCAATTGCTAATCCCATTTTTCCTTCATTAACAACAAAAATCAGTCTATCTAATTTTTCATCTTCTACACAATCTCTAGCTGTTGCCTTTGTTACATTTTGAAATAATGACATTAAACGCATTTGATCAGTTGTTAGCTTTATTTCTTGTGTCATAATTATCTTAATTAATCAAAAAAAATTTTTGTCTCATTTAAACCTTGGTTGAACTCTTTAGTTAAAATAATCTTTATCAACATCATTGAGATTCAAATTCTTTTTGTAATGATGTTACATCACTTGATGATATTTCTGGAAGTGAGAGTGTGGAAACTCTAAATTGTACTCCACATAATTTTCCAAGATTTACTGAAGTGTCATTAAGATCTAATGTTGGAATTTTAGATTTTTTTGCGTTAGATTCAATTTTTCTACGGTTTTCTGTTTCTATGGATTTTGATAAAATGACAAGTTTTGATTTTGAAAGTGAATTCAAAACTTGCTTAGTTCCTAAAATGCATTGATTATCTTTGATTGCATCTTTCAGGGTCTTTTCTAGTAATTTTTGCATCGTTATACCTTGTATGATGAATTGAATTTATGCGACTTATAGATTTATTGTCGTTAGTAACCACGACTATTTCTATCAGGTTTGTCAATGTTGGGATTTCTAAATCCATGTTTTTCCATCATGTGATTCAAAAATCGTATGTCGTTATCAAAATATTCCCCACATACTGTACAATTAGCCATACAATATGATGAAATTTCTTGCATATAGTTGTTATATAAAAAATGCCAGCACTACCGCTTCCCAAGTACTCTCGTACCTTAGTAACACAGTAGCGACATTGGGTTTGACTTCCAGGTTCGGAATGGGACTGGGTCGCACCCCAACGCTATGACCGGCTTAAACTGTTTTAATATGGCTTCTCTATTAAGGTAACGAAATTTTTAGTCAACACCAAAGAATTACAAAGTGAATTGTTTCATAGAAGTATAAATTAAAGAAAATAGCGAGTACGATATGACACATCGTGTAGCAGTTCTAGATAAAGAACTATGTCAACCCAAAAAATGTGGTCTTGAATGTATCAAATATTGTCCTGTGAATAAATCAGGCGCAGATTGTATTGTGCTTAATGAAGAAACAAAAAAAGCACAAATTGATGAAGATATTTGTAATGGATGTGGTATTTGTGTCAAAGTCTGTCCATTTGATGCAATCACAATTGTAAATTTAGCAAGTGAACTATCAACAGATAAAATCCATCAATATGGAATCAATTCTTTTAGACTTTACAAACTGCCTACACCAAAAAAAGGTGAAGTTATTGGATTGCTTGGTAGAAACGGTATGGGCAAGAGTACAATTGTAAATATTTTATCAGGTAATTTAAAACCAAATCTTGGAAATTACTCTGAACCACCAGAGTGGGATGATATTTTAAAATTCTACAAAGGTACAGAGTTAAAATCACATTTTGAAGAAATTAAAAATGGAAGCATTTCTGCTTCGATAAAACCACAACAAGTTCATAACGTTGTAGATGCATTCAATGGAACTGGAAAAAATCTATTAGAAAAATATGACGAACGTGGTGTGTCAAGGGAGTTAATAAAAAAATTAGATTTGGAAAACTCAATTGAACAGGAGTTAAACGAACTTAGTGGTGGAGAATTACAAAGATTAGCAGTTGCTGTTTGTGCATCAAAAGATGCAGATTTTTATTTTTTTGACGAGCCATCGTCATATAATGATGTATTCCAAAGAACAGGAGTTGCAAGAGTAATACATAGTTTAGCAGAATTAGGAAAAAGTGTTATGGTTGTAGAACATGATCTCACATTATTAGATTATTTGAGTGATTACATTGAAGTTCTGTATGGTGTTCCCGCAGCATATGGAATTGTTTCAAATATATTATCAACAAAAGTTGGAATCAATGCATTTCTAGATGGTTACCTAGCGTCTGAAAATGTCAGATTTCGTGATAAGAAATTCACATTTGATGCCTCAACTGCAACAGATGATATTCAACAGGGTGATGTAGTTGTAACATATCCAAAACTAGAAAAAAAATATTCTACTTTTTCAGTATCAATAGATCCGGGTAATGTTAGAAAAGGTGATCTATTAGGAATTATGGGTGCCAATGCACTTGGAAAAACTACATTAATGAAAATGATTACTGGTGTTGAAAAACCAGATTCTGGTGAAATTGATAAGAAAATAAAAATTTCATACAAACCACAATACCTTACCAACGATGTTGATTTGGAAGTAATCACAGTGCTAAACAAGGCTAACGACGGACCAATTGAAGATAGTACTGAGGAAGAACAAATTATTGAACCACTAAAAATTAAAAAACTATACAATAAATCAATGAAGAATCTTTCTGGTGGTGAATTACAAAAAGTTGCAGTTGCATCATGTCTCTTACAAAAAGCTGATTTATATGCACTTGACGAACCATCCGCGTTTTTAGATGTTGAGGATAGAATTGCTGTTGGAAAATTTCTTCAGAAGTTTTGTCGTTCATTTGGTAAATCCGCTATTGTAATTGATCATGATCTACAGTTAATGGACTTAGTTTCTGATTCTATGGTTATTTTTGAAGGTATGTCTAGTGTTGAAGGGCATGCAACATCACCAATGCCAAAAATTGATGCAATGAATAGATTCCTCAAGTCGTTAGACATAACATTCCGCCGTGATGAAAAAAGTAGGCGACCTAGAGTTAACAAGGATGGAAGTAGACTTGATAAAGAGCAAAAAGATAACCAAAATTATTATTATAAGAAATGACACGAATGTTAAAAAAAGCATTAGAGAATGTTCTTTCAGATAAAGATTCCAAGGATCTTGTTTCGGCATTTGATCAAATTGGTGATATTATCATAGTAAGAATACCAGATTCATTAATTTCAAAAAAGAAAGTAATTGGGAAGGCTTTGTTAGAGCAAGTAAAGACAGCAAAATCAGTATTTCATCAATCTTCACCTGTAGAGGGTGATTTTCGTACTAGAAACTTGGAATTACTTGAGGGTGAAGAAAAAACAGAAACCGAATATAGAGAAAATGGTTGTAGATTTATTGTAGATGTTGAAAAAGCATTTTTTTCTCCAAGATTATCAACTGAAAGGGAAAGAATTTCAAATATTGTAAATGAAAATGATGTTATAATCAATATGTTTGGCGGTGTTGGAATGTTTTCACTGCTTGCTGCCAAGAAAAAAGCGTGTACCGTTTACAATATAGATATCAATCCTGTAGCTTCAAAACTCTGTGAAGAAAATATAAAACTAAATAAACTAAAAGGCAAGGTGATCTCGCTTAATGGTGATGCCGCAGAAATCATTAAGGAACAATTACAAAATAAAGCTGATCGTGTGTTAATGCTATTACCAGAACGCTCTGATGAGTTTTTAGATACTGCAATTTCATCATTAAAAAATAATGGCGTGATTCATTACTATTCACATATTCATGCAGAAAAAAAACAAGATGCAGTAAAGTTATCTGAAGAACATTTTCTAAATATAAATAAAATCCAAAGTAAGATTACGGCTTCACGAGTTGTAAGACCAATAGGCCCACGATTCTATCAAACTGTTGTTGATGTAAAAATTCAGAGAAACTAAATGTCGTCATCAATTACAGATGATGTTGGTTTTGCAGATGTGGTTGCCATCATATATCCAATCCAAGATACAACACCAAGTATTCCACCAACTACCATCAAAATGGTTAGTTGTAAAACTATTGGACTCCATTCAGAAAGCATCAAAAGATATGCATAGAGAAAAAAGCCAGCTATTGCTGATACAAAAATCATGATTCCTATGCCACTACGTCTTTGCATGTCAATGGCAGATTTATTCAGTTATTTAATTTAAGCTAGAATGCTATTGCCATCATATAGGCATCTTCACCATCACGATAATATGACTTTAGTCGTTGTTTAACAGACATGCCTAACCTTTCATAGAGTCTTACTGCATCAGTATTACTACATCTGACTTCAAGATACATCTCATCACATTGTTTTTCTTGAACACCTTTGATTGCCTCCTCAACAAGTGCACTACCAATTCCATTTCCACGTAATTCATTTAGAACAGCAACCGATACAACATGTCCTTTTTTAACAAACCCCAGTTTTTTGAAGTTTGAAAATCCAAATTCAGATTTACACATAATGTAGCCAACATATGTTCCTGCATTCTCTGCAATAAGGAATGATTCTGGCATATCAGCAAGTAAGCTTTCATAGAAATAATCAGAATAATGTTCTGGAAGAGTTTTCATGTTGATTTCCATCACCGAAATTAAATCTGTAGATTCACATCTACGTATTACGGTGCCATTAAATTGCCTTAGGATTACCTGCATTCACTATCTACAAAACACAATTATTTAATTCTAAGCTGGAAAAGCAATTATTTAATAAAATCTCACCATAATTATGATGGAATCAACACAAGAAGAGATTCAAAAAACAGTCTCATCATTATTTGATATCACTGATTCGGAGATTTCACTAACCAAAATTAAATTTCATTTTAAAGATACTAATTTCAAAGATAAATTTGTAAAACTAACCCAGATACTAGAAACAAGAAATCTTGTTTGTGTTTTAGAGAAACAAAATAATCAAGTTTTACTTGTAATATCAAAATTTCCTCCTCTAAAACAAAGAAAATGGTTATCAAAAACATGGACACCTAGAATTCTTTTTGGAATTACAGTGGCAATGGTATTAATTGATGGATTCTTCCGAACTGCTGGGCTAAATTCATTCATGCCTATTGGTGATCCAATTGGTGTTGCAATTCTTTATGCATGGGCACTAATTGGAATCTTAGGTGTTCATGAAGCAGGTCATCTTATTGCTGCAAAATGGCACAAAATTAAAACAACTTGGCCATATTTCATACCTGGTGTTCCAGTTTTTGGAATCCCAACATTTGGTGCATTCATACAATCAAGAGGTCTAACTGTGAATCGTGACATCTTATTTGACATTGCAATTGCAGGACCAATCGCTGGTTTAGTTATTGCTATTATTGTTGCTGCATTTGGTGCATACACATCACCTGTGATTGATAGTGAAATTGCAGAACAAATGTTTGGCACGTCCCAGTTGATCCAGATGAATGAAAATCTGATAATGATGGGTATGCTTGAATTATTTGATAAAAATGGTGAAGACGTTGAAGTAATAATGTCACCAATTATGTTTGCGGCATGGCTTGGATTTCTAATTACATTCTTGAATCTACTTCCTGCATGGCAATTAGATGGTGGTCACATGTCTCGTGTAATTCTAGGTCAGAAGTGGCATAAAATAGCCACATACGCAAGCATGGGTGTTCTTGTTTTGTTAAATTATTGGATGATGGCAATATTGATTTTAATTCTAAGCTCTAGAAGTAAGGATGCACAACCACTAGATGACATATCTCCTCTATCAAAAAATAGAAAAATCATTTACATTGGTGTCATAGCATTAGCTGTTTTATGTGCCCCTCTTCCAAACTCAATTTTCCCGTAAAAGTGTGCGTGCACCATCATTAACAACTTCAACTTTTTGCCTTGGTCCTAAATTCTTTAAAATATAATCCATTGATTTTTTTACACCACCTATAGGTATAATTCCAAGTTTTTTTGCATAAGTTTCAGGTAATGTCGAAACCAAACCAATCTTAATTTTTTTTTGAATTTCAGACAAAAACAACAAATTTTCCATACCATGTACATAATTTGTTGCATTTTTTACCCGTTCGATTGTAAGTCTACCATCAATGAATTGTTGAAAAGCATCAGAGCCTATTCCGTTTAGACACTCTGCCAGTAAGACAACAAATCCCTGATTTTTAACTATACTATAACAATTCCAGAGAGAGTTTAGTGATACATCTAATGTTTCATTACTTGCATCCTTGCCGGTACTGATAATCACTGTTCTCTGCCGATCAATTGTTTTTACACATGAATTTGCAAATGACTGTAAGAGAGATTTTGAATTTTTAGGATGGCCTATAGAAAAGTCAGAAATTCCTTTTGCATTTGCTATGATTTCAATCGATGAAATTTCAAAACCGTCAACAAATTTTTCTGCAACCTGCATGTTAGAACCTGCCTTTCCAGGTGTTGGTAGGTCACTCTCCCTTTTTTTGAATGCATCTAACATCTCTGATTTCCCAAACCGTCGTAATAATCTTGTAGAAGTTGTTTGGAATCCAAACAGGCCATCAAATTCCATCTCAGATAGAAATGTCAAATTTGCATCTGAAATCTCATCTTGATCAAATTCATTAATGGATATAGTTTCAGGATTATTTGCTTTAACTAGTGGAATGATTCTTTTGTTTACAAGAATTTTAGGATTTGAAAATGATTTTTCTTCACATTTTTTGAAAATTTTTGTTAAAATTTGCTGAACAGAATTTGTGTAATTTAAAATTGCGATTTCTACTGGTTTTGATAAATCAAGAGTAGCTAATTTTTCATCCATCATTAACTCGTCGAGTGTCTGATTTTCGTCAGATGGTTTTTCATTAAGATTCTCTTGTTGTATATCTAAAACAACTTCATTTTGTCCATAATTTAACCAAATTTCAGGCATGATAGATAGAACAATACAAACCAAAATAAATACAGTTAACTAAATTTTGATATGGATTTTGTTAAAGAATTTGCAACATTTCTTTATGAAAAAAAGATTATCAGATTCGGAGATTTCACTTTGGCAAGCGGGAAAAAGAGCCCATATTATATAGATCTTAGATTGGTTCCAAGTTTTCCACACGAATACAGAAAAATGATCAAGGAATTACAAAATTTAATTGCGGATGATGTAGGATTTGAAAACTTTCACTCACTGGTATCCGTTCCAACAGGAGGATTGATAGTTGCGGCATCACTTGCAACTGAAATTGTAAAACCACTCATCTATGTTAGAAAGCAAGCAAAAGAACATGGAACTGGAAAAGCAGTTGAAGGTGTAACTTGTCAGGATATGAAACTGTTAATGATTGAGGATGTTGTAACAAGTGGTGGTTCGGTTATCAACGCAATAAAATCAATCAAAGAAGAAAAGATGGTTGTAACAGATGCGTATGCAGTAGTTGATAGAATGGAAGGAGCAACAAAAGCATTACAAGATGAGAGTGTAAGGCTTCACAGTCTTTTAACAATTAATGATATTACACAAAGTTTGTTTGAGCAAAAATTAATTACCGAAGATATACTAAAGCAGGTTCAAGACAGAATAAAGTAAGGGGCAGCTCAGTCAAATGCCTTTACATCATTAATCAGGTATAACTCTGATTCTTCATTGCAGCCAATATAATAACAATCAGCTGGAATTAAAATTTTAGTGGGCCCGAAGGGCTTCGATCCCTTGGCTCCTCGGTTATGAGCCGAGTACTCTACTAGGCTGAGTTACGGGCCCTAAAAAAAAATAATTTCAACTGGGTAAAAAGTGTTAGATTAGCAGTAAGATTCGTAGCAACTATCTAACAAGAGGTTTTGCGCTAAAACAGATTTTTCTGCTGTAGATAACATCACTGAATCATCGATGCTAGTATTATTGATGATTTTTTCCCATGATGCTGCATGTCTAATATCAGCAGTCATATGTTCTTCAAAGTATTCTACTGCATCTTTACTGTCTATGCCATAGAATTCTTTCAATCCTTCTAGTTTGGTTTTGCTTACTTTAGGAATTTCTTTCTCAAATGCATACAGTGCACATGCACCATTATCAAACGAGTCCATGAGTGAGCCCAAATTGGATACTGCCATCTTGGTTTTCTCAAGACCTTCATAATCTTGTAATTCTGATTCAGAAATTCCCATAGAACCTGCAAATTTCTCCCATAGAGGAATATGTTTTGACTCTTCTTTCATATTCTGAATTAACTCATCTTTCATATCTGAAGTTGCACCATCAATCATTGGTTCCATGAATTGTGGTACCTGTTTCACTAATTGGTAGTATTCTTTAGAATAACCTTTGAGTGAATCTAGTTCCAGTTTTCCATCTGACCACATCTGATAAAAGGAGTGTTTGAGTAAACTTTTGTCTTCAATAATTTGATCGATTCGTTTTATTAGAGAACCCATGAATGTTATTCTTGAAATTAGGATAAAAAAGCTTGTGATTCCAAAAAGTTTTATGGATTAGAAGAGCCGACAATTTAAGCTCCTGTAGTGTAGTCCGGTCAAGCATTTAGGCCTTTCACGCCTGAGACTCGGGTTCGAATCCCGACGGGAGCATACAGTTTTTTGTCATCAACAAAGTTTAATATTCTATTCTGAAAGATGTTGATCAGATATTTTTGGATAGAAAAAATTTAGAGATTAACCCGCTTCTTGAAATTTATAGTAAATATATAAAAAAAATTAATGCTGCACTTGACACAGAATTGGAATTATATTCGGAATCAGAATTTTGTGAGCCATTAAAATTTGCAATAGAGGGTGGAAAACGAATAAGACCAATTATTTTACTTTTATCTGCTGAAAGTGTTGGTAAGCTTGATGAAAATGGTTTTGCTGCTGCATGTGCAATTGAATTACTTCATACAGAATCAGTTATACATGATGATATTATTGATAATGAAACTAAACGCAGACAAAAAGATCCATTTCATATTAAATATGGTTATAACACAAGTGTCTTAACAGGGGATTTTGTCTTAGGTCTAATTCTTAACATTTCATCACGATTAGATAATCCTCGTATAACAAAGGATTTAGCTACTGCGGCAATGTTGATGAGTGAAGGTGAAATACTAGAAGGAAAATTAGAGGAGAGTGAGGATGCTACATTTGATGATTATCTGAAGGTCATGGAATACAAGACTGCTACAGCCTTCGAGATGGCTGCAAAACTTGGTTCTATAATTGGAAAGGGAACTGAGGAACAAATTGAGTCATTGGCTGAATATGGAAAAAATATTGGTATTGCATATCAAATTCGTGATGACTTGATGGATTGGAAAAATGAAGATAAACTTTTCAATCTCTTGATTAAGAAAAGTTCTGATCCTAGAGTAATCTTCAATAAAATGGAAGAAATGTTAGAGAAATTTTCAAAACTAGCCTTAGATAGCTTAAGAAAAATAAACGAATCTAATGCAAAAAGTAACTTAGAAAACTTGGTAAAATTTACACAGTTTAAGGCATAAGTGTACCAGTCAAAACTGGTGATGCCATTTCTGCAAACTTGATTATTGGTTCTGGATATACACCTATTGTTACCATGAATATGATTGAAAATATCATTACTCCAATAATCGATGCAGGTTCTTTGACACGTTTTTCAGTTTCACCTTCAAAGTACATCTTTCTAATTATCCAACCATAGTAAGCCAGAGACAAAGCACTGTTAAGAACTCCAGCTACAGCAAGCCATGGAGCCCACCATAATACACTACCAGCATCAATAGAAGCACCGAACAGCATTAACTTACTCCAAAATCCATTTAATGGTGGTACACCTGCAAGAGCCAACAAAGAAATTACTAACCCAAGTGCAGTGATTGGCATCTTTCTACCAAGTCCTTTTAGTTTGTCAAGATGAGTAATTGCCAAAGTTGTTACAATCCCAGCTACTGCAATAAATGCAGCACCCTTCATGACTGCATGATTTAGAATGTGGAATAGTGAAGCTTGTAATCCCATACCAGAGAATGGAGCAACGGAAATTCCTATCAAAATGTAACCCGCATGACCTATACTAGAATATGCAAGCATTCGTGTAAGATTTTTCTGTAATACGGCGGCAATATTTCCGACAGTCATAGTCATGACTGCAATTATTCCTAATGCCAGAGTCCAATCCAGATTAAGAGCTACTGTTCCCATAATAACAATTCTTAATGCTGCAGCAAATCCTGCTTTCTTGGTTCCAGCTGCTAATAGAGCTGTAATTGTTGGCGGTGCACCCTCATACGTATCCGGTAGCCACATATGAAATGGAACAAGACCCATCTTGAAACCAAAACCAGCAATAAACATACCAATAGCCAATAATCCAAGTGGAAGCATTTCTGCATCGAGTGTTGCAAACCCTTGTATCACTTCGCCTATGTTGGTTGAACCAGTAATTCCATAAGCAATTGATATACCGTAAATTATAATTGCAGAAGACATCGCACCGAATAAGAAATATTTAATTGCTGCCTCGTTAGATATTGGATTCTTTTTGTTAAATCCTGCCAGAATGTATGTTGGAATACTCATTAGTTCCCAAGCAATAAACAACATAACTAAGTCAGTAGAATATGCAATCAATACCATACCAATACTTGAAAGTAAGATTAGTGAGAAGTACATTGCAGGATTTGATTTCTTTCTCATGTAGTTTAGAGAGCCAGCTACTGTCATGATTGAGACTATTAACATCGCAATTGCAAAGAATGATCCAAATGCGTCATCAACTAGAACATCAGCAGAGAATATTGCTGCTGGAGCAATTGATTCACTATAGAATTGATAAACAACAAATATCATAGATAGGATTAATGCACCGAATGCTATTGCACCATAAAAATTTGTACTGCCTTTTTCTTTTCTTGCTATATTAATTACAGGAATAAGCATTCCTGCAACACCAAGTATAATCATTAAAACAATTGGAGTAGAATTTAGTTCAATCATTCATCTCACCTATATCATCAATATCAGGACTACAAACAGAACTCCTGCTCCAAAAACGTAAAGATATGACTGTGACACACCAGTTTGGGTTCCTTGTACTACTTTTGCACCCCAACCAACAGCACGTTCTAAACCAACATTCATTCCCTTATCGAATGTTGTCTGTTCAAAGTATCGCCATAGTGCTCTTGCAGCCCAAAGTGGTGCTGTGACAAATCCCCAGTATACAAATGCGTTAAGATACCATCTGTTTAGCATTAGTTTGTGCAAAGAATAAAAGAAAATGTTAGAATTGACAAACTTTTCAGGATCAACCCATCTTCCTATGTAGAAAATATATCCTAGTCCAAATCCCGTTGCAAATGCAACCAATGATGCGCCTAATGCTATTGGATTTAGTCCTGATAGGAATCCAGGTAGTACAGATTCTACAGATTCCATATGTGGAGTGTGTATGCCAAATGAGTGTTCTAGATATTCACCAAACAAATGGTGAATTCCTTCTTCTGCTGAAAGACCAATTATACCGATACCAATTGTTAATACTGCAAGTATTCCATATGGAATCCACATTGATTTTGGTGCTTCATGTATGTGATGTCCTT
>Ga0310344_10000988_pt1 | contig 21999 bp, 20 predicted proteins | sample HC15DNA20200_MG_FD_203801 | JGI IMG/M metagenome (GOLD analysis project Ga0310344, IMG submission 203801) | Marine microbial communities from station ALOHA, North Pacific Subtropical Gyre - HC15-DNA-20-200_MG | ecosystem: Environmental > Aquatic > Marine > Oceanic | place: Pacific Ocean: North... | reverse complement strand
AAGACACCGGTCGGGTGCAGTATTCCAACGTTGTTGACGACGACGCACTGGAGGCCTTCGGACGGCTGGTGCGGACCGAGGGGATCATCCCGGCCGTTGAGAGTTCTCACGCGGTGGCACATGCCTGCACGGTGGCCTCCGGGATGGAACCGGACCAGGTGGTGGTCGTGTGTCTGTCCGGTCGTGGAGACAAGGACGTGGCTGAAGTGTCCCGGTTGATTGACGAGTCCGCGTCGCGATGAATAGCCCGACCCCGATCGCCGCCCGCTTCACACAGCTCCGCGAGGCGGGGCAAATGGCGTTCATGCCGTTTGTCACTGCCGGGGATCCCGATCTCGATACGACCCTGGCGGTGATCGGTGAACTCGGGCGACGCGGTGTCGACCTGGTTGAGGTGGGATTTCCCTACAGCGATCCGATCGCCGACGGTCCGGTGATCCAGGCGTCCTACCAGAGAGCACTCGAGTCGGGGCTGACTGTTGACGCGATCTTTGACCGGATTGGCGAATTGGACCGCGAGTCGACTCCGCCGCTGGTCGCAATGGTCTCCTACGCGATCGTGTTCCGGAAAGGTCCCGAAGAATTTGTCTCGAGAGCGTCTGCGGCAGGTTTCAGTGGGTTGATCGTTCCGGATCTGCCGGGAGACGAGGCTGCCGAGTTGTCCACGATTGTTACCGGCGGGGGGCTCGACCTTGTCCAACTGGTTGCCCCGACGACACCCCCGTCGCGGCTGGATGGTATCTTGGCCACCGCGAGCGGGTTCCTGTACTGCATCTCGGTTGCCGGCACGACGGGTGTCCGTGAGGCGGTGCCGACCGAACTTGCTGAGCAGTTGTCCGACCTGAGATCCCGGACCGATCTGCCACTGGCCGTTGGCTTCGGGATCAGCGAGGCCGAACACGTGGTGTCGTTGAAGGGGATCGCTGACGGTGCGATTGTCGGCTCGGCGCTGGTCCGGCGACTCGAGTCGATCGCGGTGGATGGCGAGGACCGGGCGGTGGTGCTGGATCGGGCCGGGGAATGGCTCAACGGCCTGGTCGCAGCGGCTCATTCCTGACTTCACCGCTTCGGTCGCGGCCCGGCCGCGACGACGATAGTCTTGGGGATCCGATCGATCGGATCGGGGCCCACTCCATCTGCCGCATCGCGTCGGCAGACTCATCTTTGACACGGAGCCGAGAGAGACCGTGCATTCGAGCCTGAATTGTGCCGCCTGTGGCAGTGATCACGACGTCGATCAACTGCAGAACCTGTGCAAATCCTGTGGCAAACCGCTGCTGGTGCACTATGACCTGGAAAGCCTGAAGGGAACATTCACTCCCGAGGTGGTTCGTGGCCGGTCGACCCGTTCGATGTGGCGATTCCTGGAGGTGATGCCAGTGGCTGATCCTGCGGAGATCGTCTCCCTGGGCGAGGGACAGACGCCGTTGCTGAAATGCCGTCCTCACGGGGCTTTCGAAAGATTCAGCAACCTGTGGGTCAAGGACGAGTCGTTCAATCCGACCGGCAGTTTCAAGGCCCGGGGGATGTCGGCGGCGGTGACACGGGCCAGGGCCCTGGGGGCGACTTCGGTGGCACTGCCGTCGGCCGGGAACGCCGCCGGAGCAGCCACCTACTACGCCGCCGCTGCCGGAATGGACTGTGTGCTGTTCATGCCCGAGGACACTCCACCGGCCAACATCATCGAATCGGCCGTCGGCGGGGCGCGTGTGCACCTGGTCAACGGACTGATCGGTGACTGCGGCAAATTGGTCGGCACCGGCCGCGATCGGTTCGGCTGGTTCGATCTCTCGACGCTCAAGGAGCCCTTCCGGATCGAGGGCAAAAAGACCATGGGTTACGAACTGGCATTCGACATGGCCGACGCCTCGGGAGTCAACGAACTGCAGTTGCCCGATGTGATCTTCTACCCGACGGGAGGTGGGACCGGGCTGATCGGGATGTGGAAGGCGTTCGACGAGATGGAACAGTTGGGGTGGATCGGATCCGAACGGCCCCGGATGGTGGTGGTGCAGGCCGAGCACTGTGCTCCCGTGGTGCGGGCCTTCGAGAAGGGGGCCGATTCGGCTGAGATGTTCGAGAATGCCCGCACGGTGGCTTCGGGACTCCGTGTTCCTGCGGCGATCGGGGACTTCCTGATGCTACAGGTGTTGTCCGAAAGCAACGGGACGGCGTTGGCCGTCAGCGACGAGGAATTGCTGGCGGGTGTCCGGGAAATGGCCGGTGGGCAGGGGATGTTCCTGTGTCCGGAAGCCGGAGCGGTCTGGGCGGCGGCGAAGCAGTTGTGCGACAGCGGGTGGCTGGACGCTGAGGAGCGGATCGTGCTCTTCAATACCGGCAGCGGGCTGAAGTACAACCACCTCTACCCACCCGGTGATTTGCCCACACTGGATCACACCGATCCCAACTGCCTGGATGCCTTGGACTGAGCCCGGTCCGGTGGGCCTCGCATTCGGCAATGGTGGCCCGGCTGGAATGCTCAGGAACCTGGGACCGACGTTTCTGCGAGAAACTCCTGGACGGCGTCCTGTTGGCCAACAACCAGGATGGAGTCGCCAGCGTGCAGTTGGTCGCCCCCACCGACTGGCATCCGTCTTTCGCCATTGGCACGGCGTATGGCAATCACCGTCAGGCCACGTTCGGGCAGAGAACTCTGGCTGATCGATTTGCCCTCGAGTAGTCCTCCAGCGGGGACGGGGAACTCGGCCAGTTCCAGGTCGGCATGGTGTCCGTCGACGATATCCAGCAGGTTCTCGATACCCGGGTGGATCAGCAACCGGGCGATGCGAACGGCACCGGCATGGTACGGGTTGATCACGTGACTGGCCCCGGCCTGCCGGAGCTTGCGACTGGCGGATTCCTCGGCCGCACGAGCCACGATGGCCAGGTTGTTGTTGTCGAGTTTGGCCGAAAGGACGACGTAGAGGTTGTCGGCGTCGGTGGAGAGCACGGCGGCGAGGCCCGAGGCTCGAAGCAGGCCGGCTCGTTCCAGCATCCCGTCATCTGTGGCGTCACCGTGCAGGTAGGTCCAGCCCTCCGGGACGCACAACTCCTCGAGCCGTTCCAGGTTGCTGTCGATGACGATGAAGTCTCGTCGTTGTTCGGCCAGATTCCGGCAGATCATCTCACCCATCTGTCCGCAGCCGCACACGATCATGTGTCCGGAAATCTTGTCGATGATCTGCTGCATCTTTCGTTTCTCCAGGGCGTTGCGGACTTGTTCGGAGATCATCCATCGGCCGATCAAAGTGATCAGGTATCCGAAGGTCCCGGCGCCGCACACCAGGTAAATGATCATGAAGATGATGCCACCGTCGGCGATCGGCTCTCCGGAGACGTCGGTCGGTTCCCGGCTCCCCACCGTGGTGAGAGTGACCACCGACAGGTAGAGGCACTCCAGGATGCTCCGCTGGGTGATCAGGTGAAGGCCGATCGTGCCGACAAGCAGCAACGCAGCGACCAGTCCGACGATCGGAAGAATGCGTTTCATGGTTCAGGGTGTTTTGCGGCCGATTCCCAGCAGCCATCCGGCCAGTCGACCGGGGACCAGGTCGGGAGGTTGCAGTTGTGCGGGAACGGACAGGTCGGCGAGTACGGCCTCGGCGGCCGACAGCCCGCTGCGGACTGCGCCCTCCATCGTGCTCGGCCATCCGGTACGAGTCCAGTCGCCAGCCAGGTACAGGCCGGTCCAGGGGGAGAGTTGTTTGGGTCGGAGCGAGTCGGTGCCGGGGCGTGGAGAGACAACCGCGCGGTGTTCGATCACCAGACGGCTGCGGTGAAGACGTGCTCCGACCGATTCGGGCCAGATCGCACGCAACTCGTCCACGACCTCGGAAATCACCTCCTCGCGGTCCCGACCGGTCACGTGGCGGGCCGCGCTGATGACCACCTGGAGGTAGTCACCGTTTTCGGTAGGCGATTCACGACGGAACACCCACTGGCCGAGGCGGCCGACCAGCACAGCGTGAGGCAGATCGGTGACGGGACGGTCGAACCAGAGATGCACAGCGGCGATCGGAGCGGTATCGAGTTGTTCCAACGCGGTGATTTGGGGATGGGATTCGAGTGGCTCGGGAAGCAGGTTGCCGAGGCGGTGGTGGGGCACGGCCAGAACCACTCGGTCGGCCGCCACGACGCGTTCGTCTGCCAGCCGCACACCCACGACCCGCTCGTTTTCCCACTCGACACTCCGCACAGCAGACCCTGTCCGGACCTCGACTCCGTGATCGGCTAACCAGCCTGAAAGCCGTGTCCCGTAGATCTCCTCGAGCGGAACACGGGGAACAATCAGTTCCCAGCCACTCCGATGTCCGAGAAAGCCGGAAACGAAGACATGGCGGGCGTGGGAAACGGCGATGTGGTCAAGAGATTCCGAGAGGGCACTGACGAGGATCACTTCCCAGAAGCCTGACACCGATTCGGGAGATTGACCATGCTCGGCCAGCCAGTCGTCGAAGGATCTGTCGAGATCGGGGCCGGAGCAACGGGCCAGGGCCAGCATTCCGCGTCGGATTTCCCGCCGCCGGCGACCATCGAGGTATTTCAGTTGTGAGAGCCCCGGCAGCAGGTGCAGTGGAGCCGGCAGAGGGGCGGCCTGCAATCGGTGGACAAGAGGCGGCTGGGAAGATGCTGGATCGGGGGGGGCGACGAAATGTAGAGCCCTGTCTCGTCGGAAGCACTCTTCGAGTCCCACGGTCTGGATCAGCCAGAGAAGGCTCGTGCAACAGCCCATGCCGACGTGCTGGCAGTGGTCGATCCATTCCTCGGTGGCACCGTCGTGAAACGATCCCGCGCGACCGCCCAGGCGGAGTCGCGATTCGAACAGCAGGGCGGGACGTCCCTGGGTTGCCAGCCCCACTGCAGCCGACAGGCCGGCCAGTCCGCCCCCGACGATGACCGTTGGCGGTTCTGTGCCGCGGGGAGGCGTGGATGGGGGTGGGGCAGACATCACTCGGACCACTGTAACCGTCCGAGACAGGAATGCACCAAGCAGCGAGGCTGGTGACAGAGTTTCATGTTCGAACGGGAGGGGTGTGGGATTGACGTGGTGTCCCGCGAATGCCGGGTGGTTAGAATGGTCGGAGCAGGTGAGGCGCGGGGGCTGACGGGGTTCCCCGATGAAACGTTTGGTGAAACGGTGGCTGAGTCGAAGGTTGTGCCGTGAAACGGCTGGCAACAGCCAGGCCATGTCACGGCTGTGGGACCTGGTTTATCCCCCTCATTGTCCGTTGTGCGGCTCCGACGGCGGACCGGGGTTGTGTCCGGTCTGTCGAGATGAGATCGGGGACGGGGCGGGTCGGCGGTGTGGCCGCTGCGGACAGCCGACCGGACCGCGGCTCCATTCGAATGTTCTGTCGGAATGTGTCCACTGTCGCGGCCGCCAGTGGGCGTTCCAAGGTGTCGAGAGGCTGGGACTCTACGAGGGAGCCTTGCGGGAGGCGTGTATCGGCGGCAAGTCCGATGGTGCCGAACCTTTGGCGGCGGCGTTGGGCAAGTGGTTCTGGGAGTGTCGGGGTGAGGCGCTGGAACATCTGGACGTGGACTTGGTCGTGCCGGTGCCCCAGCACTGGACCAAACGGATTGCCGTAGCGCACAACCAGGCTGAGACACTTGCCGGGGTGCTGGGACGGTGCTTGCGTGTCCCCGTGGGCAGGCATATACTCCGCAAAGCACGCCGGACTCCCGACCAGTCGAGTCTGTCGGCTACCAGGCGCCGAGCCAATCTCGGTGATTCGTTTTGCGTTTGGCGACGCCGCAGGATCGATGGAGTTCACGTGTTGCTGGTTGACGATGTCCTGACAACTGGCACGACGGCTCACCAGGCCGCCCGGACGCTGAGGCAAGGGGGGGCTGACCGGGTCAGCGTGGCTGTTGTGGCCGTTGTGTCGGTGACCGCTGACCGGTCGCCGGTCTGTCCGGTTGCCGATTGATCCGTTTCCTTGTGAGTCGACGATGGCACCGAACTCCAGTGGCGATGGCCCCACCACGCGTCGATCGCGTGGCCCGGGAGTTCTCATCCGGAACTTCCTTGGCGGCGTTTCGATCAGCTTGCCGCTGATCCTGACGGTGGTGATCCTCCTCTGGCTCGGGCAGGGGGTCTACAGCTACATCGTGCGGCCCATCAGCGTCAGCGTGCAGTGGGCCTATGCCGGCAGCCTGAACGAATCGGTGGGTTTTGATCCCGGAAAATTTCGCCTGCTCGATGCGAGCGAATACGAGGGAGTGGGGAAGAACAACGGAATCGAGCGGGAGGATCTGCCCAAGCTGTACAAACTCCGGGAGGATCCGTCCCGGGAGTATGTGGTGATCAACGGCGAGGCCGTGCCGTTTGAGGATTATCACTTCGTCGTAAAGAACACGACGCCCGCCGAGATGCCCCGCAGCAGCAGGGGCATCTACATGTTCATTGCGACCGAACAGCACTTCCGCGGTCAGGTGACGCTGAGCATCGTTGCGTCGTTGATCGTGATCATCTTGTTGTTTTTCCTCGGAACATTGTTCACCAAGGGGATGGGAGGCTGGGCCGTGCGGAAATTCGAATCCGCATTCGTCGGTCGGGTCCCGCTGGTCAGCAACGTCTACTCGTCGGTCAAGCAGGTCACCGATTTTCTTTTCACCGAGCGGACGATCGAATACAACCGGATCGTGGCGATCGAATATCCACGCAAGGGCATCTGGTCGCTGGGTTTTGTGACCGGCGAGAGTCTGCTGGAGATGACCGCATCGGCCGGCGTGCCCCTGGTCAGTATCCTGGTGCCGACGTCGCCGATGCCGGTAACCGGGTACACGATCAACGTGCCCAAGAACGAGATCATCGACCTGAACATGACCATCGACCAGGCCTTCCAGTTCTGCATCTCGTGTGGTGTTCTGGTCCCCGACAATCAAAAGGTGACTCCCGAGTCGTTGCAGCAGGCGTTGACTCAGCGGTTGACAGGCGATGCCAGTCAGCCGGTGGTGACCCGTCCATCGGAGGGTCCTGATGTGGCTGAGGATGCCACGGGAGAGCCGGTGTGAGCGATGCGGTGATCCGGATCGCCACGCGAGCCAGTCGGTTGGCGCTCTGGCAGGCTCGTCACGTTGCCGGCCTGCTCGAGTCGGCCGAGCCGGGCGTGGTGGTGGAGCTTGTGGAGGTGAGCACTGAGGGGGACCGTGACCGTGTCCAGCGGCTGGATGCGATGGGCGGGACCGGAGTGTTCACCCGCGAAGTCCAGGTTGCGGTGCTTGACGGTCGTGCCGACCTCGCTGTTCACAGTCTCAAGGATCTGCCGACGGAGGTCGTTGATGGACTGCTGTTGGCATCGGTGCCCGAACGCGGGAGGTCCGGCGATGCGTTGATCGTGGGTCAGCCGGTGTCGGAGGTGGTCGAGGCCGACGGTGGTCTGGAGGTGTTGGCGACCGGTGCAAAGGTGGGGACGGGGAGTCCGCGTCGCCAGGCGCAAATCCGGCATCGTCGTCCCGACTTGGAAGTGGTCGGGATCCGAGGCAATGTGGAGACCCGTCTGAGGAAGCTGGAGGAAGACGAATACGACGCAGTGGTGCTGGCCGTCGCCGGGCTCGAGCGACTGGAACTGGCCGAGCGGATTACGGCGGTTTTGGATCCGGATGTCGTGCTGCCGGCTGTCGGACAAGGGGCACTGGGCCTGGAGTGTCGCGACGACGATGCCGAAACGATCGCACGACTGGAGACAATCGGTGATCCGGCAACACATCGGGCCACCGCGGCCGAACGAGCCATGTTGTCTCGTCTGCGAGCCGGATGTCACGCTCCGGTGGGGGTTCGCACCGGGGAGGCTGATGACCGCCTGTGGCTGCAGGGTGTTGTACTTGACTCAGAGGGCACGCGGCGGGTCGAGGTCCGGTCTGAGGCCGAAGCGACAACTGTGGAACTCGCCGAGTTACTCGGGCTGGCGGTTGCCGACGAGTTGCTTGACGGTGGAGCGGCCGAGCTGATTTCCGGGTGAGGACACCTTCGGAGCCGGCGAAACCGAAAAATAGGCGTTTTCGGTCAACGGACGATTCTGGTTCTTTCTCCAGAGACGGTGAGGCCGCAACTCGTGGAGGACGTTTGAGGGATGGAGTGCCTGGGCCACCGGATGGTCGCAGCCACTGGCCCAGCCGAGTACCAGAACGATGGACAGGGCGACGCCGAAAAAACGGGCCGCGATCCTGCAGCCAGTGAGGATATGGTTTGCCATCGGGTTGCTGCGGCCAACCAGGAACTGGAGGGGACGACGGCCGGGAGGGTAGTCGATTGACGTACGAGGCTCCAAGAGCGTTTGCCTACCAGAGCGTGTAACCGCCGTCGATGACGATCGAGGCCCCGGTGATGTAACGGGACGCGTCGCTGGCCAGGTAGACGGCCAGAGGGCCCATGTCTTCGGGTTGTCCGAAGTCGCCGGCGGGGATCTGGTCGCGAAACGTCGTGATGATTGCAGGGTTCTCGGCTGCCCACTTCACGTTCGGTTCGGTCATGAACCCCCCGGGGCAGATTGCGTTGACGGTGACCTGGGAAGGGGCCCAGTCGGCGGCGGTCGCACGGGTGAAGTGGATCACCGCGGCCTTGGAGGTCTCGTAGCTGCGTCCTCCGATGTCCCGATTGACGACCATTCCCGAGATCGATGCGATGTTGATCACTCGCCCTCCCGAACCCCTCGCCACCATCGCTCCGCCGATCAGCTTTGTGCAAAGAAAGGTGCTGTTGAGGTTCAGGTCGAGAATTCTCTTCCACTCCTCCAGTGGCATGTCAGCGGTGGGGATGTCGATCCGGCGACCGCCGACGTTGTTGATCAGGATGTCAATCGGCCCGTGTTCCTGGAGTGCTGTCTGGCAGGCGTCTTCACACTGGTCCAACTGACCCACGTCGGCGGTGATGGTCACCGCCTGCTGCCCTCGCTCGCGAATGTCTGCGGCGGTGGTTTCGAGGCTCTCGGTGTTGCGGCCCACCAGCACCACGTCGGCTCCCGCCTCGGCACAAGCCAACGACATCTCGCGGCCCAGTCCCCGGCTGCCTCCGGTGATGAACAGGCGTTTGCCGTCGAGACGAAATCGGTCCAGAACACTCATGGTGGGTCGCTCTCCTGTGGGAAATTGTCGACCGGGGTCGAACTGGGGTCGGGTGCAGCGGACGGGTTTTTCGGAGGAGACTCGGCCAGAAGTGGTACCGGTTGACGTCGGTACAGGTGCACATCCATTTCCTGGATCGTCCAGCAGTCCTGGTGGCTCCAGATTTCCGGGATCGTGAAGGAGGACTCGGTCGGAGTTCGCAACAGCATCAACGCGTCGTCGCTGGTCGTGCCGTCTCGAGCCAGTCTCTGCAGCGACCGGTACAGCGGCGAACGGTCAACCAGGCGAGGGATCATCGCGAATGGGGGATCGCAGAAGACCAGGTCAAATGGCAGCAGGTGGTCGACGTTCTTGGGTCGGAACGAGCAGCGGAGCATGTCGGTTTTCCAGCACAGGTAATCCTCGCGGATCCCGATCTTCTCGACGTTCTTTTTCAGGATTTCGTGGACGCGACGATCGGCTTCGACAAAAACGACCGACCGGGCTCCACGGCTGAGCGCTTCCAGGCCGATGGTCCCCGTCCCGGCAAACAGATCCGCCACTTTGCGATCGGCGACCAGGTCGAGGTCTTCGAGTCGCTGGAACAGGATCTCCTTGAGCAGATCCGGAACCGGGCGAGTGGTGTTACCTGGCGGAGACAGAACCTTGCGTCGTCGATACTGTCCGGCCACGATCCGCAACGCTCAATCCTCCCGAGAACTCACTGTTCGTCGCCCCAAAGGTGACGCGACCCGAGAGAGGCGGCAAGTCCGGCAGAGGAGTTTTCAGCACGATTTTGGAGGTCGAAAGAGCAAGTGCATCAAGACCGGTTGATCTAATGGGAATCAAAAGTGGCGGAAAAACGCCGAGGATTCGTTGACAACACGGGGGTTCGTGAGTTTACTACGCCACCATGCAGGCCGCGTTGGCGGTTTGTTCAGGACGTCGAGACAAAGAGAGAGGAGCTCACATGGCCGGAAAAGCGATGACCAAGACCCAGGTTCTGTCCAACTTGGCTGAATCAACTGGGCTGTCGAAGGGACAGATTGAAGATGTTCTCGGTGCAATCGGGACACTGATTGGCAGCGAGTTGAACGCTGGAAACCCCTTCAACGTTCCAGGTTTGATGAAGGTGACGACTCGGGTCAAGGCCGCTGTTCCGGCCGGTCCGCGTACGAACCCGTTTACCGGCGAGACCAAAATGGGCGAAGCCAAGCCGGCTCAGACCATCGTCAAGGTTCGGCCTCTCAAGGGGCTGAAAGACCTGGTTGCGCCACCTTCGGCTGACTCTGCACCTGCCGAAGCGCCTGCTGCCGACGAGTCTTCATCGTTCTAGCAGCTGCAGCGAAGGTCGATTCGTCGCCTTCGGGCTGCTCAGATGCCTCGAAAACGCTGATTTCGGTGTTTTTTTGCCGGAGTCGCTGCGCGAGGTTGTCGGCGTTCCGGGAAGGGCGATTCGGCGTAGGTGATGATGACGTAAGTCATTGTCACCATAAGGTTTCCGGTGTGATCGGTGCGTTGGGTCGGGGTGGATCCGTCCTTGGGCCGGCGCTCTCGGTGGGCTTTTGCTGCGCGATGACCTGGAGAGCAGGTTGCGAGGTGGTTGACCGGCGTATTCTCCGTTCGTAGAATGCGGTGCGCTTGGATTCGAGGCGTTTTCTGCGGCCTGTTGGCCTCTTCGAGAAGGGGTTGGTGGTCTGAGAAAGGGCTGGAAACCAGGCGAGAACTCATTGGTCGTTCTTTGGTATGGCCTGAGACGGTCGCTGAACGGTCAAACACCACCTCCCGAGAGACCTGCTGATGCTGGTTCTGTCCCGTAAGCGGAGCGAGAGCATCGTGATCAACGAGAATATCGTGATCACGGTTGTGGAAGTCCGCGGTGACAAGGTGCGTCTCGGGATTGAAGCTCCACGGGAAGTTCCGATTCATCGCAGCGAAGTGCACGATGCGATTCGTACGGAGCAGACGGCTGGCGAGGAGTCGGATGCGGATGCTGCGGCCGTGACGACGCCGGAAGGCTGAGATCTCTGTCTGCGGTGATCCCCAGTTCGTCCCGGTGAGTTGGCCACGTACGGCTGGAATTGTTCGGCGGCCGATTGTGTCATCGTCGACGCCTTGACATTCCACGCGATGTGCCTAAAGTGTGGCCGAAAACCGACCCGGCCCCGTCGTCTAGTCAGGCTCAGGACTCCGGACTTTCGCTCCGGCAACAGGGGTTCGAATCCCCTCGGGGTCATTTTTTCTTAGACAGCAACGGCCCGCATTCTGCCGGAGGACGGCGGTGTGCGGGCCGTTTGTCGTTGGGCGTGCGTAGAAGGCTGTAGCCCGTCTCAGGTCAGCCGGATCCAGCGTTTCAGGACCAGGGCCGGGACCAACAATGAGGCGATCAGCAGGGCGGGTGTTGTGCGTCCGGAGGCGGCCAGGGAGAGAGTGGCGTCGATCATGATGAGCGAGAGCAGCAGGATGCCAACTCCGGATTGCACACGTTCGGGTCGTGGATCCCGAATGGCGGCGATCAGTTTCCGGTTGATCGACACCACGATCAGGGCCATCAGTAGCAGGACAGAAATGGAGGCGTCCTGTTGCTGGGCGGTCTGGCTCATTCCGGCGAAGGCGATCAGCGTGGCCAGCCCGATGTTGATCAACAGGACAGCCGCCGTCAGTTGTCCACGGGTACTGGAGCCCGCTTCGTTTCGTGCGAACCAGGTGACACCGGTGATGTAGATCCCCAGACCGGCGGCCACGTGCAATGGGGGGCCGTGGGCGAGGGCCTCCAGTGACCCGCCAATCGTGGCTCCCAGAAGGACATTGAGGCTGCGGCAAGCACCCATCGCCACCGGTCCCAGTGGAGTTGTCTTGAGCAGTCCGTCGTAGGCCAGGACACAAACGGCCAGGCCCAGCGCGACAAGGAGGCCGGCTCTGGACGAACTCCCGTCGGCCGTTGCCGCTGCGACCACCCCACCGATCATCAACACCGTTCCCAGGGTGACGGCTGATGACAGGGTGATTCGACCCGACGGCAATGGGCGGCCTGGCCGCTCGACCGCGTCGCGATGCCGATCGAAGACGTCGTTGAAGACCATCCCTGCGAGGTAGAGGCCAGCGGAAGCGACCAGGAGCAGGCCAAGGGCCCTGGGCGACGTCGTCGCCTCGGCGGGGACGACCAGTTGGGTTCCCAGCAGGATGTCGGCCAGGGCGGTGAAGACCGTCGGCAACCGGACCAGTTGCATCCAGGCCAGCAACGGCGAGGAATTGAGTTGCGTGGACGTGGGGGGTGGTGTGCTCATGGGATGGTCAGCAGATCAGGGTTTGGAGCAGTTCGACGAGTCCCTGTTCGAGTTGATCGATCGCCGTGCGAGTGTCTGCGTCGCCGGGTTCCAACTGTCTGGCGAAACCGTAGAACTTGATTTTCGGTTCGGTGCCGGAGGGCCGGACAGCCAGGGTGATCATCGGGGAATGGACGGGGTTGCTCTCGAAGACCAGGAGGTTGGTCGAAGGGGTCGGCAGTGCTTGGTCAGCACGGTTATCTGGCAGGCTGCGGATTTCGTGGGTCTGGTAGTCCCTGACCCGGCTCCAGGAATGTCCGCCCGTGCTGGACGGCGGCTGGTGGCGGAGCGAGTCCATGGCCCGGTCGATTTGTTTCCGGCCGGATGGCCCATGTGCAAAAACGGAGTGTTGAAACTCGTCAACCCGTCCGTGTTGCGAGAAAATGTCGTTGAGACGGTGCCAGACAGTGCGGTTTTCGGCGTGGAGTTCCAGGGCGACGTCGGCGACCAGCAGGGCGGCCACGGCGGCGTCTTTGTCCCGGCAGTACGTCCCGGCCTGAAATCCGATGGACTCCTCACACCCGAAGACAAATCCCTTGGGACCTCGTTCTTCCATCTCCTTGGCGATGTGTTTGAACCCAACTGGCAGGTCGTCCACGGCCTGGACTCCGTGGCTGCGGCAGAGCACTCCCAACAGCGGCGTGGTGACCAGCGTGGTCAGCATGTACGCCCCGGGGGGCCAATCGCGCCGCCCGAGCAGGTGGTCGAGCAGGACGACAGCCAATTGATTGCCCGACATCACTCTCCACACACCGCCAGGGTCGGGGGCGGCCACGGCAAGTCGGTCGGCGTCGGGGTCAGTGGCCAGGACAAGGACCTGGCCATTTTGATCGGCGGCGGCGATGGCCGGCCCGAAGACCTCCGGGCGTTCGGGGTTGGGCAGTTGGTCGGGCACCGCGGTGAAGTCCCCGTCGGGATCGGCCTGGGGTTGGAACAACTCGACGCCGACGAAGCCGGCCTCGTGGAGCACCGGCAGAACCGAACTGGCTCCGACTCCGCAAAGTGGTGTGTAGAGGCCCGGAAGGGTGGCTGGGTCGCGTGCCTGGAGATCCGGAGCCGGCGGCCGAGATGCGAGGACGGCCCGGCGGTACGCCTGGTCGATTTCGGGGCCGAGCCGGGTGATGTGTCCGTCGGCGATGGCCTGGTCGTAGTCCATCGTGGGGATGTCGCTGGAACCGGCAACACACTCGACGATTCCCTTGTCGTGAGGTGGGAGGACCTGGCCACCGTGCGACCAGTAGGCTTTGAAGCCGTTGTCCGAAGGCGGATTGTGTGAAGCGGAGATGACAACGCCGGCGACGCACTCGAGATGCCGGACGGTGAACGAGAGCGTGGGAGTGGCCCGGTGCCCGTCGAACTCGAGCACGTCGAATCCGTGGGCAGCGAAGGTGGTGGACACCAGTCGGGCAAACTCGACCGAACGGTTTCGGGTGTCGTGAGCGACCGCGATGCGGCCGCCTGTGTGCCCGGTGTCCTGGAGATGGCGGGCCAGGCCATGTGCACTTTCGGCGATGGTCCGCGAGTTGATCGTGGCGGTCCCCAGTGGGGCCATCACTCCCCGCCGACCCCCGGTGCCGAACGGGATGTCTTCCCAGAACAGCCGGAGCAACTGGTCGGTGTCGTCGGCGTCGAGCAGTGCTGCGACGGCCCCGGAAAACTCGCCGAGCGCAGGATCGGTCAGCCAGCGACGAATCCGCTCGGCGACTTCCGGATCGATCCGTCCGTCGGCAACCGCCTGTTCCAATCGCGCCACCGACGACTGCACGGGTCCTGTCCTCGTGGCGCGATGCCGGTGACTATCGTTTCTTCTTGGCCGAACGACCGGCTTTCTTTTTCGGCGAGGCCGTCTTTTTCGCCCGGGTTTTGGACCCCTTGGACGTCTTTTTCTTCTTGTCACCGCTGAAGATCTGGTCCCAGCCTTCGCGGAAATTGTCGTTGGAGCCGGTGTGGACCGTGTAGCCCGTCATGATGTCGATGCCGTCTGTGTGCCGAAAACAAAGATCGGGGGCTGCCTGTCGCCACCCGTGTCCGGTTCCATTCTTGGAATGGTCCGACAGGGGTCAAGGCCGGTCGCACGGTTTCCCGGTAGCCAAAAAATGTCGATTTGTCATCAATGGCGCGAATTTGGTAGGATCGGATCCATGACTGGTACGGTTGGTTCACCGATTTCCCATCCCCATCTCTCGCGGCGGCAGTGGCTGCAGGCGGGTTCGATCGGGTTGATGGGGCTGACGCAAGCTGATGTCCAGGCGGCTCGTGATCAGAACCGTCGAGCTCCAGTCAAGTCGGTGATCTATCTGTTCCTCTCCGGGGGTCTGGGACAGCACGACAGCTTCGACATGAAGCCCGACGCTCCGGACAACATCCGCGGTGAGTTCGATCCGGTTTCGACTCGGACTCCCGGTTTGCAGATCTGCGAGCACCTGCCGCGGCTGGCCGACTGCAGTGACAAGTGGGCGGTGGTCCGTTCCCTGTCGCATTCGACCAATGGCCACTCGCTGGGTCACCACATCATGCTGACCGGGCGGAGCGACACCCCGCGAGGCTTTTCGGGCAACAAGCCCCAGGCCACCGATCACCCGTCGATCGTCTCGCAGGTCGGTTACCTGCTGCGGGACCGCAGCAAGTTGCCCGGAGCCGCGGTGATTCCCGACATGATCACCCACGCCAGTGGACGGATCATTCCCGGCCAGTTTGGTGGCGTGATGGGCGAACGTCACGATCCCTGGATCATCAATGCGGCCCCTCAGTGCCGGATGTTTGGTGCCTGTCCGAACTGCTTTGATCATCAGCGGCGGCCGGTGCAGCACGTGGGCAGCACCGAGTTTCAGCCACCGAACCTGGCGTTGGCCGAAGGTGTGACGCAGAGGCGGCTTGACGACCGTACCCGCCTGTTGGGAATCGTCGAACGTCAGCAGAGTCATCTCGACCGGCTCGCTTCGGTCACCGATCTCGACCGGTATCGTGACAGTGCCATTTCCCTGCTGTCCTCCAGCGGGGTTCGCAAGGCGTTTGACCTCACGACCGAGCCCGACCCGGTCCGTTCGCTCTACGGTCGCAATCTCTTCGGTTCCTCCTGCTTGCTGGCACGCCGACTTGTCGAGTGCGGGGTGGGCCTGGTGCAGGTGAACATGGGCCGCAACGAGACCTGGGACACGCACGGCAACGCTTTCCCCCACCTGAAGAACAACCTGCTGCCACCGATGGACCAGGCCGTTGCCGGCCTGGTCTCCGATCTTGATGATCGGGGCCTGTTGGATTCGACGATGATCGTGATGGCCGGTGAATTCGGTCGGACGCCGAAGGTCTTCGGCCTGCCTCAGCACTACGAGTTGCCCGGACGCGACCATTGGGGTGCGGTGCAGAGCGTGTTCTTTGCTGGCGGGGGCGTTCGGGGTGGCACGGTGATCGGTGCCAGTGACAAGATCGGCGGACACCCGAAGGAAGCCAAGCAGACGCCGGAAACGATGGCGGCAACGATCTACGACGTGCTGGGCATCCCGCACACGGGAGCCTGGTACGACTCCGAGGACCGGCCGCATCACGTCTACCAGGACGAGCCCATTCCCGGATTGCTGGCCTAGGGGCGTGTGCCGGTTCCGGCGACCCAGTCGAAGCCCACGTCCCAGTTGGGGACCGAGTGCGTCAGGGCACCCATGCTGACGCGGTCGACTCCGGTGGCGGCGACTTCGGCGAGCGATTCCAGCGTGATGCCTCCGGAGGCCTCCAGCAGAACGCCGGGGGCCCGCTCGTCGCGAATCGTCACGGCCCGGGCCAGTTCCTCGGGCGGCATGTTGTCCAGCAGCACCATGTCGGGGGCGGCCCGGAGAGCATCGGTCAGTTGTTCGATCGTGTCGACTTCGACCTGCACGGGCAGGCTCTCGGGAACCGCGTCCCGGGCGGTGGTGACCGCCGAGGCGACGGCGAGCGGATCGCCCCGGCCGGCCAGGTGGTTGTCCTTGATCAGAACGCCGTCGAACAGGCCCATGCGATGGTTGGTTCCACCGCCGCAGGCCACGGCGTACTTGGCCAGTCTCCGCCAGCCGGGCAGCGTCTTGCGGGTGTCGAGCACCCGGGTGCCGGTTCCGGCGACGACGGCCACGTGGGCCGCCACCTGTGTGGCGATCCCCGAGAGGTGGCCGAGGAAGTTCAGTGCCGTTCGCTCTCCGGCCAGGAGGCTGCGGACCGGACCGTCAACAGTGGCCAGACAACCGGGCTCCCCGACCGCTTGACCGTCCCGGGCGGAGGTCGCGACGGTCACCCGCTCGTCGAGAGTCTCAAACAACTGAGCCACCACCGGCAGTCCGCAGACGACGCCTTCGGCCCGATTGCGAATCTCGACCCGTCCCCTGGCCTCCTGGTCGATGAGAGCTTCACCGGTCCGATCTCCGTCATCACCAAGATCCTCGGCCAGCGCCAGCCGGATCAACTCGGCCGCGGCGTCGGCTTCGACCGAAGTGAATTCGGGCGGAGCAGAGGACAATTCGGGGGGCGGTTGCATCGCGAACATTCAAGCCACCTTGTCGCAGGGTGGCAACTGGTGTTTGATGGCCAAAAGGGCAGGAGGAGGAGGGAGGATCGTCATGATCGTGGGCGTGCCGCGAGAGATCAAGCAGGACGAATACCGTGTGGCGATGCTGCCGGTGGGAGTCGAGGAGTTGGTGCAGGGTGGGCACCGGGTGTTGGTCGAGACGGGGGCCGGGCAGGGCAGCGGAATTCCCGATGACGAGTACCTGGCGTGCGGGGCCGAGATTGTCGAGTCCGCCGAGCAGGTCTGGGCCGAGGCGGGGATGGTGATCAAGGTCAAGGAGCCGCAGCCTCCGGAGATCGTACAGTTGCGACCCGGCCAGTTGTTGATGACGTACTTCCACTTTGCAGCTGACGAGCAACTGACCCGAGGGGTGATCGATTCGGGAGCGACGGCCATTGCCTACGAGACATTGCGGGGACGGCGGGGAGACCTGCCGTGTTTGACCCCGATGAGCGAGGTCGCGGGCCGGATGAGCATTCAGCAGGGGGCGAAGTATCTGGAACGTCCCCAGGAGGGGCGGGGGATCTTGTTGGGCGGAGTCCCCGGTGTGCCACCGGCCCACATCGCGATTCTCGGCGGTGGCGTGGTCGGCAAGAACGCCGCCCGGATTGCTGCCGGATTCCAGGCCGACGTCACGATCCTGGACATCAACGTGGATCAGTTGCGGTACCTGGAGGACATCATGCCGGCCAACGTCAACACGACGTTTTCGGATCGGCACACCATTCGTGAGCAACTGGCGATGGCCGACCTGGTGATCGGGGCGGTTTTGATCGCCGGAGCCCGGGCTCCCCGGCTTGTCACCGCCGACGACCTGGGCCGGATGAAGCCCGGAGCGGTGATCATTGACGTGGCGATTGACCAGGGGGGCTGTGTGGAAACGGCTCGACCGACGACCCACTCGGAACCGACGTACATCGAGGGGGGGATTGTGCACTACTGCGTGACCAACATGCCCGGGGCGGTCGGACGGACCAGCACCTACGCACTGTGCAACGTGACGTTTCCCTACATCCGGCGGATTGTCTCGGACGGCCTGGCCGAGGCCGTTGCCACCGACGCGGGCCTGGCCGAGGCGGTCAACGTGTACGAGGGCAAGGTGACCAACCAGGCGGTGGCCGAGTCGTTCGGGATGCCGTGCGAAGAATTCTCACCACGGATGAGTTGATGGTGCTCGGGTCGGCCCGCGGGAGAATGAAGCTGTGAAGTCACGTCGCAACTGGCTGGTGGCGATGGTCCCGCTGGGGTTGTGGTTGGCATTGTTCGGGCGCTACCTGTTTGCGGCCGACGGTGTGGCTCCGGCAGAACGGGATGGTGATTTCTACCTGTTCGCCTACCCATTGGCCGACGTGGCTTTTGAGATGCTTGGCCGAGGGACGATTCCCCACTGGAATCCGTACACCGACTGCGGTGTGCCCCTGCTGGTCAGTGTCCAACAGGGGGTGCTGTATCCGCCCAACTGGATTCACCTGCTGGTCTCGACCGAACGGGCCTTCTGCCTGTTGATCGTCGCTCACACGTTGCTGGCGGGCGTGGGGACGTGGCTGTACTGCCGTGGCCGGGGGTGCTCCTCCGAGGCCTCCGCTGTGGCGGCGATGGTGTTCATCGGTGGCGGAACCGGGTTGGTGCACTTTCACGAAGGGCAGGCGATGATCGTCCACGCGATCGCCTGGTGGCCGTGGATCCTGTGGCAGTTGGATCGGTTGGCACGTCGTCGGAGTGCCGGAGGTCTGGCCGGGCTGGCCGGCCTGCTGGCCCTGCAGTTCCTGGCAGGGTGTCCCATCTTCACCCTGGTGATGGCATGGATGATTCCGATTTACCTGCTGGTGTTCTCGATGGACTGGTCGGATCGCTTGTCACGAGCCAACCTGGGCCGCCTGGCCGGGGCCGTCGCATCGGCGTTGCTGGCCTTGGGGCTGGTGATGGCGGTGTTGTGGCCGGCGATCGAGTTCATGGAGCAGGCTCACCGCGGCGAACTGTCTCTGGAGGTGGCCGAAACGCACTCGATTCCGCCGGCACACTGGGGGCGGGCGATCGTGCCCGGTCTGATGGGTGACCCTCTCAAGGGAACCTACTGGGGCGATCTGCAGAACTGGAACGCGATGTTTCACAGCGGCGTGGTCGCCCTGGTGCTGGCCGCCTGCGGGGTGTTCAGTCGCCACCGCAAGGACGCGGTGTGGTGGACGGTCATCACGTTGGGCCTGGCCTCGTATTGCCTGGGAGGCGTGGTCTATACGGTTTGCTATCTCTACGTTCCCGGCTTCAATCTGTTCCGTCGCCCGATCGTCCTGAGGCTGTTCCTGCTGTTCTCCGTGGCCGTGATGGCGGCCCTGGGTTGCGATGCGGTGCAGGGGGCTTCCAGACGCCGTGGCGGTTCCCGGGTGATGTTCGTCGCTTCGGGACTGGGCCTGGCAGGCCTGATCTACGGGGTTGCCGGTTGGATAGGACAGATCGAACCTCCCGACTGGTGGCTGAGCCTGGTGAGGGCTTCGGATGGAGCCGGCGAATTGGTCGCTCGGGTGGACCTTCAGTTCGAGCGGTTTGCGGAATTGTCTCGGGAAATGGTCTTGGTCGCTTCGACCGTGGTGGCTGTCGCGCTGGCCCTGGGTTACTCGAGATGGCGGCGACAACCAGCGGTTGGAACGATGGGATTGCTGTTGGTGATGGCTGCCGAGTTGTTCGTGATGGGGTCACCGTGGCTGCAGTCTTCGGAGGTCGACGAGAAGGCCGCGCCGTCGCATCGGGTGGCCGAGGCACTGGCCGGGGAAACCGGAGACTTTCGCCTGGCCTGCCTGTGTGACGAATCCTCGAGGCTCTTCAACCGGTTTGCGATCGATCGGTTTCACACTCTCGGCGGTGCCGAGGATCTGATTCCCGGCCGGTTCAGCAGTTTCCTGTTCGCGATTTCCGGGCAGCCCCCTTTCCTGCAGCACGTGTTTGCCTTCGGTCCAGACACACCGCGGCCGGTCAAGCGGCAGTTCTTCGATCTGTTGGGAGTCCGGTACTATGTCTGTCCCCGGGGGGCACATCGGACCTACGCTGTCGACCTGGCCGGTGACCGGATGGTCAAGGAGGGCGTGTTCACTTATCGCGACGAGGTCTACGACCTGTTCGAAAACGCGTCGGCCCGACAGCGGGTGGTGATCGTGCACGATTGGACCCAGGTCGATTCTCTGGAAAGTCTCGAGAAGCGAGCCGGGTCCGAGCGGAAGTTGCTGGTGGCGCTGGAGGAGAGGTTGCGGCCGTTGATCAAACAGGGGTTCGAGGGGGGCACCTTCGTCGAGGAACAACTGCCGAGGCCGGACGGGGCCGAGACAGCTCGAGGTTCCGAGTCGGTGACGTTGGTCCAACGACAGGCCCATCGGGTCACGGTGCGTGTCAAGCTGGCTCGTGCCGGACTGGTGGTGTTCAGTGATACCTGGACACCCGACTGGAAGGCGACCGTTGACGGCCGTGTTGAACGAGTGGTCCCGGCCAACATGTTCATGCGAGCTGTCCCCTGTCCAGCCGGAGAACACACGATCAGCGTCTATTACGAGTCCGAGAGTTTTCGCCGAGGATCAGTCGTTTCCCTGGTGTCGTTGGTGGTGTGGCTGGTGCTGATGTTGCTGGAACCGTTGTCCCGCCGCTTGGCCGTTGTCCGGGACCGAAAACCATGATGCGGCCAATGCCTGGATCGCTGAAATCGGTTTCGGGTGTGGTCGTCGCCATGATGGTTGTTGGTGTCGGTGCCATTGGGTGCCGCGACGAAAGGGCCGACCGTTCACTCGCATCGGGTTCGACAGTGAAATCCGGGCTGGCTGCAGGTGTTCACCGGACCTCGCCTCCCCGGCCGCTGTTGAAGGTGGCCAAGGATGATGGAAGTGGAGATTTCGAGCTGCTCGAACTGACAGCCGGTGATCTGCGTGTCGCCGCCTGGGACAACACGTTCTCGCCCAACCGTTTGAGTGGCATCCATTCCCTGGTGAACCTTCGAGATGCCCCCGATTACGACGCGTTTCGCGTGGCGTTGAATTTCGAACACGTCCTTGCCGGGCATCGAGGGCCGGCGAACGACTTCAGCCCGAGGCATGGACCCTATCGATTGAAACAGGTCAACGAGACGGGCGTCGAATGGACTCGCCGGGCAGAGGACAGTCCGTGGAAGCTGAAGAGCACGATGACACTCAGCCTGGCTCCGCCCAACGCGATCGACTTCCGGTTCGCCTGTACGCCCGGTGATGCCGAGTTGTTCGGGACGCACGGGTATGCGGTGCTGTTCTGGGCCAACTACATGAACCCGTTGACCGACATCGACATGCACTTTCGGGGTGTCACCGGTCCGGACGCCCGGGAAGAGTGGATCTCGGTGGAAGCACCCCAGACGGATTACCTGCACCGTCATGGGGGCGTTTACCGCAGTCGTGATTCGAAGCGGTTGCCGATCGACGACAACCACAAGTCACCCTGGAGCGTGGTGAGCTACGACTATCCCCGTTTCACCAAGCCGTTTTATTACGCCCGGGCCGATCAGGGGATGGTGTTGATCATGATGTTCGACCGGATGACGGATGACGAGGATGAGATCCGGTTCGCGATGTACCGCTTCCAGGTCAAACCGGAATCACGCCGACCGGCGTGGGACTTCCAGTACGTGATCCGGCGAGTGGAATCTGGTCGGCGGTACGGATTTCGTGGGCGGCTGGTCTGGAAGAAGTTCGAGAGTGCCGCTGACTGCCAGGCCGAATACGAGCGTTTTGCGTCGACACTGTCCCGGTGATCGAGGTCCGAGTGTGTTCCGGAGAGACCCCGTTGACGGGGGCAATGCGACCGCCTCTCACCCCTCTTTTCCGGCTTTTGCTCGCTTCGCCATCACCGATCGCACAAGGGCCGCAGTCGCCCAGATTCCCAGGGGAATCACCACCAGGCCCATCGCTCCATAGTGATCATAAAATCCACGGACAGTCTCGGACTGTCCCACCGCAGTTCCGGTCCCGATGAACAGGGTCACGTAGATCATTCCGGCGACCAGCAGTACGCCGCACCCCGACAGGATCGGGCCACCGAGCATTCCCGAAACGACCTGAAGCGGGGTTCTCAGGACCGGCAGAAATCGGC
>Ga0310344_10000987_pt1 | contig 22004 bp, 33 predicted proteins | sample HC15DNA20200_MG_FD_203801 | JGI IMG/M metagenome (GOLD analysis project Ga0310344, IMG submission 203801) | Marine microbial communities from station ALOHA, North Pacific Subtropical Gyre - HC15-DNA-20-200_MG | ecosystem: Environmental > Aquatic > Marine > Oceanic | place: Pacific Ocean: North... | reverse complement strand
ACTGCCCCAGAGTTTATAAAATTTTGTTCTGCTACTATGACCCTCTGTACTACTCCATCATTATTTATTTCTGCAAAATGACTCATATCTCACCTGTTATTGAAATTTATATCTAATAATTACTACGCCTGAACTTCCTGATCCTCCAGTAAGACCAGCACCACCTCCTCCACCGCCTCTATTTGCAGGGGAAGCATTATCAGCAGTATTTGAACTATATGTAACTGCACCATCACCACCAATTCCACTTGAACCACCTTGACCAGCGGTGCTACCACCGCCACCCCCACCGCCAGCGGCATAAGTAACTGCTGAACCAGAAATACTATTTGCCGTACCAGCACCTCCGTCACCACCTGTTGAACCAGAACGATTCCCCCCGACTCCACCATGACCACCGCCACCGCCAGCACCCCAATTTGAACCACCACTATCTCCACCTGCTCCACCATTATTACCTTGTGATGGACTTGTAGAAGGTGTATTCCCTGAACCACCAGATGAAAATGCGTCAGCACCACCACCTGAACCACCATTTTTACCAGCATCTCCACCCCCACCTCCCCCTGCGCCACCCCCTGCGCCACCCCCTGTAGAAGTAATGGTAGAAAATATGCTATCGTTTCCGTTAGTACCAGATGCGGGTGTACCTCCACCACCATTCGTATTTCCAGCCCCACCAGCCCCAACGGTAATTGCGTATGTTTGTGCGGATACAGACAAACCAGTAGCAGTACGGTATCCACCAGCACCCCCACCGCCTCCTCCTCCCCCACCGCCACCGCCTCCTCCAGCGACAACGAGATACTCTACTTCAGAGTTAAGAACTTGGCTTAGATGCGTAATTATAAAATTTCCTGATGAAGTAAATGTATGAACTTTATAATCCCCGTCTGTAGTTATGGTTCCACCAGTAGGGGCTAAAACTGGTTCATTACCTGTACCTTCTCCTATGTTTGTCCAAACATTATTGTTGCTAGTGGCATCAGTACAACAGTACATCTCACCACTTGATGTGTTAAGCCAAAGACTACCTACACCACCAGAAGGATTTGTTGTACCAGTTGGGTTAGAACCGCTTTTGGTAAATTCACTTGGCAAGTTCGTAAGCGATGCACCTGATATAGCTGGCAAAGAACCTGTCAGTTTACTTGCGGCTACAGTATCTATTGAGTCTGATTTTATTTTACTTGTTGCCATTTATTCACCTATCCTTGAAATTGATAACGAATAATTACAACACCAGAAGCACCATTGGCATTGTAAGCCCCTGTATAAGACCCACCTGAACCAGAACCAGTATTGACAGTTGGGTCAGCAACGCTGGTCAGATATGTAGCGGAAGTCGCACCACCTGTCCCTCCCGAACCTAGTGAGCCAGAACTGTCTTTCGCCCCACCTCCACCACCAGCCCGTGTAACAGCACTCCCAGTTATACTGCTTTCCGTCCCATTTCCACCATTTCCCCCTGCGGAACTACTAACTGCAATACCAGCGGAACTACTACCACCGCCTCCTCCTCCCGATGAATGAGTTACTCCGTCAGTCATTCCAGCCCCACCATCATTGCCTTGACCTGCTGTTCCACTTCCACCGGGTTTGTTTCCAGATGGGCCACCGCCACCGCCTGATCCACCATCTCGCCCCGTTTCATTTGTGGCGTTTCCATAATAAGACCCTCCACCTCCACCGCCAGTTGAGGTAATAGTGCTAAAAACGGAATCGCTACCATTCCCACCATAAATTGTAGCCGTGGTATCTTTTGCACCGCCAGCACCTACTGTAATGGAGTAAGATTGAGCAGAGACAGAAAAGCCTGTCGCAGTCCTGTACCCTCCAGCACCACCACCTCCGTGTGCGCCAGCCCCACCTCCAGCTATTACTAAATATTCGACTGTTCCAATATCCCCAAGAGTAGTGACTTCAAAAGTTCCAGAAGAATTGAAAACATGAACTTTAAAATTTCCATCGCTAGTTATGGTTCCACCCGTTGCAGTCATATAAATAAAAGGTTGATTGCCTGTGCCTTCTCCAATGTTTGTCCAAACATTCGCATCAGTAGTCGCATCAGTAAGACAATACATCTCCCCTGTAGTAGTCCGTAACCATAAACTACCTACCCCACCGCTAGGATTGGTATCACCTGCTGGCTCTGAAGTGCTTTTAGTTATTTCATCAGTAATAGGAAGATTAGTAAGATTTGCACCTGATACAGCAGGGAGAGTAGCAGGGAATCTAGCATCAGCTATTGTTCCAGTAAGTTTACTGGCAGACATCGCTGTAATCGTTGAATCGCCCACCGAACCATCCGGGGGATTAATTGTGCCTACTGCTTTTCCAAGGTAGACACAATACATTGTATCTGTGCCAGCAGTTGCGGAAGAAAGAGTCAGAGTAGTACCGCTTGCAGTATACGCATAACTAGAACCCGGTTGTTGCCTTACGTTATTAATGAATAACGCAATTTCATTTTCATTAGTAACTGAATTAGCCAGCGTATAACTAGTGGTAGCGGAGACAGTAAAATTCTGTGTCTCCAAGCTGATATATTTTTCTGCTGGCTCTGCACCTATATATGACATCTAATTCTCCTATGTGCTAATGGCATCAACAGTTGAAACAATACAGTCCATTGAAGTTGCGGTATCACTTTTCACTTTTAATGAATCACCAGATGCGACAACTACCTTTGACCCAGAAGAAATAATCTCCAACGAACTGCCAGCAGGAATACTCGCCTCTTTCAAAAGGTAATAATCAACAGATGAATTAGTAATGTAAGCATCAACATTAATAGATGAACTGGTTGTATTGGCACATCTGATACCCACAATTGCATCGTAGCTATCAGCGTTGCCACCAAACGCCTCTACTGCTGAAGTGCCTACGTTCTTTAATTTGTAGGTACGAAAATTTTGTGCCATTTATACTCTCCTTTAAAGTGCGATTGACATAGCAATTGCAAAGCCTGCAGACACGCCTGAACCTGCTGATGCATAAGATCCCGTGTCTGGTGTCAAATCTATATTTTGATCTGCCATTGTTATTGTTCTTGTGGTCCCGGTTGTAATACCAGAGCTTTCAATTGCAGTCTGCTTTGTATTGTCAGAATTGTCCTGCACTCTGAAAACATTATCTTTTACTGTTGATATAGCCCCAGCAGATACATTATCGATTTGAGTCTGTATACTAGACGTTGCTCCATTAAGATAACCAAACTCTGTATTGCTTACAGTGCCATCATGCAACTTAGCCGCATCAATATTCGATGCCAGTTTTGCTGACGTTACATTTGCATCGGCAATTTTTGCAGTAGTAATATTTGCATCAAGAATTTTTGCAGTAGTAATTTTGTCATTGCCTATCGTTAACGCCCCTGTATTAGACAAGGTTGCATCTCCTGACATTGCCACATTGTCAAAATCAGTTCCATCAGCAACCATGATGTGTGTATCAGTAGCTGCCAAAGAATCGTCAACAAAACTGACCTTGGATGGAGTAACCGCGTCATCTCCAATTTCTGCCTCAACCACGGTCCCGTCTGCAATTTTTGCTGCAGTTATACTTCCATCTGCAATTTTTGCAGTGGTAATATTTGCATCAAGAATTTTTGCAGTAGTAATTTTATCGCTACCAATTGTCAACACACCCGTGTTTGATAACGTAGCATCACCAGACACAGCAACATTGCCGAAGTCAGTACCATCGGCAACCATGATATGCGTGTCAGTCGCTGCCAAAGAATCATCAACAAAACTAGCCTTCGCTGGAGTAACTGCATCGTCAGCAAGATCCGCTGTGCTAACATTGCCGCCAGCTTCCAACGTATCAAGCCGAACATCCTGTGCATTTGATTCAGTTACTAACTGGTCAAACTCATCATCAATGCCTTGGGCAGAAATAGCTATTGGAGGAGTTGCATCCCTGTCTGCCGTAAAATCTCTTACTCTACTTAGTGTACCCATACCTGCTCCTAATCATTTGCTCGAAATCCTGCATTAACATATTTAACACCGTAAAATGCAATACTAAGATTTGCCCTATGCGCTGCCGAAAATGCAAACTTAACCGCTCTACCCATGCCAATCATGGGAATAAGAACCTTGTTTACATCTGGGAAATCCCAGTAAGAACCATCCCAGCCAGAAGTGTCCCACTCAGAAAATGTAGATTGTAAATAAAATGTTTTGTATGAAGCATCGTCAAAATCAAAAGAAACGTCCAGGTTAAACAACCCTGCTGAACCCGTTCCCTTAAATTGAAAATACTTAAACATTTTTTTGATAGAAATATTATTAAGCCAAAGCCAAGGAGTTTCCCACCTCCATGAAATACTGGTGTTGTTATTTCCATCTCCAAAAATATCTACATCAGAAGAATCCGTATACTCCCGGTATACCCTTCCATTTTTTCCAGCACTTAAAATATTATTATCTGGAGTTCTTACACTTTGATAGATAGTTACATCCCTGTCTTCCATCCAAGCTTTTATTTCGTAGTTATAAATATATCTTCTTGCAATAGAAGGGATGTTGATCCAAAATTCATTTTCAGCTTTGTGGTTAACAACATTAACTTCATCCATGTCAGACACAGCTTTAAGTAATGGATTAATTCTGTCCCTAATGTTGTCACTTAATTTTTTTGTTTTCAGCCCTTGAACAATCAGCTCACTCTTAACGCTATTCAATCCTTCCGTTTCAACTATGAAGTTATCAAGGCCAACCTCATCCATACCCCTATGACTCATCACCCCGGTATTGAATACCTGTTTGTCTATAGTTATGTCTGAAAATGTGGCTGGCACTTTATAGGTAACAATGTGGTTCTTTAAGCCAATGATCAAAGCGTTTGTCTGACCAAGCCTAGCAAGCCCAGTTATTTCATCACCCCTTGCAAGAACAGCAGCCAAGTCAATCGTGACGTAATCACTAGCAGTAGACCAATCGTCCTCATTGTCTACGGCAGATCCAGCAAAACGTGTCGATTCGTTTGCAATTCCAGACATCCACACCCTGTTGTTTAAGGCAAATATATATTTCCCTTTAGGTGGGTTATCCGCAATATCCACTACATACCATCCCGTATGCGTAGAAGGAGGAGCTGCACCATCATTCAATGAACCTGTTGCCTCTGTATAGTTAGTACCTATTGCTATAGGAGTAGTATTTTGTAATTTTAACGATCCAGAAACAGTATGATGATAGACATTCCAACCAGTTGCCCCTGCCAATGTTACTGGGCTGTTTACTATAAGAACATCGTTTGCCCCTATAACCTGGGTTTGCTCTTCACTCGCAACTGACTCACCGTTAGCAGTTACATAAGTTACCGTTATATAATAAGTCCTACTACTTTTTGCCCCAGATGTTGTTGTACTGGTTATTGGCTTAAAAGGACGAGGAGTGTACCCATATTTAAATGGAACATCAGTACCGTTAGACAATATCAATTTGTTGTTAAACATTGTCCAATTCAAACGCTTTCCTAAAGTAAGACTTGACTTGACAACCGTATCAAACGCACCAGTAGATGAAGAATAACGAAGCAACCTTGTATCAGCTTGAGCCAAAATCTCATATGAGCCAGGATAGTTTCCTTCATAAACCATCAGGGAATCTACACTTGGACCTGCCTTAAGCAAATCAAATATTAAGTCCTGAGAAGTGTCTGCTGACCAACCAGTATTAGATGTGTTTGTTTTGAATACATTGCTACCATGAGTAGCAGAAGAAGAATCTGTTCCTATTATTACATTGTTACTTGAGTCCCCCATTTTGTATTCAAGCAATATGCAAATGTCCCCAGCAGAGGCAACATAAGGTTCCTCAATCCAAAAATTGACCATTGCAAAAGATGTTGTAAGAACAGATGTGTTTACATCAATTGAAGTCTTTAAAACAGAACCCGTAGGAACTCCACTTGTACCAACTGTTCCACTACTTGCAAATATTTTAGCCTGCATAACTCCGGGGGGGCTGCCAAGTTTCTTCAAATAAAACTGCACAGACTGCAAACTTTCCCCGGAAGAAAGAGTTATGGCAATCCCAACCTGTTCATTGTTTCCATTGTATTGGGTAACAGAACCACTTTGATTGCTGGTGGCATAAGTATCAATACTGTTCCCAGCAGAATATTCCATAGCTACTTCGTTAAAGAAAGTTCTGCCTCTACGTTTAGAAACCTCCCCATTCAAGGCAACTCTACTATTCTGCAATTCAGTAGCAAAGTTAGGAGAAATATTCCCCTCGCCTACAGCAATATTAAAAAGCCCCTTATTGTTTGACTCAAATATTTTTTGTTGTAATGCCATTACCTAGCCAATGAATAGTTACGTCTGGTTAAAGGACTGAACCTAACGGCTCCGCGATTTTGTGCCTGTAATTTTTGCAACAGGGAGTTAGCTAAACCCATCTCTCTGTCACGCTTTGCATAATCCTGGTCATACTCTGCATACTTCGCTTTGACCATATGCCTTATTACAACTTCTTGGAATGGCGTGGTGTCAGAGTCAGCACTTAAATCTCCCAACAACCTCGTATACCAATAAGTAAGAACCAATCCGTTTTCACTACTTGAAGGAACAGGGTCCACCTTTATCTGGTCTACCTGTGATGAATTTTTTCCAAATGGAATCCATATTGTGGGCAAACCAGTGTTACCCCTAATAACCTGCTCTTGAAAATATTTGTTTGACCTTGCCAAATAAACAAAAGAGTCTTCAGAGTCTATGAAGAACCTATCACTAACAATCCTGTTGACATCAACATCAGACCCAAGAGCATATAAACTTGTTCCTGTTGCCAGCGTAATAGTTGCTTGTTCCTTGAGAATATCCCACTTAGCAAGTATGTTTAACTCATCTATTGATTCGTTAATGTAATCAAGGATTCTTTCTTTTGCGTCATTGACAAGACTTGAGTTTATATCTAGCCCAAGATCTCGAAGTACCGGGTTTCTTATAGTTGCTAGTGACATTTATCCCCCATGATTTCTGTTATTGCCTTGGCCCAAAGCTCACTATTTGATTTGGCATTATAGTTTTCAGCAACATAATGATATGCCTTCTTGCCAACCCTGGCTCTCATCGCAGGATCTCCAATCAATTCCTTCAACAACATTTCGCACTCGCTGTTGTTCTTGTAAAGAAATCCTGTTTCCCCATGTTCAATAACCTCAGAATAAGGAGGAATATCCCTTGCAACGCAAGGTATTTGTAAAGCTGCATATTCCACCCACTTAATTGGACTCTTACATCTGTTAAACAAATCATCCTTTAAAGGTATGATTGCTATGTCAGCATTTAATAAAGCCTGTTTATAAGGATGAACTTCTGTTGGAACCCATCCGTGGTACGAATACTGATCAGAGCGAATGTTTTTAAAGATCCCTTTAAACTCATGACCACAAATTTCCAACCTTACAGCCTTATTTTGCTTTGCAACAGATTCCAGCACGGGTTGAATTTCCAACAAGTCATCATAATGTGAACATCCACCGTGCCAAGTAACGCGAACAAAACCATCTTTTACAATCCGAACCGCATTCCAAGCAGAAAAGTCAACGCTGTTAGGAAGAACAAAAGTATTTTCATTGTACTCTCTGTATACATTTGCAAGCTCTTCTGTGGTTACAGTTACCGCGTCAACAAACCTTAGTATTTCCTTGGAGATTTCAAGCTTGTTCCTGTTTCTCTCAATATCAAACAAGTCCTTGCCGTCACTCCAAAGCTTTACTCTTCCATCCTCCGAATCGATGGTTATTTCCTTGGTCCCAAAATCCCTATAATGAGGGCTTAAAGGATTAACGCTGAAGATGTTGTCATCAAAATCAATAACAACTTTCTTCCTTGGATTGACACCCTTCAAAGACTTTACAAGATCGAAAGCCTCATCACTTACTGGGCGAGGAATAATAGCTAAGTCACAATCTCTTAATAAGGAAAAAAGATCACTCTTTATTCCCCCCTCGCTGAAGGCAACACCACCTATAGCCACATCAAAGTTCTTTTCGTCATTCAAAAAAGTCAGTGGCTGTTTAATTCTATAGAGGCCACAAGCCCCTTCATCTCTAAGTACTCCGCAAACCCTTATCATATTGAACTGCGAGTGCATCGATGTTTCTGACTCACTAGCAAATCTAACTCTCCGAAATGTTTTTGGAATACCCCATTCAAACAAATTGCGCTGCCACGATGATAAATAATGTCTTCGTTGTGGCTTCTCAATTTTTCTACAAGCTCTTTATCTTCCAACGTACTGTCTACATCTAACAGAAACACATACTTTCCTTTTATCCAATCCATGTGCTGCTCAACCAATGCATCCGCGTTGGAAACATCATCAGCTTGAATCAATACATGGTCATAATCAGTACTGGTTTGACTCATCAATGAACGCTGGCAACGGTCTATATTCTCCGCTCCCTTTTTACAAACAGTGACTATAGTTAGATAACCTGTGTCACCCTGTGTCAAAGTATTGCCTGACTTTGGATGGTAGAAACTAAGATGAACTTCTGGCTCTACCTGTTCCCTGACTATATAATTTTCACTTGTAAGCAATTTCTTCACCAAGATCATTTAAAAAAGTCGGCATCCCCGGACCATTGTAGGAGCCTGCTATGTTGTAATCGTAATATTCCAACGCTTCATCAGGAGTCATTCCATCACGCTCAACTAAAATGTTTATTATCCTTTGAACGCTATATAGGATTGTTTCATCTCTACCAAAAGCACTGACAGTACCTACGATTGCATCATCTAATCCATCAGCGGTTAGCACTCTATAATTCCTTCAATTAATTAAACTTCTTATTTCGTCTAATATTTTTATTTGGTCTTTTGTAAAATGACCAGTACCATCCCTGCGTAAATACCTGTCGCGCTCTTCTTCATAAATCAAACCTTGTGGCAGAATATCGCTGCGTATCAATCCATCCCCCCTTGTTGTCATCATGTAAGTAGGGAAGTCTTGAAAATTGGTTCCACCATGCTCTCGCTTGTCACGATTGTAAAAATATCTTTCCTCTTCCAATTGTTCTGGCGTTAGACTTGATATTAGTTTTTCCTTTAACCGAAAAAACTTTTCATTAAACGGTTTTCCTTCTAAGTCAACTGATCCCATTTGATGTAACAATTCACCAAGAATAAAATCTCTCTTACCGCGAATATCATCAAAACGGCTTTGGCGTAATTCAATACGCAACTTATTTGGATCACCTGGGGCTGGATTATTTGGTGGACCTGCCTCTCCTGGCAAATAAGTTTCCCCAAAACCCCTACCTCTAACATCACCCAATCGAATATCAATTGGAGTATCTGCAAAAGCCCTACCTAAATTTGGTCTATTCCTTAAAGACTCGAATGCTTTGTCAATCTGCATTCTATTTAGATTGGGGTTAGTTCTTAAATCAGCCATTAAAAATTTTGGTTACAAGTTCTAAACTCAGGGTGATCCTCAAAGAAACGCCTTGCTGCTTTTGCCATTGCCTGCTGATCACCGTCAATCACATCTTTATATTCTGGCTTCTGCAAAAAGATAGAAGGAATACTTCCCAACTTCCTCATGGTTCTCCCATCAGTAAATCCATTGTCCCCATAAGTTCTTTCATCTTTTGTCTGCTCCCCTACATCATCCAACTTTTGAATATGCTGGATATTGGCCTTATCTTTTTCAATCTTTAAACGTGTTGCTATGTCACCAATATAAGAATCGTCATTCATTTGATTGATTAAATAGTTAATGTAGGGGGAGGGACAAAGCCCTCGCCCCTACTAGTTATTAACTTGTGGTTAGCTCTGTGACTTTTCCTGACGCTGCTTCGTTTAACGAAACAACACACCACTCAGCTTCCACCATTCCTCTACGCGAGGAACCAACTTTAGCAATAGGCGTATGCTTGACAGGGCGCAGCATCGCTACTCCCCACATATCCTTTTGTAGCTGTGCTAACTTGTCCGTCTGCATGTAACGGTCAAGGATGATACGTTGCATTCCGAAATCTGACTCATAAACATCGACTGAAGCAATCAACTTTTTGCTGGAAGCTTCAATGTTACGAGTTTGACTTGCAGTGAATGCACTAATCTTCCGCTTCTGGAAACCATTAGCATAAGTTGTATCTGGGTTCCCACCAGCGTCAAAGATGGTCTGCAAACTATCGTTGTACATTGCTTCTGTCAGAGCTTCCGCAGAAGATCCACCAGCAGCACCCGTTTCATCATTAGTTGCAATGAAACTCAGTACACCGCGTGTTTGTCTTGCAGTACCAGCAGCAGCTCCAGCAGCAGACACACCAGAAACAATGTCAACTTCCATTGCCCTAGCCATAATCTTTAATGCTTTCGCCATCTGGTACTCATACTCACCACCCTTTACGCCTGCACGATCTACGGCATCCAAGGTGTCTGATACTTCAAAACCTTCACGGTTGATCTGACAATAATTTCCTACTCTTGTTCGAGCAGTTAATGTCGGACTCGTAAAGGTTGCGCCTTCAGCCACTCGCCCTGCATCAGCAGTTCCCAATGTATCGGTTAACCACTCATGCAAAGTCGCTTTAGCTTTCGACTTTTTAAAGCCACTCAACATGGGAGTTTCTGTAGGCGAGATGTTCACTATGACATCAAGCAAGTCTTCCCGTATTGCGGTAGCTGTATTGTATGTTTCAAATACTGCCATTTTAAATTCTCCTAACTAACTAGGGTCGCCATGTATGACCACGATCAGTCAGCAACCTGGCAAACTGACTTACATCCCCACCACGCATTCCTGCAGCAGCCTCTCTAAAACTTGGCTGTCTTTTCTGGCTGGCTTGCGGCTGTGGAGTAACATTGCCTGCCATAGGAGCTGCCTCCTGCCGTGGGGCAGGACGGTTTCCTAACAATTGTTGATATTTATTTGCGTCTACCATCAACTTACTCAATTCGGCAGCTATAACCATATCCTGTGGATGATTCTTGAAGTGAGGCCCAATGATGTTTTCCAACATTGGGTAAGCTTGATTCTTCAACGCCTTGTAATATTCACTGTTGGGATCATTAACAAAATCATAATTTTCCCTAACAAACTGATCAGACTGCGCTCTCATTGTTTTCTGCTTTTGCAGAATTTGTTGTGCATTAGACTGCGCTTGCGAAGTCTCTGATCGTTTTGTTACCAAGTCTTGACGTTTCTGAACATGCTGTGCAACTTCTGCTGCTGTAAAAGTATCCCCTTCATCCTGCAACTGTGCATCCATTGCAGCAATCTGTTTGTCCAATTCAGCAACATCTCCTTCAGGTGGTACATAAGAGCTTTGCAAATCTTGGAACTCCTTGGTCATAGACTGAAGTTGCTGTATCTGCTGCTCTCTGGCAGCGATAATAGCGTCCTTCTCAGCTATAACCTCATCCTTGCCTGCAAGCTTTTGCTGCTCCTGCTTTTTCAGTTTGGCAATACGCTTCGACATACCATCGGTCAACCCTTCTGCCTGTGGCTGTTCAGGGGCAGGTTCTTCAACTACTTCTTCTGCTTGTTCCTGAACTTGTGGGCCAACTCCCCTTTGAGCTGCGATCTGGTCAAATTCCTCTATGGAACTCATGTCAGACCAGTCGAGGTCACCAGGAGAAACGTCATCGGAAATAGGTAACGTATGTCCCATTTCGGATGCATTATTTTCAACGGCACTTAAATCTACCTCTTCTTGAGGAGCCGAATCCTCAATACTTACCGGGGTAGTTTCCTGCGTTACGACTTCTTTTGTTTCTGGCATTTTTGACTCCTAGTCTGTACCTTAAGGGGTACGAATCCTGTGTCGCCTTGATGCGACAATGTTCATCAACCCGTTCAAGTTTGCCAATCGTTTGATTGCCAGTATTTCTCCTTGAACCCTGATGAACTGTTCATAAGTTTCACACTCATCAAACCTTTCGTATCCCTTGATCAAAGCATCTTCCATCTCTTCTCTGACCTCTTGCCAGTGTGGAGTGTTAATCACGCCAGCAAGTTTTCTTAAATGCTGCTCCTTTTCTTCAGGAGACTTTGATACGCGAAGGTATTTATTAATCATCTATTTCTTTTTCTTCTTAATCCAAGCATACTTCCCTGATTTATTTTTGCCCCACCTATAACCAACGGGAGTTTCATGTGGGGGCTTGCTTGGATCTCTAGGTTTAGCCCTATGTATTTTTTCAGGCTTATAACGTGCATTACTCCTTTTTGGATCTGGCTTATCAGGTTTGTAACGTGCATTACTCCTTTTTGGATCTGGCTTATCAGGCTTATAAGATTTACGTTTTCGCTCCATGCAAAGACTCCTTTATTTCTTTTTCTTCTTACCCTTTTTAGATTTAGACTTAGGCTTAGGCGCAGGCTTTGCACTGGCTTTAGGTTTAGTAGGCTTCCAATCCTTTGCATACTTATCCCTCACCTGATCTGCCTTGCTTTTTGGTCCACCTCTAACCTTCTGGGGTTTTGTCAATGGCCCTTTTGTTTGCGGCTTCTTTGGGATCTCTACAGTCTTGTCAGCAACAGGCTTCCTACCTGAAACTCTGGCTGCTGCTCCCTTATTCCTGCTTGCTGCTGAAGCCCTTTTAGCTGCCTTCCATGCTTTATATGCCGCTGAACCCATTCTTGCTACTGCTGGTAAAACCATTTTGCTCTCCTATATTAATGGTGTTGGTGGTGGAGGCTGTTGTTGTTGCTGTTGTCCACCACCAAATAGTTGCTGAATAACTGGACCCAATTGCTGAATAATCCCCTGCAGATCCACACCGCCACCCTGTGGTTGAGTAGGCTGTGCAGGCTGTGGCTGTCCTTGCTCTTGAGGAGGAGGAGGCTGGATCAACCCGGCCTGCATAGCCAGTTGGTCTACCTGCTGTTTTAAAGCCATAAGAATATTGGGATTTGCTGATGCCTTTCTTAGAACAGCTTCACTCTCTGGAACTGAAATCTCATCTGCCATCCTAGATCCAGACTTACGCATGAACTCCTTAATTAAAGGAGAAACATTTACATATTCAGGACCAGCCCTTAATGCCACTTCCAACTGCTGTTGAATCTCATTTAACTGCATTAGCCTGTTTGTATTTACAGAGTTGGCTGCTATGTCTATGTCATACTGCCCCTGAATTTCCCGTGCAGATAACTTACGCAAAGAAGTTTTCGCACCCTCTGCTACCCTGAAAAAGATTTCATCCTTACCAAATTGCTGTAGAAGTTGAAGCGTTTGCAAACAAGCTTCGTTTAAACCTACGGCAACATTGCGAAGCATCATCTCCAAACGCTGGTTACCTTCGTTTACTATTGCACTTACACCCGTTGCAGTTTTGTTTTGAATAGCAGTGGCATCATTGCCAATAGCAAAATCGGAAACTCCAATGCGATCTTGGATTAATCGCCTGACTAGCTCTTCTTCTCTAAAGGAAGAAAACTTAACGTCACCTGTTTGTAAGATGCCTATCTGATTCGGGCCTGCTGGGAATCCCATTCCTGGGCCGGGTCGGTGTATTTCTGGATCTACATCCGAATTGGGGTCATACCAAAACATGACCGCGTTGGTGATCGTACCGTTATCGATACGTTGATTGTGGATATCATTGAGTTCTTGCTGGAGGTCAGTAATAATTTCGGGGACACCTTGGGACTCGAATCGCCCAGGAACGGGAAACATCTTTATTTCTGCAAACGGTTTTTTACCGTGCAACAAATCAGACTCTCTAGCAGAGAGTAAAATATTCTGTTTAGGACAGAAGGTGGCAACAATGTCCTCCATCCTTCCATCATCATCAATGTCGTACTTGCCGTGAAACTCTATAAGCTCTATTTCTTCTAGATGGTCTTCCGCTTCCTGCGGAACATCTTCGTAACCCTCTTCAAGAGTTTGTACATCCTTCAAAAGATTTTCACCATGAGCGGAAATAATGTTACCGCTATCCGTATTCATGGGATTTACCTGATCGATATTCTGGTAAATGCCAGCATCCTGCGATTTTAAAAGGTCATCGTAATCGCGCCTGAATCTATGCCCTACATAAGGAGATGAATCTATGTCAATTGCTCTTGGATGATATATAAAGTCTTCAACAGGAATAAACACCCAGTCTGGATTGTCATACGTTACCTCTTCGCGATCAATTGTTACGAATGGCTTTGCATCCCAATCATGACTGTCAGCAATAAATGTCATCTGATCCAAGAACTCAAGTGTTGACGGATTCATGTCCCCTGACTGGACCCTTTGCTGGTAAAATGCAATTTCCTCCTCAACCTGAAACTTGCTCAACTTACGGGAATAATTACGAACATCCTTGCGCCAAACAATCTTCATGACACCACGCCCATAAATAAAAGCCTCGCGAACCCAGTCCTGAACTTTCGGATAAACCTGGATGCGCTTGCTTAAAACAAAATCAAGCATGTGTTCAACATTGTTTGCCTGCTCATTGTCAGACTCAAAAGGAATACGGGGGGAATCGTCCCCCCCGTTAGGTGGAGCAGCCTGCTGTACAGATTCGCTCACCCCTCTAGCCGTTACAAACGGCTGCGTTCCAAAGATAGGATTGATCATTCGACTGACCAATGTATCAACGATGATCCCCGTTATAGGGATATGCAGGTTGGAGCAACCTTCCCAAGGAAAACTTTTTTCATTAACAACACCCTTGTATTGCTTGTACCAGATCTCCAAATTGTCCTGCCATTCAGATCTCGCATCAATACTGCGTTGTACAGACTCCTGCAGGTAATTAAGCAAATGAGGAACATCCACCCTCTTGTCAATGGCAGGCTCAACGGGAACTTTTGGTTTCTTTATAACGTCACCACTAGCAAGCTTGCTTGGAACAGAAGCCTGCTTGACTACATCCTTGCGCTCACCTTCAGCACGGGCTGGCGTTCCACCAGATATTTGATTCTCCGATAACTCCTGCGCCATGTTTACTCCAAAAAAAAACGACTAGAAGAGAAGACACTTGTCTTCCCAACTAGCCGTCTGTACGTTAGATAGGCTAACTGCTATAAATTTCTTGTCACTTCCCTGATCTCAAGCTTCATCAAACTGCCCTCAGAGAAATGTATTGTAATACTCCCACTAAAGCTTTCAGCAACTAAGGCTTTCAGCTTGCTGATAAGTTTATCATAAATTATAGCCATTAACATTAGCCCTTAGTTTTAAAATACGTCATTCAATAAATGACAGCTTTTTTATTCTACGAATCATCCCTTTTGGCACTTTTATTCTTTCGCCTACTACTTTCCCTGGTGGGATGTCTCCATGAAGAACAAATACTATTGCATCTTTATCGCGCTTTGAAAACCAGCCCATGAATCTTACAGTAGGAGATTCCTTAAGCAAGTCTTCCGTATCATCATCACTCCAGTCACTACGGATCATGGTGTCATCCCATTCAACGTAATACTTTTCTCCCTTTACAAGTTTAGGAAGTCTCATGATGTAGAAAAGGGGAAATGTGAACCCCTGCTATAACGCCTGTTATCTATAAAAAATTCCCATACAATATAAAAATAGGGTTCTCCAACCCTAAACGAAACCCTAGACAGTCGAATCTTTATGTTTCTCTTCAAAAATTTTCACAACCTTAGAGCAATTTAAAATAAAATCCTTAACCGTAATATCGTACTTCGATATATTGGCCCACTTTGTTACCCATTGCATGTTATCCAAATCATTAACCAGCTCCGGGTACTTGCTAATTGGCTTTATATGATCCAAACTCATGTTGACACCAGCTACCAACTTGTCACCAGTAAGAACACAAACATAGTCCTGCTTTTCTGCCAACTCTTCCAACTCCTTCCAAATGCCAGGGTTCTTTAAGCTGGAAGCCGCTGTCTTAAAAAAATGCATGGCACATAAACCACCAGGCTTACCAGCTTTGAAACGACAGTTGTAACGAATGCAATAACCCTCACGCTCACTTAATTCCTTACGACTCTTGTAACGCTTCTTGGAGACTAACCTTATACATGACTTGCATATATACTTTAATCCGTCTGCTCTATTCCTGTCTTTATGAAAACCTGTCAGCGAAACAAATTGACGACACCTGCAGCAAAACTTTTCATCAGCCTTCTTACCTTTGACATCTTCCATGTAAAGTACCAGAGATAAACCTGCACATGGGACCAATGCCTCAGCTTTCTAAACATTAGAAGTAAGGCATTCTGCTGGCGATCTCTTGGGTACTTTCCGTAAGTTCACGCATTAACTGTAATAAATCAACATGAATGTCACGCATATCCCTTTCAACCTGCAATCTTTCCTTGCTGATATTCAAGAGGTCAGAAAGAATACGAAGAAGTATCTCCTCGTTCTCAATGACAATGCGCTGCTTATTCATACCACTAGCTAACTTTGTGTAAATATGAAGGATGACAATCCTCCCCAGACCATTCGTCTTCTTGCTGGTCAGACATAATACCCGTTAACATAAGATGCAAACTATCCAAGTCACCCTCATTCTTAATTACAATGTCAGGGCTGATTTGCTTCATTTCAACTTCACTTTTGTGATCACTAGAAATGACCTCCTCCCTAGTGACCCTCCAAATTTCACCACCAAGCTCCCTGATGAGTTCAGCTTCATTAGGAAAGCGTAAATCCTCTACCACTACTTTTGGAACTCCTATAATGCTGCGCTTCCATGACTCCAACCATATCCTTCTAAAAATAGTATCTCTTCCCCATTCAGTACCCAATGACTGCATAGCGTAACGAGGAGTCTTTCCACCTAATATAGTTTGAGGAGTCTCTTTTAAACTTCCTTCAGTCATCTCCTCTGTAACACCAGGGATCTGCAATAACATGTTCTTTAATGTCTGACTCATTTTCTTGCGAACATAGCCATAACGAGTTAACTCTTTAGCTATCGTTGACTTCCCAGAAAATGCCGTACCAGTCAATGCAATTAGTTTTCTCATATGCTCCACCAATAGTGTTAACTGAAACCCAAAACCAAAACCCGGTTGTTTAAGGAAAAACAATTTTCTACGGGCAATACCAAAATGTTTTTTAAACAAACGAATACTTTCGTGCAAGGGCGCAAGCCCGAAGCACCCCCGAAGGGGACATGCAAACTAGAAGAAAACAAGTGCCACTACATAGCAGGTTTATCTTTTAAAGCGGAAGCCGTCCCCTGTTGGAATCTCCCTGCAGGCCTGATGGGGATTGTCGGCACTTTCGCTGCTACTCCGCATCAAGTTTGGCTTGGCTCATCGCCAGAAGCCCTTGTACCCGATCCGCTCTTTACATCATGCGGATATGCCCGTGTGATAAGGTTGGTGTACACATTCGCCTTCGGCCCAATAATGCAACCGCTAGGCTAGTACACCTAATTGTAGACACTAACCACTTTTTTGTCAACACCTTATGCAAACAGGAAAGCATAGCTTTGAACGCTAGTTCCCTTGCCAGCACTGGCCCTGCGGAAAGTTGCTATTTCAGAAAACTAAAAAAATTTCTCCCAGACAACCCATATATATAATTAAAAATTGCAAAGCATGGGACTCCTATTTGGGGGGGCAGGGGTGCTTATCGGGTAAGGTATCCGCTGAAAGGCTATATAAATCAATGACTTACAGGCATTTATGCCTAAAACATGTCTAAGTGATTGATTTTACAGCATTATTCAGCCATAGGTAAGCCCTTTATTTACAATGGCTTACGTCTGTCTTCTTCACGAGCAGTGTAAGTCCTTTAAATACATACACTTATATCCTGTCTACATATATGGTTGAACAGGTGCGGTACATAACGTATTGCATCATTTATTATCCTTATTTAAAGGGAGTACTTATCATGAAAACATTTAATTTAACCGATGATTCTTGGAACATTTTCTTAGAGCATTCTGAGGTTGACCCTAAGATTCAAGCAAGGGTTAAGAAGGCTATGAAAGAACATGCCGATCTTATCAAGAATGATAAGAAGGATTCGGACGCTTTCAAGAAAGTAAACAAGACAATAGGAGCAATTAAGGGTGCTACTCTATTGCGTGTTACGCTTAATGTCTTGGGTAAAATGACTAAAAGGCTTTCTAGCACTGTTGCTAATTATCCTTTGACTCAGGAAACCTACAATCAATTGCAGGACGCGATTGAGAATCTGCTTTCTCAAATCATCAAGGCTCGCGAGTCTGGAGTAGTTATCCACGATACGAATGTGGAACTGGGCAATATCTTTGATGATAAGAAGAAAGCAAAAATAGAAAAGCTTGAAAAAGCATCGTAGCATCGTAGTATGCACCACATTGGGAGGGGGCTTCGGCCTCCTCCCTTTTTTTTTGCCTTTTTTCTGTGGTTCTTTGAAAGCTTTATTAATCTTTAACAGGGAGTATTTATGAAAGATCGTATAGAAAGATTTCTTAAACAAGTAATGGAGTTTGTTGCACTAACAGCAATCATTTTAATTATATGGCTGTTCGCATTATCAATTGGAATGCTAGAAGTTTAACTATGAAAGGAGATGCTAAATGCAAGAGCTAGTCAAAACGTATCTTTATATCTTATTGCTAGATGGAATCCCAAGGGATTCAGTGGAAGCTGTAAGCTTTACAGATGCGTATAAAAAAATGTGTGGCGTGTGGGATTTTTTAGGAAGTGGAAACTTTGTAATGTATTGCGGCAATAAATTTATGAAGCCATCTGAAGCAGAAGTTCATAAGTTTATTCTCAATGAAGCTGAGGTGTATGAAGCAAGTTACAAGAGGTTTAAGGAGAGCAAGTGGTCTGAGATGGAAGAAGCAGGTTTGTTTAACAATTAATTTAACTAGAAAGGAGAACAATCATGAAGCCAGTACCAGTAGACAAGATGTTTGAACGTAACATGAGGGAGGGATTGTATGGTAAGAGAAAAGCAAATGGAAGTCTTAGTGATCTACGAAGGGGAGCTAAACTATTGAAGTCAGTTATAGGAGATCCCCGGATTGTAGACGCAATAGTAGACAGCAACAAAGAAGAAAATAGTTTTGACTAATGGATCTACATTTATGTAGATTATCTTTAACTTAAGCAAAGGAGATCGCAAATGAATGACACAGTTGTTAACACAGAAAGTAGCCCAGTCTTTGATGATGAAGGGAATTTATTGACGACATATGAAGATCGCCTAAAGGGTGAAGTTGCAAGGCTAAAGAGTGAGCTTAATTCTTCTAACATGAAGCTTGCAAGGCATTATCTTCCTGCTGAGAAGATTACTCAGGATGACATCAGGTCAAAGGTTACAGATGTGCGTGATTCGTTAGACAAATTACTCACTACCTTGATTGGTGACTGCCAATCCTTGATTGCGGAAACCTATGAGTATGAGCAACGCAGTGATGATGACACTGAGAAAAGCTTATATGAGCTGAGTATGAATGTTGGGAATCTTTATAGGTTACTCAAAGGCTATCAGTTCTATAACGAGTACAAGGTTTCTGGAACAATAGAATTCTCTGGCACTGTTACTGCGAAGTCAGAGGAGGAAGCCGAAGAATTAATGAAAGACGGCATATGGATATCTGGTGACTATGATTGTGACGCAGATACCATAGAGGTAGACGAAGTAAAGTATCAAGGCAAGTCTAAAGATTGTTAACACTAACTGAGGAGGACATATGAATGACATAGCAACAGTTGTGATTGAGCTTCGTAGTAGTTCTGGCAGTTTGCAGGAGCGAACTGAAGAGTTTGATGTGGATAGAAATTATCCGTATGAAATTAATGTCCATATGAAACAGTTCATTAGAAGTTTAACCATCTTTCCTAGTGACAAGATAGTAGTGAAAGAGATTGAGAAGGAGGAAGACGATGTCTAATCGATCTAGCAAGCTGGCAGATCTATCAGAAATAGAAGGCTTATCAGTAGAAGAAATGATGGTGATGAGTCTGACTGATGGATCTTGCCCAGGAATATGCATGAATGAAGGGTGTGATGCTACATATGATTATGAACCTGACAGCACAGAGGGTTGGTGTGATGTATGCGAAACCAATTCAGTTACAAGTGCTGCCGAACTAGTAACTTAAGGAGAAAAGATATGGACATAGTGTTTGATGTAGATGGAACACTCATGAACATAGAACACAGGGTGAAGTATGCGAGGAAGTATCTCCCAGATGTGGAGAATAAATATCCTATAACTAAGTTGCGAGACATCAACCCTGACTATGACTATGACAAGTTTGAATCGGAGATAGTAAGAGACACTCCGAATGCTGAGGTCTTTCAGATAGCTATTGCTCTGCATGAGGTGGGACACACGATACTCATTGCGAGTGGTCGTAAGCAGAAACAACAGAAGGAAACAGAGATGATGCTATGTGAAGCAAACACAATTATCAGCAGAAGGATGTACTTGTTGGGGAAGGGAAACCTTAACAGATACGGTGCTTTTTGGAGAGCTTCCTACTTTCGCAAGGATGATGACAATAGGAAGGACTCTATTATTAAAGAGGAGATGTATGAGCAAATGCTAGAGGATGGCTACGATCCGAAGCTAGTCTTTGATGACAGGCAACAGGTCGTAGATATGTGGAGAAGTAAAGGCATAAGAGTATGCCAAGTAGCAGAGGGTAACTTCTAACCTAACAAAAGGAGAAAAGATATGGACATATATGAAGCATGGTTGGATGTAAAGATGTCATCAATCAAAGGTTCTCATGACCCAAAAAGTTATAGGGCAAGAGAAATTGTTCAGGACTTTATTGAGAAGTTTGTGAAGCTGGACAAGGAGATACAACTTGAAAGCGAGTTTGTTGAAACTATTAGAAAGGATCTTGTTGAGCTAACCGAAGTAGATTTGGTGTGATGAATGTTTAACCACTAACAAGGAGGTGATGCATGAGTGTTCCCAAAAGGAGATACAACTTGAATGCGTATGTGAACTACACTTGGAAAGCAAACGATGGCACGTTGGCACAGATACGGTTCACGGGTAAGGATGAGAAGAGTCTCATTCAATATATGAACAAGTGGTTGAGTCTCCCAGAGAACAAGAAATGGTTGGCAAAATACCCTTGCAAAGGAGGAAAAGCATGAAAGGTATAGGTTCTAATCCCGTATTGTTTGAGTGCATGGACATACACGCTCGTATCGTTATGATTGAGCAAGCAGTTGAAGAACAGGGGTGGCACTATATAAATTCAAGACAGTTCCCTCACAAGGATGATTGGCATTTGTATAGAGTCATGACTCTTAGTGCAAACAAAGAGCATCATCAGGTACACGCTTTCAATTTCCAAGATGGTGGATTGTTCTGGGGACACTATCATCTGACTGGTGAGGAAGCTAAAGAAGTTTTTGCAAAACCAAGTAATTTAAACAGAGATAGAACATAAGGAGGGTTCATCGAATGCTTAGAGTTAGTAGCACATAAGATAGGAACCTGATTAATCCCACCTAGTTTTACCAGATCCACATAAGTAGACATTACTAACCAACAGGAGAGCTGTCATGTCTGTATCTACATTAAAGGATGCATACGAGGTGGTAGGTAAGCCGACTACCGACAATAGCAAGATGGGTAAGAACGTGTTGTGTTTCAATACTGATCCGCATGAATGCAACACAGGATCTGTCTTGCGTGAGAAGAAGGACAGCGTGTGCTTTGATTGTTACTCAATAGCATTGTGTAACTTCAGAGACAACGTGCGTGTCAGCTACAAGAATAACTATGACAAGTTACTGGATGCAATGACTAGACTTGGACCCAGTAAGGTAGCGAAGATAGTGTCCTTCATTATCCAGAAGAAAGATAGACAGTGGGTAAGAGACAGGGACGGTGGCGATTGTGTATCACCTGAAGAGTTTGACATGTGGAATGAGGTGGCACATGCAAACCCTGGCGTTGGTATATGGAAGCCCACCAAGGAAGCAAACTGGCTGAGAAAGTTTTTAAGAAGGTGCAAAGATATACCAGACAACATAGTGTATCGCGTGTCTAGTCCAAAGGTGGATCAGCCACCATTAAAGTTCAAACATACCAGTGTTGTCTATCGTAAGAAGAAGTTTGATGCGGTGCA
>Ga0310344_10000986_pt1 | contig 22021 bp, 14 predicted proteins | sample HC15DNA20200_MG_FD_203801 | JGI IMG/M metagenome (GOLD analysis project Ga0310344, IMG submission 203801) | Marine microbial communities from station ALOHA, North Pacific Subtropical Gyre - HC15-DNA-20-200_MG | ecosystem: Environmental > Aquatic > Marine > Oceanic | place: Pacific Ocean: North... | reverse complement strand
GTTCTTATCAGAGTTCATTGTTTGCAAATGTCCGAGTTAGTGATGTCTAGGCGATCTAAGCAAGGTGGGCAACTTCTAGTTCCTGAGGCAATGCAAACTCAACATTTTCTTTCTGTACAATCAACTCCTCCACTTCTGCCCCATCACGACTAAGCCAGTTCACCAAGTCAGCAACAAGAGAATCAGGAGCCGAGGCGCCAGAGGTCACTCCCACCGTTTTAACACCATCAAACCATTCCGGGCATACATCTGAATGATCATCAATTAAATAAGACGGTATGTTTCTTTTCAGTGCCTCCTCAACGAGTCGATTAGAATTACTGCTGTTCTTGGACCCCACTACCAGGATCAAGTCACTAATCACAGCAAGGTCTCGGACAGCGAGTTGCCTGTTCTGAGTTGCATAGCAAATATCCGCAGAAGGCGGCCCTTCAATGAGAGGAAACTTCTCCTTTAGTGCCCGGATGATTTCCTCTGTATCGAAAAGACTAAGAGTAGTTTGCGTTATATACGCTACTTCTTCATCGGGTCTCAGAATAAGTCTCTCGACATCCTCAATACAGGTGACAAGAAAAATACTAGTTTCACTCACACCCATAGTACCTATCACCTCATCGTGACCAGTATGTCCAATGAGAAGGACCTTGTATCCCTTTTGGACATACCGAGCCGCCTCCAAATGAACCTTAGTCACCAACGGACAGGTTGCATCTATGACATGAAGTTTTCGGTTTTCAGCCTCTAACCGAACAGCAGGTGATACTCCGTGAGCACTAAAGACGACGGTCTTCCCTTCTGGCACATCCTCCAGGCTATCCACAAAGACCGCTCCTTCAGATCTAAGTTCTTCTACAACATGCCGATTATGAACAATTTCCTTCCGAACATAGACCGGTTTAGGAAAAACTTCGAGAGCTATTTTAACAATATCAATAGCTCTTACCACTCCGGCACAAAAGCCTCTGGGGGAAGCCAGTACAACCTTCTCAATCATGTTGATATTCTAGCATATAGGGACAGCCCCATAGATAGTTAGGCGGCCTGTAATCAGTCAAATCAAACCAAGTTTAGACCCTGGTTACTCAGCCTCTAACTTGGACCGAGCCACACTTACTTGAGACTAACCACAGAACTCTACACCAGTGATTCACTCTTCTCCGAGTTCATTATCAAGCATCAAGAGAGTAGCCGTATCTTTACCAACCATCTTTAGCCTGGCCAAGATATCACCTGCAGTCTTCTCTTCTTCTACCTGCTCAGTGATAAACCACTGGAGTTCAACCTCAGTGGCATGGTCTGTCTGCTTGAGGGCCTTTTTGTAAGCATCGTGAATTTTCTTGGTTACGTTCTTCTCGTGATTGAGAACAGTCTCAAACATGTCCAATGGCGACCCAAATTCAGAGTCCGGCTTATCCACTGCCAGCAAGACAACGTCCCCACCTCGAGCCAAAACAAAGTCAAACAATCTCATTGCATGGCCTCGCTCTTCCTCACTCTGGCGACGCATCCAAGCGGCAAATCCCGGCAGATAAAGACTGTCGCAATAGGCCGACATTGCCAGGTAAATATAAGAAGCCTGAAACTCCGCTTGTATCTGCTTATTCAAAACCGTATTCATATCTTTAGAAAGCATTTTCGCTCCATCTCGTTCTGGAATCGCGCTATAAAGTCAGCTCTTTGATTACGGCTTCGATTATAAGTCAAACACTCCGCCATATCAAGACATAAAACATTGTAAAATAAGAACTTAGTTGAAATTGAATTTCAATTTCATTGCTATTTCCCAAGCAGGAAATTTAGTCTCAGCGACACTGTTATTTTTCGAATCACCTAGAACACAAACATACGCGTAGACTAAGATTTCCAGTGTCCTGAAACTCTCAGAACAAGGAGAGCATCGTGGCTAATCTCGACCTTGACACACCTACCAGTTCGGAACTGGACATGAGTGAGAGTTAGCGCTTATTGGTCAGGCGCTGGCAGTCGGCAGTATCACAGAGGGGATCATAGCTGCAAAAATCTGATCTTCCCGGCTGACAATGGGGGCGATTCCAATCAGCTAACTGATCACCTGACAGAAACACCGACGTCCACTTTGCGGCAAATCTCCAACAGGTGACCCGACTTGGCTTTTCGAAAATAGTCACAACCCTCAAAGAAAAACTTCAGAGTGATGTTCAATTCTTGCCTTTCAGGACACTCCCAACTAATCAGTTAAGTCTTGGGAACGCTCAAGAATCCAACAACAAACTTTTTTCCGACTCGATTAACCAAAACTTCGTAGGGCTTCCTCAGACCTTTAACGTAAAAGTAGATCGGCTCATTGATGTTAACTCTCTTTTTGTTCATCTTTCTACCACTGACGACGATCTCCACATGGTAGCGCTGACGTTTAAAGTCTGTATTTCTCAGGCGAAGAGACACATTTCGTATCTGCATGGAGCTGCCCTTTTTCTGTAACTCGAAATTATAGTAATCACGATCCAGAGATTTTTTCACTCCGCCGATTTCACTACTATTGGCATCCACTGCTGTCTGTAAATTACCCAGATTATCCCTGTTCGCTTGTACGCCTTTGCTGTTAGAGTCCGCTACATCGCGAAGCTCCCCTACCTGTCCCGAAGTCTCGGATAGTCGGTCACTAACATCGCCTAGCCCCGTCTGCACTTCGCCCAGTCCAGTTCGAAGCCCCGCTGCTGCCTGCTGCAACTCATTGACTTCCTCCTGATCTGCTTTACGAACCGCAATGGCTTGTAATTTCTCACCTTGCTCGGCCTGATCACTGCGAATATCCGAGTAAAGTTTCTTATAGCGACCAAGCTCATCTCCCTGAGCACCCAACTGTGATTGGCTATCTTTCAAAACTTTCTGCAGCCCAACGATCTCACCTTGAGATGTTTGTAGATTCTCAGAAACATCACCTAACTTTTGCTGGCTCGTCTCAAGTCTCAAGCTTAGTTCTTCCAAACGTTGCTGGGATTGAAAGAGGAAATACCCCAGAGCCCCTAGCACCAGAACGAGAATGACAGCAGCAATAACACTCCAGTTTTTAGAACCGGAGTTGCCATTGTGGCTTGCTCCACTCTTGCTCTTATTAACCGGACCCATCAATGGATCTTCATACTGTTTCACGCCATCGTCATCGCCCATGTTTTCCTCCCTAGAAAGTCTGTTTTTCCGGAACTGCACTTTACCACTCTAAACATAAGTACTCCACTATAGAGAAATTATAGTTAGGAATGTTTCATCAATGCAGATGACCACCTACCGTAAGAGTCCTTAGAGAAATTCTGTATATGATAGGATCGCCCCTTTATGAGTACCCGTTCTTTACTCTCAATCCTGTTTCTTGGGCTAGGATTACCAGCCTTCATCCTATACAGCACTTTCTTCAAAAGCGGAACCGGAGAACTCAAGCCGATTTCTAATCTCCAGACATATCAGACTGAGATACTTGGGCTCTCCAACCAAAATTACCAGATTGAGGATGTGATAGACGAAGGCGGGGTTCTTCGTGTTAATGCGTGGCTTCGCCAGTCGGCCGAGGGCGATCAAGAAATCGAAATGCAGACACTCAATCTCTTGTATGACGTCCTGAATCATACAACCAAACAATTCTCCGTTAGCATTTGGATGTATCGATCCCAGCAGAAATTACGCTCCGAACTTTTGGGGCTTGCTTTTTTTCGTGCTCTTACTGGAAAAATAGTCTATAGGGACGCTAGCTCACTGCAATGACACTGAAGAAAACCCCACTTCACAAATCTCACCAGAAACTAAAGGCTAGGCTGGTTGATTTCGCCGGATGGGAAATGCCTATTCAGTATTCGGGTACACTCCCAGAACACTTAGCTGTCCGAAAAAATGCAGGCCTATTCGATATCAGTCATATGGGAGAAATTGAGGTCAAAGGTTCCAATGCAACTACCGTCGTACAGCATATGACATGCAACAACATAACAACCCTGACTGAAGGGCAAGCTCAGTATTCAGCACTTTTAACGCACCAGGGAACTTTTGTGGACGACGTGATTGTCTACAAATTCTCAAAATCTAAATATCTACTCTGCGTTAATGCTTCCAACTCCGACAAAGTTTTTGAATGGATCCAGGTCAATGCGCCCAAGAAGGCTGAGATCATTAATCGAAGTAAGGATTTTGTTCAGCTAGCAATTCAGGGGCCTTCTTCCCAAGAAATTCTTCAAAAAATAACTCCAACCAACTTAAGTGACCTCAGCTCCTATCATTTTCGTGTCGGAAAAATCACCGGCCACCAGGCTATCATCTCAAGAACAGGCTACACTGGAGAAAAAGGATACGAACTCTATCTATCTCCAAAAAGCGGGACTCCTATCTGGGAATCCATTTTGAGAATAGGTTCAGAACATGGGCTGCAACCGATCGGATTGGCTGCTCGTAATACTCTTCGATTAGAAATGAAATACCCTCTTTACGGTAACGATATAGATAACACCACTACTCCGTTTGAAGCCGGACTAGACTGGATCGTAAAATTAGATCAAGGGGAATTCATTGGACGGGATGCCCTTCTACAACAAAAGTCAGAAGGCATCAAAAGACAATTAGTTGGGTTCGAATTACTTGAGAGAGGGATACCACGTGACGGTTATCTGGTATATCTGGGAGACATGGAAATTTCCAAAGTCACAAGTGGTAGCTACTCTCCCAGCCTTGGTAAGGGAATTGGCCTGACCTATCTTCCAAGTGAACATGCGAAAATCGGTACTGAAATTAAAATCATGATCCGGAAAGTTGCGAAAACCGCAAGGATCATCGCTACACCATTCTATAAAGGTCTGATATAGCTACCCAGGAGAAATGAGTAAATGAGTTACCCAAAAGACCTCTTATTCAGCAAAGAACATGAGTGGGTCCGGTTAGAAAAAACCGTGGCCACGATAGGCATTACAGATTTTGCCCAGAACGAATTAGGAGATGTGGTATTTGTCGAAACCCGTGCTTGTGATGAAAAAATCGACTTGGGCGAACCTATAGCCTCTCTAGAGTCAGTGAAAGCAGTATCTGACGTATACTCTCCAATCTCAGGGATTCTAAAAGAATCTAACGAAACACTTCTCGATGCACCCGAAAAAATCAACGATTCTCCTTACGAGGATGGATGGATTGCCAGGCTAGAAATCTCCGATGCAGAACAACTCAGTAAACTTATGTCGGCTGAGGAATATGCATCCTTTGTGGCCAAGGAATCTGACTAGATTAGTATCCCCGAGACTATAGAGGTGAGATAATTCCCATGCCCTCTTCAATGAAAAACTCTGCTCCGGAAATCGAATCCACCGTTAAAGGATTCTCAGTCAGGCACATAGGTCCCCAGTCGGAAGAGATAGCTTCTATGCTGTCCTCGTTGAATCTCCAATCGCTAGATGAACTCACGCGAAAAACAATCCCAGAATCTATATTGAACTTAGACGGGCTCCATCTCAGTAAGACCTTATCCGAGGAAAAAACACTTGAATACCTGGCCAGACTGGCCTCATCGAATCAGATTAAGAAGTCGCTAATCGGCCTAGGTTATTCTAACTGCATAACACCTCCCGTTATCCTACGGAACGTTTTAGAGAATCCTGGTTGGTACACCTCATATACTCCTTACCAGGCAGAAATATCTCAGGGGCGCCTAGAGGCACTCCTGAACTTCCAAACCATGATAATAGACCTGACAGGTATGGAGATAGCGAATGCATCCCTCCTGGACGAAGCCACCGCAGCTGCCGAAGCCATAACATTCTGCAAAGCTATAAAAGGCAAGTCTTCTGCAGGAAAAGCAGTCGCAGTGTCCCGAGGGTGCCACCCTCAAACCATCGAAATTATAACCGCAAGAGCTGAGCCTCTCGGGATTCCAATCCACATCCTGGAGAATGATAATTCGGCGGCGAGCGAGGCCTACTTTGCCGTTGTTTTGCAATATCCTGAAACCCAAGGAGGAATCCGGGACTATTCCGAAATATTAAAAGAGATTCGGAATATGGGGGGGATGTCCATCCTATGCTCAGATCTCTTGAGTCTCACACTACTGAAACCTCCCGGTGAAATGGGTGCCGACGTTGTAGTAGGTAGTACTCAACGATTCGGAGTCCCTATGGGATTCGGTGGTCCTCATGCAGCCTATTTCGCCACACTCAGTCAATATCAACGACAGGTACCTGGGCGAATGGTTGGTGTTTCCAAAGACCACCACGGACGACCAGCATTGCGTCTCGCACTACAAACCAGAGAGCAACATATCAGAAGGGAGAAAGCTACTAGTAATATCTGCACCGCACAGGTTCTACTCGCAGTGATGGCAAGTATGTATGCTGTTTACCATGGCCCAGAAGGTCTACAAAAAATTGCCCAACGCATTGCTAATCTAGCAGGAAGACTAGCCAAAGGCATTGAAGATACTGGACTCTTAATAGCATCACAATATTGCTTTGATACGGTTACATTTTCAAGCGATGCGAGTGAGTGTGAAGCCATATTCGAGAAGGCCGAAACGGCCGGATACAATCTTAGACGCACCGATACTGACACCCTAAGTATCACTTTAGATGAAACAACTTCGGAAGAAGATGTAACCACCCTACTAAGCTTGCTAGACGGATCCCCCCCCCACTCAGTAAACGTAGGAGATCTTCCACTTAGAATCCCGGAAGAATTGCTTAGGACCTCTCAATATCTGCAACACCCAGCTTTCAATAGTTACCACTCGGAAACAGAAATGCTTCGCTACTTACACCGACTACAGCAGCGAGATTTATCTCTGACCAATTCCATGATCCCACTTGGATCATGCACTATGAAATTGAATGCAACCTCCGAGATGATTCCTGTCACTTACCCAGGATTTTGCCACATACATCCATTTGCACCACTAAATCAGGTTCCTGGCTACTTACATCTATTAAACGAATTAGAAACAATGCTCTGTCACATCACTGGCTTCTCCGATATTTCATTGCAACCTAACGCTGGATCCCAAGGAGAATACGCCGGATTACTAGTAATCCGGCGCTACTTGGAATCCCAAAATCAAGGGCACAGAAATGTCTGCTTGATTCCCAGCTCAGCACACGGCACCAATCCCGCGAGTGCTGCTATGGCAGGCCTACGCGTAATAGTCGTGGCCTGTGATTCAGACGGGAACATTGATATAGAGGATTTGCGTCACAAAGCAGAAAAATACGCTAGAAATCTAGCTGCCCTCATGGTCACTTACCCCTCAACACATGGTGTGTTTGAGGAAGCAATCTGTGAAATCTGCGATATTGTTCACAGTTTTGGAGGCCAAGTCTACCTCGACGGTGCCAACATGAATGCCTTAGTTGGTTTATGTAAACCAGCCCATTTTGGAGCCGACGTAGCACATCTCAATCTCCATAAAACATTCTGTATCCCGCATGGTGGAGGTGGTCCTGGAGTGGGGCCCATCGGCGTCCAGAAACACCTAGCTCCTTTCCTTCCAGGGCACCCTTTGGTTCCCTCAGCAGGGCCCGTTTCGGGGATCCCAGCCATATCAGCCGCTCCTTGGGGTAGTGCCGGCATTCTCCCCATCTCCTTTGCCTATATTGCAATGATGGGGAGCGAGGGACTCAAACGTGCAACACAGGTAGCAATTCTGAATGCAAATTATATTGCCTCTCGATTGGCGGATCACTATGAGGTTCTTTACAAAGGACGACACAACTTAGTAGCTCATGAATGCATTATAGACTTCCGCCCCTTCAGGAAAAGTGCTGGTATTACCGTTGACGATGTAGCTAAACGTCTGATGGATTTTGGTTTTCATGCACCCACGATGTCCTGGCCTGTCCCAGGAACATTGATGATTGAACCTACTGAAAGCGAATCTAAAAAGGAGCTCGATAGATTTTGTGAAGCAATGTTAGAAATTCGATCCGAAATCCGGGACATTGAAACCGGTGTTTCTGACCGGGTTCGGAACCCCCTCAAAAACGCCCCTCATACCGCCGAAATCCTGCTTTCAGACGATTGGAGCGAAGGCTACTCGAGAACTAAAGCAGCTTACCCTTCGGATTGGGTCAAAGATAACAAATTCTGGCCTCCAGTCTCGCGAGTAGACAATGCATTTGGAGACCGAAACCTGGTATGCTCATGCCCCTCTATTGAGGATTACCAGGAATAGCAAATTCTTATTAAGGAGAATGATTCGTCATGTCCCCTAAAAAGCCTTCTCGCCGAGATTTTATTAAGACAGCTTCGACCGTGACTGTGGGAGCAGGTGCACCTGTCCATATTTTATCAAATACCGTAGACTCACCTACCTACTCGGCGAACGATAAGATTCGCCTTGCTACTATCGGTATGGGGACCATGGGGTTTGGCGACACTCGGACGGCCCTACGGATTCCAGGTGTTGAATTGGTGGCCGTTGCCGATTGTTACCAGGGTCGGCTCGAGCGGGCCAAAGAAATTTTCGGGGGATCTATTACGACAACGCGAGACTTCCGAAACATCTTGTCGCGGTCAGACATCGATGCTGTTGTAATTGCTACTCCCGATCACTGGCATACCCAAATCGCAACAGAGGCGATGCTCTCTGGTAAAGACATCTACCTCGAAAAACCAATGGTCCATAAATTGGAAGAGGGGGCCGGACTTATCAAAACTCAGGAGGACACTGAGAGCCTAGTCCAGGTCGGCAGCCAACGCGTCAGCTCAATAGCCTATGAGAAGGCTGGCGAATTATTCCGAGCAGGTGCCATTGGCACACTAAACATGGTGGAAGCTTTCTACAACCGCAATTCAGCCTTGGGGGCCTGGCAATACTCTATTCCAACGGATGCTTCTCCAAAAACAGTGGATTGGGACCGCTTTCTTGGAAACGCTCCCAATCGCCCCTTTGACGCCACCAGATTCTTCCGTTGGAGAAACTATTGGGATTACGGGACAGGGGTTGCTGGAGATCTTTTCGTTCATCTTTTTTCTGGCATCCATTTTGTTGTAGGTGCAAAAGGACCCTCAAGAGTCTTTTCTACGGGGGGGCTCAGGCATTGGAAAGACGGTCGAGATGTACCGGACGTGATGATGTCTCTGTTCGACTACAGTCGTAGTGGATCTCACCCAGCATTCAATATGTCTCTCCAGGTAAATTTTGCTGATGGAAGTGGAGGCGGAGAACATTTTCGATTCATAGGTGACGAAGGCATGATGACAATTCGTGGCAACTCCGTCACCCTTTCTCGCTTGGCTGCCAGAGGTGCTCCTGGTTACGGCATTAGTACTTTCTCTGCAAAACAACAGGAAAAATACCTTGATAGCTATAGAGGGAAATACCCCGAGTCTGGGAAAAAGAAAATGCGAGACAGTACATCTGTGACCTATTCCGCTCCCCGTGGATACAATGATCGTTTGGATCACTTCAGGAACTTCTTTCACGCTATGCGAAGTGGAGGATCATTGGTGGAAGACTCTACTTTTGGACTTAGAGCTGCAGCCCCAGCACTTTTATGTAACTTAAGTTACCAGAATGGCCGTGCTTTCTCCTGGGACCCTGAAAACATGAAGATCATGCCCCCAAGGATCTAGCTGCACAACTCGATTTCTCTTAATATCCCTTTAGGATTTATCTTCTCTATAGCCATCGCAGACTAGCGCCTAAACACATTTTCCACTAGACTGGACTAGTATTTAAGAGGCTTTCCCGCCGTACAAGTGCAAGAGGCAAGAGACTGATGGAGTTCCCCGTCCTTGTCATCTTGCTCCATGAAGGATATACAAGGCTAAGAAGTGCATGAATTTTTGTCCGAAAAATACCCCTGGGCTCTATGACCCTAAATTCGAGAAGGATAGTTGTGGCATAGGATTTGTTGCTAATATCCGTGGCGTTCCATCTCGTCAGATTGTAGACGACGCCAGCAACATGTTATGTAGCATGGAACACCGTGGTGCGCATGGATATGAGAGCAACTCTGGGGATGGAGCAGGGATAACAACAGCCATCCCTCGACAGTTTCTGACTAAGATAGCAGCTTCTGAAGGTTGGGACATCGAGAGCCCCGAACACTTCGCTGCCGGCCTAGTATTCCTGCCACAGAGAAAAAAGGAACGCAGGGAATACAAGGCTCTACTTGAAGACTTAATCCGAGATAACGATGTTCGTCTAATCGGATGGCGAGATGTACCCACCGATGCCATACTTGCCAATCTAGGCGCCAGTGCATCTGACAGCCAACCTGTGATTCAACAATTATTATTGGATCCCGGATCTACAGAAATATCAGATTTCGAACGCAGACTTTTTGTTATACGCAAATTGATCACTCATCAGATTCGAAATCAAGAAACATCAGAAGCATTGCAATTCTATATTTGCAGTCTTTCTTCTAGAGGCCTAGTCTACAAAGGTCAACTATCCCCTGACCAATTATTCGACTTCTATCCTGACCTACGCGATCCAGACTTCCATAGTCACTTCGCAATGATCCATGCACGTTTCTCTACCAATACCTTCCCATCTTGGGACCGAGCACAGCCTTTCCGATTCATTGGACACAACGGAGAAGTCAATACTCTTCGAGGAAACATCAACTGGATGCGGGCACGAGAAATGCAGTTAGCTAGCCCATATTTCAAAAAATCTGAACTTCTTGAAATGCGGCCAATCGCTGAAGAGAACTGTTCCGATTCTGGAAATCTCGACAACGTTCTCGAGCTACTTCTCATGAGCGGTCGTAGCCTAGCCGAGTCAGTCATGACATTAATCCCGCAAGCATGGGAAAAGGAGGTAAATTTACCTCAGGATCAAAAAGCTTTCTACGAATTCCAGTCCAACTTAATGGAACCCTGGGATGGGCCTGCATCAGTCACTTTTACAGACGGGCAATCCATCGGAGCGGCCTTGGATCGTAATGGCTTACGACCTAGTCGATATTATATTACCCATGACAACAAAATCATTCTCGCCTCAGAGGTCGGTGTTTTAAATATTCCTCCCTCGGAAATATACGCAAAAGGACGACTAAAACCCGGGGATATAATGTTGATCGATTTCCAGGAAGGAAAAGTCCTATTCCCGGACGAAGTAAAAACCGAAGTTGCATCAAAACACCCCTATCGTACTTGGCTAAATCAGGAACAGGTCCCCCTCGAAAACCTGTCCGTTGGACCTCAACCAGAACCTTATGGTATGGCGGAATTGTCACGCAAATTGCTCTGCTTTGGATATTCTGTTGAAACTATTGACTTCATCCTTCTGGCCCTAATCAATGAGAAAAGAGACCCCGTTGGTTCGATGGGAAACGATGAGGCATTAGCTTGTCTTTCAGATTTCTCAAAGTTGACTTACCAATATTTCAAACAGCTTTTTGCTCAGGTCACCAACCCTCCGGTAGATCCTATCCGAGAAGAAAGTGCTATGTCTCTTCGCTGCAACATTGGCCCGTCGGGGAATCTACTGGAGACATCAAAAGAACAAGCACGTCGTCTCGTGGTAGAGCATCCCATTCTAACTAGCGAAGACTTCTCCCGCCTGGATTCCCTTTCTACTCGGAACTGGCAATCACAAACCTTAGACACTACCTGGAATCACCAAGAGGGAGAGGCAGGGTTGGAGAAAAGTTTGCATCATATTTGCAATGAAGCCACCCAAGCAGTACGGAACGGAGTACATTTCCTGATTTTGACAGATCAAGCAGTAGGACCGGAACGTACACCTATAAGCTCTCTTCTAGCCTGTGGCGCAGTCCATCATGCCCTGATTGAAAATGGTCTACGTACAAAGGTTGGAATTATAGTCGAGACCGGAGAAGCTCGTGAGGTACACCACCATTGCCTACTAATTGGGTACGGGGCAGATGCAATTTACCCTTACATGGCATACCAAGCTTTAATCCAAGCCATCGGCCAAGAATCATCCGAACCTCGAGGACCCGCTGTCCTCGAAAAAACTTATAAAAAAAGTGTTGGTAAGGGGATACTAAAAGTCATGGCCAAGATGGGTATTTCAACCCTCCAAAGTTATAAAGGAGCTCAAATCTTCGAGGCTCTGGGTCTCTCCACTGAGGTTATTGAGACCTGTTTCAAAGGTACCCCCAGTCGTATCGGTGGAGTAGGCCTGAACATATTGGCAAGAGAATCTCTTCGACGACATAGTGAGGCCTACAAAGATAATGCCGAGGATCTCCAACTGGGAAACCCAGGTGAATTTCATTGGCGGGCCGGTGGAGAGGAACACTCCTGGAATCCTGAGGCAATTTCAACTTTGCAAATAGCATCTAGAGCTGGGAATCGATCTGCCTTTCAGCATTTCACAGAGGAAGTAGATGCAAAGTCTCGAGATCTATGCACATTAAGAGGACTACTCCGCTTTAGAGATGGCATCCAACCACCAATCCCTCTAGATGAAGTGGAACCGGCAGCAGAGATAGTTAAACGTTTTTGCACAGGTGCTATGAGTTTTGGATCGATTTCAGCTGAGACTCATAAAACACTCGCTGTCGCGATGAATCGAGTAGGAGGAAAATCTAACACAGGAGAAGGAGGTGAGGATCCAGAACGATTCACACTTCTCAAAAATGGCGATTCAGAAAGATCCGCTATCAAACAGGTAGCCTCAGGACGCTTTGGCGTAACTATGTGGTACCTGACAAATGCGGATGAGTTGCAGATTAAAATGGCCCAAGGTGCAAAACCTGGTGAGGGCGGAGAACTTTCGGGACACAAGGTCGATCAAACAATAGCTCGTATCCGTCACTCAACCCCGGGCGTAGGCCTTATAAGCCCTCCACCTCATCATGACATCTACTCAATCGAAGACCTCAAGCAGTTAATCTATGACCTGAAAAATGCTAATTCTCAGGCTCGGATAAGTGTCAAGCTTGTATCCGAGGCTGGAGTCGGAGTCGTAGCAGCGGGGGTCGCCAAGGCCAAAGCAGAACATATTCTCATCTCCGGAAATGATGGAGGCACAGGAGCCTCACCCTTAACCAGTATCAAACACGCAGGGCTTCCCTGGGAACTAGGCCTAGCAGAAACACACCAGACTTTGGTTCTCAATAAGATGCGATCGCGAGTGGTGCTACAAACCGATGGAGGTCTGCGTACCGGTCGTGATGTCACTATAGCTGCCTTACTAGGAGCAGAGGAATTCGGTTTTTCAACGGTAACTTTGATTACTTTGGGGTGCATTATGATGAGAAAATGCCATCTCAATACCTGCCCGGTGGGAATTGCAACTCAGGACCCTGTTCTTCGCGCTAAGTTTGATGGCCAGCCTGAACATGTCGTTAACTATCTCTTCCTACTGGCAGAAGAAGTTAGAGATTACATGGCTAGGTTAGGCTTTCAACGTGTCCAGGATATGATAGGAAGGTCTGACTTACTTGAAAGCCTCTCCGATCTAGAGCACTGGAAGAGAAAAGATATAGACCTCAGCCGTTTACTTGCCTGCCACAAGGAATCAAATAGACAGGTACAATCGAAAGAGAAACAGCAATTCCATCTTGAAGCCCGGCTGGATGCACGACTTATAGAAAAATGTCGTCCTGCCATAGAAAATAAACATCGAGTCCGTGTCGACTCACCTGTCAAGAATACCGATAGAACAGTTGGCACAATGTTAAGTAGTGAAATTGCCCGGAAACATGGCTTGAAATCTCTGCCCGAAGGAACAGTACATATTCACCTCAAGGGCTCTGCAGGCCAAAGCCTAGCTGCCTGGCTTGTCTCAGGTGTAACTATTGAACTAGAAGGTGACGCCAACGATTATGTCGGAAAAGGACTTTCTGGCGGGCAGCTAATCGTCTATCCTCCAGCTGAAAGCAGCTTCGAGAGTCATCATAATGTTATTGTTGGGAACGTTTGCCTATACGGTGCTATATCGGGCTCAGCATTTATACGGGGACAGGCGGCTGAGCGATTCTGTGTCCGCAACTCGGGGGCGACTGCAGTAATCGAAGGTGTGGGCGACCATGGATGTGAATATATGACTGGAGGACGAGTTGTCGTCCTAGGATCTACAGGAAGCAACTTTGCGGCGGGAATGAGTGGAGGGATCGCCTATGTCTGGGATCCCGACAGATCATTTCATAGTAGATGCAATCTTGGAAGCGTCGGCCTCGAACAGATCACCTTGCATCATGATGATGCAGAGGAACTCTTTAATCTTGTGCAAAGTCACTCAGATCTAACTGGCTCCGTTCGAGCCCAAGAACTACTCAAGGATTGGGATACCGTTCTCGGGCAATTTATCAGAGTCATGCCACACGAATATAAACGAGTGCTTAAGGGACAAAACTTCGCGGCATAAAAACTTTTGGAGAATACAAAAAAATGGGAAAACCAACAGGTTTCCTAGAAATATCACGCCAAAGTGCTCCAACCCGTGAGGTGGAAGAACGGCTCAAAGATTACAAAGAAATCTTTACCAATCCACCAGTAGAGCACCTTACGTCACAAGCATCTCGGTGTATGGACTGTGGTGTACCTTTCTGCCAATCAGAGCCAGGCTGTCCGGTAGATAACCTAGTGCCCGAATGGAACGACCTGGTTTACAAAGGACAATGGCGTGAGGCTCTGGACCGCCTACATCGAACCAATCCTTTCCCAGATTTCACAGGTCGCGTTTGTCCCGCCCCCTGTGAGGGAGCTTGCGTCCTTGGTATTGATGCCTCACCAGTTACTATTAAAAACATCGAATATGCAATTGCCGAAAGAGGGTTTGAGGAGAACTGGATTCAAGCAAGACAACCTATGGCTCGAACTGGCAAGAGGATAGCTATAATTGGTTCAGGCCCGGCAGGATTAGCAGCTGCAACGCGTCTCAATCAATTTGGACATACTGTCTCTGTCTACGAGCGTGATGACCGAATTGGTGGCCTACTCATGTATGGGATACCACCCATGAAACTGGATAAGGAGATAGTCAATAGACGCGTCCGGATCATGGAGCAAGAAGGAGTTCAGTTCCACACAGGTTTGAACGTAGGAGTTAATCTTGACATCCAAGAACTAAACGAAAAAAGTGACGCCTTACTATTGGCATGTGGGTCAACCCGTCCCCGCGATCTCAAAATTGAGGGCCACCATGTTCAAGGCATTCACTTTGCAATGGATTTTCTTCGTACGACCACTAAAAGCTACCTCGACTCCAAACTTCGAGATGGAAACTACATTTCAGCCGAAAATAAAAGAGTTATCGTGATTGGTGGGGGAGATACTGGAACGGACTGCATTGCCACTGCTTTACGACAGAATTGCCGCAGTCTAATAAATTTTGAATTACTTCCCGAACCACCCCAGCAAAGAAATTCTAAGGACAACCCTTGGCCGCAGTGGCCTCGCATTCTCCGGCAAGACTATGGTCATCAAGAATCTGAAGCCAAATTCGGAGAGGATCCTCGACAGTTTCAGATTTCATCAAAGAAATTTCTGGACGACGGCAACGGAAATTTAGCTGGAATTCAAACTGTTCGAGTAGAACCTGATGGGGATGGTAGTTTTCGTGAAATCCCCGGATCAGAGCGAGAGTGGCCTTGCGACATGGTACTTCTCGCCATGGGCTTTGTAGGACCAGAAGATACCATTACCCCGAAACTACCTATCCAAATGGATGACCATAGCAATTTCCGGGCAGACTTCGGATCTTATAGTACTTCACAGCAAGGCATTTTTGCGGCCGGCGATTGCCGCCGTGGTCAATCCCTTGTTGTCTGGGCCATCAGAGAAGGATGGGATGCGGCAGTCCAGATTAATAGATACGTAAGCAGCTAAAGATGTCTTAGCGCTATTTTTTATGGACAAGCGTCAGGCCATCGCCAATAGGCAACATACTCAGATTGATACGCTCGTCCTGAATCAACTGCTGATTCAGATTTCGAATGGCTAGAGTATCTGGATCAGCAACTGATTCATCGATCACTTTGCCACTCCAGAGAGTATTGTCAAAAAGAATCAATCCTCCCGGCCGAATCAATTCCATGACAAGCTCATAATAGATCCCATAATTTTTTTTATCCGCATCAATAAAAGCGAAATCATAGGATTGAGAATGCCCTGCCTTGATCAGTTGCCCGAGAGTAGTTATCGCAGGACCCAAAACTAACTCAATCTTGTCTGCAACTCCTGCTTTTTCCCAGTAACGGATAGCTATCTTTGTCCACTCTTCATTGACGTCGCAAGCAGTTAATTTCCCTTCTGCAGGTAACGCATCTGCTAAACAGATTGAGCTGTATCCGGTGAAAACTCCAACCTCGATCGCCCGTTGGACCCTCATTAAACGAACTAGGAGACTCATGAACTGACCCTGCTCAGGAGAAACCTGCATTACACTTTCGGGTAATTGCTCTGTTTCAATTCTTAATTGCTTCAGGACCTCTGATTCCCGCACAGAAACTCTTACGAGATAATCATGTAAATCGTTAGTCAACTGAACATATTTTTCACCCAAAGATAATCCTCCTCTAACACCTACAATGTGACCAATCTTCTATCCAGAGTCTTTGTTCGACTGTCGTTCCAACTTGTCCAATTCAAATTCTCGATGAATCGCACGGACTGCATCGTCTAGCCGTTCCTGGCGAATGATACATGAGATTTTGACTTCTGAACTACTGATCAGATCTATATTAACTCCCTCATTAGCCAATGCCCTGAACATACGACCCGCAACACCTGGGGTCCCAGCAATGCCAGAACCGATAACTGCTACCATGGCGATCCCAGAATCCGACTTCACATCCTTAGCATCAACACCAGGAGTTAATGAACTGAGTACTCCAACTGATTTCCCCAATTGAGCTTGATCAATAATCAACGAAACATCACTTCGGTTGTCATGACGTAACCCTTGAATTATCAACCGGACATTTATGCCGTGCTTAGACAGGTTTTCTGTAATAGTAGCTGCACTTCCGGGTTGATCCTTCACCAGTGTCATGGCCACTCGGGCCACACCAGAATCGCCTGTAACTCCTACAATTGTTGCTTTTTCCAAACCATCTTCTCCTATAACTCTTGTCCCATTTCCGTTGTGGAAACTATTTCGGACCTCAAGGGGCACACGGAATTTTGCCGCAATTTCTACACATCTAGGGTGAAGTACACGCGAACCGGCAGCTGCATATTCCAGCATCTCCTCATATCCAATCCAATCTAAGAGTTTTGCCTCAGGGACAATCCGTGGGTCCGCAGTAAAAACACCATCTACATCTGTGAAAATCTGGCAAGAACATCCTCCCAACGCCGCAGCTAGAGCTGTAGCTGTAGTATCCGACCCACCACGTCCTAAGGTTGTAATCTCCTGTTCGCTTGTAACACCTTGGAAGCCCGCTACGATCACAATGCGATCTTCCTCCAGATAATTAAATAATCTATCAGTGTCAATCGCTTCAATCTTTGCACGAGAAAAATTCCTATCGGTACGAATTCCACATTGGGCACCTGTTAGAGATATTGAGGATGCTCCCAGGTCATACACGGCCATTGCTAACAGTGCACTAGAAACCTGCTCCCCAGTCGTGAGTAACATATCGAGCTCTCGAGCTCGAGGTTGCTTTGCTACTTGACCAGCTAGTCCGAGCAACTGGTCAGTAGTCTGGGCCATTGCAGATACCACCACTACCTGTCGATAACCTTTCGAACGGTTTTCGATCAAGTCTCGAGCTACTTTACGGATACGCTCAGGACTTCCAACAGAGGTACCGCCATATTTTTTAACAACAACAGATCCAGCTACCGTCATACCTGACAAAATCCTAGAAAAAGCCTCTCATCTTGAAATTCTCCGAGAAAGGCTGCACCTCCCCAATAAGAGCAAACAAGGATTATCTCCTAAATTCAGTTCTGCTAGGGAAAGAATTTCATCCTCTCCGATATCCCAAATGCATGCTGTCATTTTCAACTGATCCAGAGCAATTAGTAACCCTGCATATCAAGACATTTTCTGGGACTAAATAATTTCAAATTATCGAGCCCTCGAGAACGCACAATCCATCTGGTGGGCCGCCGGGGAATCGAACCCCGAACCTACTGATTAAGAGTCAGTTGCTCTGCCAATTGAGCTAGCGGCCCATAGTTTCCAGGCATTAGCCTCAGGCTTTTGAGAACCTGGCAAAACGACGCTTCCCCACTTTGATTATAAAGTCGTCCGAGTTAATTATGGCTCTTTCGTCACCTATAATTTGACCATCAACAGAAACACCTCCCTGCTGTATGAGACGTCGTCCTTCCGATTTGGAGCCTGCCAGTGAAGCCTTTATCAACAAATCCACCAAATTATGCTTGGGAGAGGAGTCCAAATTAAATCTTGGTATGTCGCCGGGGGGCTCCTTATTCTGGATCACTCGAATGAAGTGTTCTCGAGCCTTAAGAGTTTCCTCTGTGGAGTGGAAATCACCTACAATGCTTTCCGCTAAATTGTGCTTGACCTCCATGGGATGGATCTTTCCACTTTCCAGTTTCTTACGTAAAGATTGGATCTGATTGATTGATTGATCGGTCAGCAACTCGTAATAACGCCACATAAGCTTATCGCTTATTGACATTATCTTCCCATAGATATCAACGGCCGGTTCAGTGATCCCAATCGTGTTATTCATCGACTTACTCATCTTTTCAGTCCCATCGAGCCCCTCGAGTATGGGCATCATGAGTAGTACTTGAGGCTCGACACCGAATTCTCGCTGGATGTCACGCCCTACCAACAGATTAAACTTTTGATCGGTTCCTCCGAGTTCGAAGTCCGCCTTGAGAAACACACTGTCATAGGCCTGAGCCAGGGGATACAGGAGTTCATGGATCGATATAGGCCGTCCTTCTTTTAAACGCTTATTGAAATCATCTCGTTCTATCATTCTGGCAACTGTGTACTTGGCGCACAATTGCACCCACTCTTGGGAACTCAATTCTCCCAGCCAGCGCCTATTAAATTCCACCACAGTTTTTTCGGGATCGAGTATTTTAAATACCTGATTCTTATAAGTTTCAGCATTCTCGAGGATCTGTTCTTCAGTGAGAGGTGGTCTTGTCTTATTACGCCCAGTAGGATCGCCAATGGCGCCTGTAAAGTCCCCGATGAGAAAAATAACTCTGTGCCCCAAATCTTGAAAGTGTTTCATTTTTCGAATCAGGACCGTATGACCTAAATGCAGGTCAGGGGCAGTAGGATCGAATCCAACTTTTACTGTCAAAGGTTCTCCAGTCTTTTCAGACTGGAGAAGCTTCGCACGTAACTCGTCTTCACTGATAGTTTCAGCCGCTCCCTTAGTAAGGTACGCTACCTGCTCATTAATAGTCATCTATACCGAACCTCTAACAAAGGTCATGCGTACTATCTCTCAAGAACGTTTTTCTTCAGGTTAAGGCTGCCCGGTCTCGTCCGCAAAGGTCTTGCCTCATCCATTCAACACTAACTACTCCCTACAAAAATAACGACCGGAGAGAAAAAAATATTAACAGAGAACTAGAAGTTTTACACTGCCTAGGAGGCTTTGAAATATGGAATATGCGTCCCGCCTAAGCTATACTGTCGCCTCCTTTTGACCGTGGGCCTATAGCTCAGCTGGCTAGAGCGCACGCCTGATAAGCGTGAGGTCGGTGGTTCAAGTCCACCTAGGCCCACCATTCTTACATCCCAAAGACTACTTAGCCACAGTCTTCTCTAAAGCTGAAGAATTACTAGGAACAAATATCTCCTTAGGGAGCATGCAGTGAGCACCCTGTCTTCCATCTACCACCTGGGTAATTTCTAGATCTACGGAAATACTGCACAGCATGTAAGCAGTGTCGCGGTCCAACCCCTTGTCTCTTACTAAAAAACGAATCATCTCGCGAACGGCAATTCTGGTCGCTTCTTCCAAATCCTCGTGAAAACCCATGGTCAAATAATGAGTAGCCGTCTCAGCTCTTGGCCAAGTGACCCTCCTGAGGTCTTTCCGGACCGTTACACGGATACGTCCAGTGAGAGACGTCTCTAATGCTGTCAAATCAACCTCACCATTACCCTGCGCAGCATGGCCATCCCCAAGCGAGAGCAAGGCCCCCGGAACATGCACTGGAAGATAAAGTGTACTTCCTTCTGTAAGTTCTTTATTGTCCATGTTTCCTCCATGAATCCATGGAGGACCGCTACTGATACGCCCCGCAAAGCTAGGAGGAGCCACACCAATACTGCCCCAGAAAGGCCGCAAAGGAATCTCGATATTGTCAGTGAAAAGCGCAACTTTTCGCCCTCTATCAAATGGTATTATTCTCAGCCTTTGATAGGGGTAATCTCCAGGCAGTAACCCCTGACCTGGAACAAACGCGTTTAAAGCGAATGGCGCGCTAATCTGGATGGACAAAATTTCAATCTGCAGCGTATCCCCGGGCTCAGCCTCTTTCACCCAAATGGGACCGGTTAGTAGATGTGCGCCTGGCCCTCGATCTGTAACTTTCTGATCAACTTCAATTAAAGCAATCGGGATATCCTCCTCTTTTAACCCAGCTTCTCGAAGGAGGGAGGGAGGAGTACTTAGGGTCTCGATCTCCACAATATCCCCTGACTTGATACGCAAAACGGGAGCACTTGCAGAATCATAATACCCCCAACTTATCGTATCGGGAGTTGCAGGTAGTGTGATGATTCCCGATTGCCCAAAAGACACCCTTCCCAGTAAAATACAAGCACAAGCAATAATCACATTTTGGAGTACTTTCGCTCTCATCCGATCCATAAGCCCACCCTTCACTGATTAGTCTAATACACTAGAGAATAAGAGCCTCGATTATCTAGTCGCTATATTGAGAGGTTCCAAGGGAAATTAGTTCCAAAAATCCTTTCATATCATCAGTCTCTTTAAGCAATAAAACGGCCTCAAGGGAGACTCAACGCAACCAATTCCGAAGGCTCCGAAGCTCCTCCAATCGGAATTACAATGTATTGCTTTCCTGCTGCCAAATAGGACATGGGAGATCCAGTTGCGTTGGCAGGTATCGGGATACGAGCGACAACATCACCAGTTCCGGGATCGAGGGCAATTAAAAAAGGGTCCTCATTCTGTAGCTCCATCCGAGATACATCCCCACCTTGAGATCTTCGAAAGTTTCGGCGCCCTTCCTGGGCTACAAATAGAAGTGATTCCGTGAGTAAAGGGAAAATTCGTCTAGGCCATCCCAGTGGAGGCAGATCTAATCCCGCCAAAAGTGGATGCGTAACCGGCCCTCGTCCCACCGGTTTAACCCATTGGGTACTACCATCTTTCAGGTCTATGGCTGTTATCCGACCGTAGGGTGGCTTAAAAAGAGGCAACCCGTGTGGCCCTTCGAGAGGAAATACCGTTGGAATGTAGTCTAGATCCGAAGTATTTACCTCCGGTCGCTCTAAACGAACCACTGTGGGAGCAGTGACGGAGGGTACATATAAAACCATTGACACAGGGTTGAAAGCTGCACCTGCCCAACTGGCTCCCCCCGACCAACCAGGAACAATGATCGTATTTCGTTCTCCCGGAGGAGTATAAAGACTTCCTGCTTCATACTTTTCGAATATTCGTAGTGCCTCCTTGAAAATCTCTGGTGTAAAGTCAATAAGGTTATCCCTGGTGGCACCCTGCAAATCAAAAGGGAGTGGTCTAGATGGGAATGGTTGGGTTGGAGAAGTACGCTCACCCTCAATGAGCGAGGAGGGTACAGGAAGCTCTTTGATCGGCCATATAGGCTCACCTGTAGCCCGATCGAAAACAAAACAAAACCCTTGCTTCGTAACCTGTGCAACAGCTCTCAGTTCCTTCCCGTCAATCCTAATATCAACTAGGTTGGGAGCAGCCGGGAGATCATAATCCCAGAGACCATGATGAACGATCTGGTAATGCCAGATCCGCTTGCCTGTCTCCACATCAATAGCGACTAAAGATTCTCCGTACAGATTGTCTCCTAGTCGATGACCTCCATAAAAGTCGCTGTTAGGAGTTCCCACTGGCAGATAAACATAGCCAAGCTCTTGATCGCAACTCATCCAAGACCACACATTGGTATTCCCACTGTAACTGGCTGATTCCCCCTC
>Ga0310344_10000985_pt1 | contig 22029 bp, 17 predicted proteins | sample HC15DNA20200_MG_FD_203801 | JGI IMG/M metagenome (GOLD analysis project Ga0310344, IMG submission 203801) | Marine microbial communities from station ALOHA, North Pacific Subtropical Gyre - HC15-DNA-20-200_MG | ecosystem: Environmental > Aquatic > Marine > Oceanic | place: Pacific Ocean: North... | reverse complement strand
AGAGTGGATTCTCTGCCATATACGTTGGCAAGGTTGCTTTCACCTTGCATCTCCATATGGTTTTGATACATCCAGAAAGTTCTCTTTAGGAATAGGCTATGAATGGAGGACTCTATGTAGGACGCTGAGGTGGCCTGGGCGACCAATGGGTCGGATCCTAGGTTCCCTCCATCTAGCTTGGCCTCTGTAGCATATTCCACTAGCTGATCTACTGGGTGGTCAGCAGGGAATGCTTTTCCTCTGCCTCCATGCTCTGCCTCAAGGAGGGTAGACATTACTTGCCAACCTTGGTTTTCGCCACCAATCATGTGGTCACCAGGTACTCTGACTCCATCCATGATGATGTTTTTCTGCTTGCTTCCAGGTAATAGTTCCATTGTTTTAATGGTTATTCCAGGGACGTTGTTTGGTATCATGAAGAATCCAAGGTTTCTATGCCTAGGTGCATCCGGGTCTGTCAGTGCTAACCCAGGGTACCAATCTTCATCTCCGTGGCAACTTATGAATACGTTTTCACCAGTTACTATCCAGTCGTCTCCGTCCCTCACTGCTCTGGTTTTTGTGTTTGCTAGGTCTGCACCGCTATGAGGCTCTGTTAACCTTTGCCAGTTCAACTTCTCGCCAGTTATGAGCGGTGTCAGGAATTTTTGTTTCTGTTCTTCTGTGCCCCATACTAGTAAGCTTCCAAATACATATGTGTTACTAAAACCTCTTGGGGCTCCGAATCTACTGAATTCCTCTTCTATGATTGTTTCATGATCTGCCGTGAGTCCTCCCCCTCCATATTCTTTGGAGAAGGTCGGGAACAACCATCCTATTTTGGCCAGCTCTTGATGCTTATCCTTCCACCAAGCTCTCCATTCCTCGCTTACGGCTTCTGGGTCTACGGGCAATTTTTGTTGCTCAGGGACGTTGGCCTCCAGCCACGATCTAACCTCTTTGCGGAACTTCTCTTGTTCCTCTGTGTAAGGTATAGCAAAATCCATAGCATTCCTCCTTAGTTATCCTCTATTATTCAGCTTTGCCTTGATCCAAATAGGGACACAAACAGTGAAGGTCAACAAGTGTCCTTTGATTAACAATTTTAAACCCTAAACCAAGTATCTGGCAAGTATAGATTTGATTTTCTCAATATAATATGGTTGCACTCAATATAGAATGACCTTGAGTTGGTAAGATTGAATCAAATAAATATACATATTTGACATATTTTCTATAGGAGAGTAACTTTTTCTATCAGTAATTGTAGTTTGAATATGATTGAAGGCTTAGGATATAAGGCAAATGTTAAAAAAATATAAGAATATGTTTTATGGCTGGAAAATGGCTATTGCCGGCCTTGGCATTGGATTCTATCAGGATGGCACTAGCCATTATGGGTTCACTGTTTTCTTCGATCAAATACTTATGCATTTTCCAGGATGGCCTCAATGGGCAGTTTCTATTGGTCCTTCATTACAGAGGCTTAATTCTGGGATATTGGCACCTTTGACTGGATATATGGTTGACCATTGGGGTCCTAGAAGGACTTTGTTGTTAGGATTTATTGTAGCAGGCCTGGCTTTTATCTTGCTTGGCATGATACAGACAATATGGCAATTCTATGTGGTCCTCTTCATATTAGCATTCGGATCTAGCGCGGGCGCCTATGTTGTTGCTACAGCAGCAGTAAGTAATTGGTTTAGCCGGATGAGGGGTAGAGCAATATCTATAGTAGTCCTAGGGCCTGGACTTTCTGGCATATTGGCAGCTATGTGGGTGCCAGTTATTGATTTAACTGATTGGAGAGTTGCGTGTGTTATTGCCGGTTTGGGGTTTTGGATATTTTGTATACCAATGGCATTAGTTATGAAGACTAGGCCAGAAGATTACGGTTTGTTGAAAGATGGCGACATTCCAGCTATCAAGGTTGAAGATGGAATATCGCAGGATCACAACGAAACAAATAAAGCTGCATCAGATGTGAATATACCAATGAGCGAGATACTTAGGAGCAGAAGCTATTGGCAATATGTAGCATTTGGGGCTTTGTCTGTTGGTACACAAGGGGGGGTGGTCTTGTTTCTGGTTCCAGCATTGAAAAGTTATGGTATATCTTTAGCTGTGTCTGGGTTAATAGTTTTATGGTTTACAGTTTCAAGTATACCAATACGTTTGCTATCTGGATTTTTGTCGGACAAACTCGATAAACGATTTGTAATCGCTGTAGCATTGGTATTACAAGTGCTTGGTATAGTTACATTTGGTGCGACTACAAACGCATTAATGGGATTTGTGTCTGCTGCAATGATAGGATGTGCAATAGGAATGAGGAATCCAGCGAGACTAGCTTTGCAAGCGGATTATTGGGGAACTAGTGTTTTCGGGAGAGTCGCCGGTATTCAAATGGGAGTAGCTGCAATACCAGGTATACTGACGCCTATGTTTGTAGGCTTAGTGTTTGATATTACAGAGAGTTATAGGTTGGCCTTCTTTGTATTAGCTGGTTTGACTTCTATATCGATACCATTAGTTTTGACGCTTAAACCACCGAGACCCAATTAATAAACAATAAAGGCTTGTGTTTATATAAAGCCTTTGTAAGAACAGTTCTACGATTATTACAATTCCTATAGCGAAGAGCTAATTGTTATAGTTAATACCCCTGACACTACTAAAAATGCTCCGGCTATAGTCCTAGCGGTTACCTTTTCTAGTTTTCTTAGAGTTATATGAGTTATAAGTATAGTTATCAGTGGGCTTATTGCTATTATAGGCGAAACAACTACGAGCGGAGCATTATCGAGTGCGAAATATAAGAGAGTTACACCTGAGGCCGAGCCGATTCCTGATAGACCGAGCCATATAAATCCCTTTAACGGAGCAGTCATGACGTCTATGTATATCTGTTTGTGGAATATTATAGATACGAATAAGAAACCAGAGACTAGAGCGAATCCTGTGCCTACTATTGGATGAGCGTAGTCGTTGGTTATTACTTTTCCTACAGTTTGAGCCATACCATATGATGCACCGGCGCTTAGCGCAGACAAATAACCAAATATATTTGGGTGATCACTGACCATGGTTTTTATATAGTTCATCTTTGTAGTTGCTCACTTGTGATAAGTACTATTCCACAGACTACTAGAGATGTACCAAGAATCAACTGTATGGTGATGGTTTCACCAAGGAATGTTATTCCTAGTATGGTTGCGAAGACAGGCGCTGTGCTAAAGAGAGGAGCTGCCTTTGAAACACCTACTAGTTTTATACCTATAGTGTTGAGAAGACGACCAAGTGCAAAATTCAAGAACCCTCCCAAGGCGAACCACATGAATGCCACTTTAGGTAGCTGTAATATGTCTTGAAGGTGTAGTAGTAGGGCTATCGTCATTATTGCCAGAGATCCTGGCAGGAGAGATATCCAAGTTCCTGTAGTGGGAGAAATAGAATTAACACCTAGTCTTACTAGAACAGCGCTTACACCCCAACAGAAAGAGGCCAATATAGCAAAGTGTATTCCGTCCATAATTCAAGCTAAGCTGATATTTGTCTCACTGCATCTGTAAGGTAGGCTAGTTCGTCATCAGTATTGAAGAAATGGGTCGATATTCTGACTGCAGAAATCTCTTTAACCTGCCTAGATACGATGTTATGATCACGCCAAAGTTTGTCTACCGCTTCGTCTGGTTCAAGACCTTGGATTTGGAATGCCGTTAGGCCAGATGATAATAGTTTGTCTCTAGGTGATAAGACAGTAACTTTTGGAATTACATCTAGCATGTTTTTGAGTTTTCCCGATAGCTCTAGTGCTCTATTCTCTACTGAACCCATTCCTATGTTTTGTACGAATCTTATTGCTGCGCCGAAACCGGCTGAAAGAGGAGCACTCTTTGTGGTAAGTCTGAATTTGTCTAAAGAATCGTTATTAGGGTCGTAATTTCCTTGATCATCGTATGATAGTGCAGCCCTACCAGATACCCTTGTGGGTTGCAGATAAGGAATGTTATCTCTTCTTACGTACAATGCGCCTACTCCGTCCGGTCCAAGCAACCATTTTTGGGCTGGGATTGAATAGAAATCACAATCCAATTCATGAAGGTTCAAGTCTATATGCCCAGCGGTTTGGGCTCCATCTAGCAGCATCTTAACTCCTCGAGATTTAGTCAGTTCCCTGATGCTGTTTACAGGCATCCTTAAGCCTGATGTATATTGGATATGGCTACTGAAGACTAATCGTGTCTTATTCGTTATATTAGATTCTAGCTTGCTAATTATAGTGTCTTCTGTTTCGTTAGGTTCCAGCTCGAGTACTTTGATTACTACGCCCAGCCTAGTTTTCAGAGAGTATGCTGGTATTAGCACAGAACTGTGTTCTAGTCCAAATGTTATTATTTCGTCGCCTTCTTGCCAAGGCATTCCATTAACTACTAGGTTTAGACCATCTGTGGTATTTTGAGTTAAGCATATTTCATCTTGATCTGCGTGCAAAAGCCTCGCCACTTCTTCTACTGTATCTTGCTGGACTTGCCTTCCGCTCTCAAGTACAGGCTGGCTTGTAGGCCCATTGTAACTTTCTTCCTCAAGTCTCTTGGTAACACTTTCGACAACTGACCTAGGAGATGGACCTGACCATCCTGTGTTCATATAGACCATTTCTTGGCAAGTTGGTATTTGTGATCTTATATCTTCTATATTCAATTATGTCTCCAGGTGTAGGATTTGTAGCTAATAACAATGACAATCATTGCATTAATACTAAGTATATTCAAGAATGTAAGCCATATTTAGACTAGTACACCATCATTTTCAAGTTGAGATATGGTGTTTTCATCCATTCCTAATAGGTTGCTTAGAACGTATTGATTGTGTTCCCCCATTCCTGGAGCAATTGCATAATATGGGGTAGGGGAGTCACTCAGCCTCCATGGATGCGCAACTTGGGAATATGGTTTACCTTCTACTTCACCGATGGGTACAAAAACACCTCTCTCTTTAAGATGAGGATCATTAACTAGGCCAGTTCCGTCCAGCACAGGGCCGGCAGCAATACCTGCCTTTTGAAGAGCCTCCATAGCTTCGTAGTCTGTATGATCTAGGCTCCATTCGGTTATTAGGGTGTCAAGTTCTTTTTGATTTTCCCACCTTTTGAGAGGATCTGAGAACCTTGGGTCTTGAATCCACTCACTATGGCCGACAACGTTGCAGAATGCGTTCCATTCTGATTCGTTTCCGACAGCTATAGCAATCCATTTGTCGAAGCCCTTGCAACGATAGACATTGTGTGGGGCCATTGCTATTTCTCTGTTTTCCTGTCTCCCTAGATCTCTTCCATTTACTGAGTAGTCTAGAATGGCTTCAGGCATAGCAGATATGACCATTTCTGCCATAGACATTTGTATATATTGACCTTGCCCCGTTCTCCTTTGATGCCTTATGGCAGAAAGTACAGCGAATATCATGTGCATACCTGTTAAGTGATCTGCCCATATTGCACCTACCATTCCCGGCCTTCCCTCGGTATAGCCTGTCAGATGCGAAAAACCAGCAAAGTTTGATGCTTCTGCAAAGTAGCCTATGGCGTCTTTCAATGGGCCTGTTCGGCCAAGAGCCTGACTAGATAACATAACTATATCTGGTTTAACTTCCTTTAAGTCTTCGTATCCTAGTCCGAATCTTTCCATTACACCAGTGCCAAAATTTTCCATTGCTACATCACTTATTTTCACTAATTCTTTTGCTATGTTGGCTCCTCTTGGATCTTTTAGATTCAAAGTTATACTCTTCTTGCTGCCGTTGAGATTGCTAAACATTGGTCCATATCTTTGGTCCATTTGGGTCCTGCTCAGGGTTTCTATTTTTATTATTTCCGCACCCATTTGTCCCAATAATGTTGTTGCATAAGGACCTTGGACCACCTGGGTGAAATCTGCGATGCGAATTCCTTCTAGTGGTAATTGTTTATTCATTTTGCGCCTCATTATTAGTCATTTTTATATAGACTCGAATGCCCTTATATAATACCGACTTGATACATCTTAGTTAGGTCTCCTAGTGAGTAACCCAATTTGTCGCAGAAGATTTCCTTGTTGTGCTGGCCTAGTCTAGGGGCAGCACTAACTATCTCCCAAGGGGTTTCAGACCATCTGTAGGGGGGGCCTGGGGACTTAAACTTCCCTATATCGGGGTGGGATGTTTCTTGGAATGTTTCTCTTTCTATATAGTGGGGGTGATTGAATATGTCTTCCATGGTATTAACAGGCAGACAAGGTATATGGTTTTCAACTTGTAGTATTTGATATATTTCAGCTTTGGTATAATCTTTTGACCATTCTTCAACTAGTAGAAGTATAGCGTCTAAATTTTCCATCCTAAGTTGAGATTCTGCGAATAGTTCTTGGTCCATCCATTCAGGGTGCCCCATTACATTTTTTAAAGCTTCCCAAAAATGATCCATGAAAAATTGAGCTGTAAAATATCCATCCTTTGTCATAAGAGGTTTCCTGGTTGCTATTGGTCGGCCGACACCGGCTATGCGACTTGGTGTTTCGTTTCTGTTTATGGTTTGTACTACGGCCATGCCTATTGCTCTAACTAGAGCTTCCTGTTCTGATACATCTACATGTTGACCCGTACCAGTCATTTCCCTTGCAAATAGGGCACTCATAGAACCAGATGCTCCAGTCGCTCCAGCCATTATATCGGCTTGGTGCCCGGGAGCTTTCAGCGGTGGATTAGTGTCAGGATCATCTACGTCACCTGGTGTTGGATATCCAATACCTCCTATGTGGAAGGACACTAGATCGTTAGCTTTATAATCTCTGTATGGTCCATTTTGACCGAATGGAGTGATTGAGGTGACTATAAGACCTTTATTCTCCGATGACAATGATTCGTAGTCTAATCCTAGTTCTTGCATAGACTTTGGGGAATTACTTTCTACTAATATATCTGCGTCCCTTATAAGTTCCATTAGTATTTTCTTGCCTGTTGTATTCTTTACATCTAATGTGACGCTCTTCTTATTTGTATTGAGGTACGCGAAAAGTAAACTTTTTTCTATATTAGGTATGTCATCTGGAAATGGTCCATATTTTCTTGCCGGATCTCCTGAACCTGGGGGTTCTATCTTTACCACCGATGCACCAAGGTCCGCCATGAGCTTTGTACAATAGGGTGCCGGGATAAATCCTCCAAGTTCTACAACACTCAGTCCAGATAATGCCTTGTTATCCATAATACCCTCCTGAAGTAAAGACTTATAATCTTCCTAGTAGAGCCGACAGCAATTACGCATTAGATATATTGTACGGTATTTTGATGCAGTTTTATCGTAACTACCTATATTGCAGACGATGACAATAGTTAGATCTGTAGGTTTGATTCAGTCTAATGTTGTGTTTAAAGGTTGTCAATCTGGCATTGGTAGACGACCTTGGATGGGATTATCCCTGCCTAAGGGTTAATTGTTTGTACATATATTCTTGAACATGGCAAGAGTTATCTAAATATATGGGTCTAATCTCGCATGATGAGACCCATATATCAATTGTATTATTTTTTTTGTTCCCATAGACCTTCTAATATCCGATTCGGATTCATAGGTAAATCGTACATCCTTACGCCTATAGCATCGTATATAGCGTTTGCAATTGCAGCCAGAGGAGGTACTATTGGGACTTCGCCTACTCCTCTTGCGCCGAATGGATGCCCTGGATTAGGAACTTCCACGAGCATAGTTTCCAACATTGGCAGATCCAACGCTGTAGGCATTCTGTAATCTAGAAGAGATGCATTTACTAATCCGCCATCAGGGTTGTAATAGTATTCTTCGTTAAGAGCCCATCCAATTCCTTGTGCTACTGCACCTTGTATCTGACCTTCTACGTAGCTAGGATGGATTGCTGTTCCAGGGTCTTGCAATGCAGTGTATTTGATGATATCAATCTTGCCAGTATCAGTATCCACTTCTAAGTCGACTATATGATGGGCAAATGCGGCCCCAACACCTCTAGGGGTGACTACTCCTTTGCCTACTACAGGACCACCAGTCTCGTGTAATCTAATTGAGAGATCTTTAAATGTGATTGATTGGTCGCCATCTGATTTCCTCGTGAATTTAGCATCTTCAAACTCTACATCTTCTTCCGATGTTTCCCATATCATCGCAGCTCGGCTTTTCATTTGCCTTATCACATCATTTGCAGCTTCATATGCGGCCCATCCGGTTGCGAACGCAGTTCTACTACCACCAGTGACACCTGTGTATCCAATTGAGTCTGTATCTACCACCGTTGGGTGGACATCCTCCACTCTTAATCCAAGCACTTCTGCGGCTTGCATAGATATCGAAGATCTAGTTCCGCCTATATCTACAGAGCCTTCTACAAGGCTAACAGTGCCATCAGGGTTTACCGATATATTCACACTAGATTGCAGGCCGGCATTGAACCAGAAACCGCTTGCAATTCCTCTTCCTCTATTCTTACCTTCCAGCTTCGACTTGTAATGTTCGGAAGTTTTCGCGGCTTCTAGTACCTCTACGTTTCCAACTTTATTGAATACTACACCATCAACTCGCCTATCTCCCTCTTTGGAAGCGTTCTTCAATCTGAATTCTAATGGATCCATACCAATCTTCTCACATATTTCATCCACTATACTTTCTACAGCGAAGGCGGCTTGAGGAGCTCCGGGTGCTCTGTATGCAGTGGTTTTTGGCTTATTGACTACTACATCATAAGCATCTATATGTGCATTTTCTAGGTTGTAGCAGCTAAACATGCACATAGCTGCGGCAGTTACAGGTGAACCAGGGAATGCACCTGCTTCGAATGCTAGTAGGCCAGTTCCAGATACAATCCTACCATCGTTTGTCGCACCAATCTTAACTTTCATATAAGTTCCGGCTCCAGGTCCACTTGCCTCGAGAACGTCTGCACGAGACATTACAACTTTCACAGGTTGCCCAGATTTCTTGGATAGTACAGCAGCAACAGGCTCTAGATAAATTGGAATCTTACCGCCGAAACCACCGCCTATTTCCATTGGAACTACCTTCACTCTGGATACAGGGACGCCAAGAACAGCAGCAGTATTGCTCCTTACACCGAAAGTTGTCTGGGTTGTTGTCCAGATTGTTATGTCGCCCTTAGCATTCCACATGGCAGATGCATTATGAGGTTCTATATATCCTTGGTGTACAGTGCTTGTATTGAATTCGCGTTCTATAATTATATCGGACTCAGCGAATCCTTGATCAGTATCACCAGTGGCATATATTGTGTGAGTTGGTATATTACTTATTGTCCCTGTATCTTGCCCACCCGAAACTGTGGTCATGCTTTCGTGAAGCAGTGGAGCGTTATTATCCATAGCTTCAGGCGCCGTTAGCACAGGTTTTAGAATTTCGTATTCGACTTCAATCAACCCCAGTGCTTCCTCAGCAACGTGGGGGTTGATTGCGGCCACGCCGGCTATAGCGTGCCCTTTATATAGGACTTTGTCTCTTGCTAGTACGTTAGAGCTAATAAACTTAAGGTTGACTGACGCACCTTCTCCGATGGTAGTCAGCCCGGCCGGAGGTTCTGGGAAATCTTGGTGGGTTACAATTGCCTTTACACCGGGATGCTTTAGGGCCTTTTCTATGTTTATAGATTTTATCTTTGCATGTGCGTGAGGACTCCGGAGTATTTTACCTTGCAGCAACGTGGAATCCTGGTAATCTGCTCCAAATTTAGCTTTTCCAGTAACTTTTTCTATTCCATCAGGACGAATCGGCCTTGTGCCAATTACTTTGTATTTCGAATTTGGTTTAGCTTCAGTTGCCATAATATTCTTAACCTCTTTATTAGCAGTAATTCACGGGTGTGTCTGACTAAGGACATCGTATCATATATCAATTAGGCGTGCACTCAATACAATGCCATTAATTATATCAATAGCCTCTGAATTCAGGTTCTCTTTTTTCTAGGAAAGCTTTTGGGCCTTCTTTATGATCTTCGGTTTGTTGGACTGAGGAGAACGCTGCCGCTGCTGCTTCCAATGACTGGTCTAGAGTCATAGTAAGACCATTATATACAAGGCGCTTGGCAAATTTGATAGCTATTTTGGGTCCCTTTGCAAGTTGTTCTGCGTATCCTATTGTATAAGTCAAGAGATCTCCATGGGGGACCACTTCGTTTACGTATCCGATCCTTAGAGCCTCTTGAGCATCTATTATCTTGCCTGTCCAAATTAGGTCTAGGGCCTTTGCGACTCCTACTATGCGAGGTAAATAGTAGGCCCCACCATCTCCTGGTACCAATCCCATGCGTACATATGCCATTCTGAACCTAGCTTGGTCTGAACAGAATCTTATGTCACACATGCTTGCAAGATCCATGCCTGGTCCTGCAGCAGCACCATTTACGGCTGCTATGTAGGGTTTGCTGAATTGTTCCACTAGCCTGTTAAGTTTATGTATGCCGTATCTGAACCGCTCTGTACCTTGCCATGCTCCAGGTTGACCGGCGTCATTTCTGGCTGCGAAATTACCAGGTTGGGCTCCTGCACAGAAGGCTCTGTCTCCAGATCCAGTGACTACAAAGGCTCCTATATCTGGGTCGTTCTCAGCATCATCCAATGCTGCCAACCAACCTTCGACCATGTCTCCACCGAGGGAATTCATTTTTTCAGGATTGTTTAAAGTTAGTAGGGCTACGCCATTGTTTTTAGAATATATAGTATTTTCGAAAGCATACGGGTCTGACATTATATTTAATCTCCTGTCTTATATAAACTTTATCTCTACTAGGAGGTCATGGGACATTCGGCATCATATCCATCCCTATATGACCTTCCTCTTCTAGCCTTTTATAATCGGAATCTGTGAATCCAAGTATTTCTTTATATACGTATTCGTTGTGCTCTCCCAATAGTGGCGCGGCTTGGCGGAGTTTATTCGGTGTATTCGACATTAACCATCCAGGCCCATGATATTTAAGTGTTCCTACTTCCTCATGAGGTAGTTCCTGATAGAATCCTCGTTCAATCATGTGCGGGTCTTGCAATATCTCCAGATCATCTAATAAAGGACCTGCAGCAATTCCCTGTGTTTGGAGCATAGTGAATATTTGGTTTGGGGTGAAATTAATAGTCCACAGCTTAATTATTTCATCTAGATCGTCTTGGTTTTTTAGTCTTGATATTGTAGTTATGAAGCGTTCATCAGCTGCTAAGTCAGGGTTACTCATGATTTTACAGAGTGTCTGCCACTCTTGGTCGGATGCGATTGCTATCGCTACCCATTTCTCTGTACCATAGCATGGATAGACTCCGTGAGGTGCCATGTAATAATCTCGATTGCCAATCGTTCCCCTAACTCTTCTGTTCATGTTGTAATCCATTATAGGCTCTGCCATAACAGGGATGAAATTCTCGGACAAACATAACTCTATCATTTGCCCTTTGCCAGTACGGTTGCGATACCAAATTGCAGAAAGTATTGCAAACGCTGCAGCGCCACCTGCGGCTGCATCTGCGGCTACAGTATCACCTCTCATTGATGGGTCTACGTCCGGATAACCCTTTATATGATGATGTCCAACTGCACCATCGACATGCAGTCCTAAGCAACGATAATTAGAGTACGGGCCAGTAAGTCCAAATGCTGGCATTCTGATCATTATTATATTTGGGTTATTCTTAGTAACCCATTCGTAGCTTATGCCTAGTTTAGCCAATGTTTCTGGTACATTGTTCTCTATAAAAACATCTGCCGTTTCCAATAATTTGCCTAGGATATCCAGTCCCTCAGCAGTACGCAGATTTACAGTCATACTTAGCCTACTGCGCGCAGTAGCTGTAAACTGAGTGAAGCGATTCCATGGGCGAGGACCGGCTTCCCAGTTTGGGAATATGAATCCTTGAGCGAGAGTAGCTTTAGCTTGGTCTACAAGATCTTGCGAAACCTTTGCATATGCACCTCTCGTACCTGGCTGCAGGGTCTGCAAATTCTCAAGTCGGATAACTTCTGCACCCCAATCTCCCAAGTACTGGGTAGCGTAGGGGCCTGCAGCTATCTGGGTCAACTCTACTATACGTATTCCGTCCAAAGGTAGATTACTCATTCTTACCAACTATTAGTTTGTATTTCATATCACTCCCTGAGTAGGCATATTAGCCAATGCCAAAGATGAATATCCGAGCAAGTCGCAATAGATTTCTGAGTTATGTTGTCCCAATAAGGGTGCAGGTCGTCGGATTTGCCACGGAGTTTTCTCCATTATGAATGGCCGTCCTGGGTATTCCAGATTACCTGTAGCAGGGTGTTCTATATCTTCCCATACCCCTCTGTTTCGGAAATGGCTGTCTGAAAGCAGATCGTGAGAGTTAAATATTGGACCAGATATAATATGGTGCTCTTGAGCTTTTGCCCAAGCGTCACTCATGGTGTGTTGCATGAACCAGGGCATCAATACGCCTTGATTAAATGCGATTATATTTTCTGGATTCAATTGAGCTGACCTAGTCGAAAACCTTGGATCCTCCAAAATTTCAGGTTTTCCTATCATTGCTACTGTTTGTGAGAATCTTGCTCCACCTCCACTAAAAACTATGTAGCCATCCTTACACGGGAATGTTCCTGTACCCATTGTGCTTCCAGGCGTTCTTCTTGGTTTGACAGCGTTTATGAACTGTGCGGCGATCACATCTGGGGATCTTGCATCCCTACTGTGAGCGGCAGTTTCAAATATGGAGATATCTACATGCTCACCTTGGCCATTTCTCTCTCTGGAGAATAGAGCTGTCATAGTCGCTAGTGATCCAACAATACCCGACTGATATAATGTTACATGTGTTCCATATTTCATAGGTTCGCGTCCAGGCAAACCTTTTGAGTGCATTGCTCCACCCATAGCATATGTTATCATGTCGTCTGCTTTGTAATCTCTATAGGGTCCTGTCTGGCCGAAATTTGAGATCGACACTAAGATTAGTTTGGGATTTACTTCGGATAATGTCTCGTAAGATAGACCTACACTTGGCATGAAGTATGGTGAAAAATTCTCGACTACTACATCCACTGTTTTTACTAGCTCTAACACTATATCCTTAGCCTGATCCGATTTCAGGTTTAAGGTTATACCGCGCTTGTTAGTATTGAGTAGTAAGAAAAGTCCACTCTTTTCCATATCGGGTATATCACTAGGGAATGGACCTAGTCTTCGAGCGAAATCACCGCTACTTGGTTTTTCTACTTTTAAAACGTCAGCGCCGTAGTCTGCCAGCATTTTTGTGCAATATGGTCCGGCTATACCATGGGTGAGGTCTAAAACTTTGATGTCCTGCAGGGCCATATCCATTTCAGTACCTCCAAGTTAGGATTCTTACTGAGTTCCAAGTTATGGATTCGGATCCGGTCTACTAACCTAGATATATTGTATTGGGAATTGTCTGGCAGTCTACATTAGAGGAAACCTCAGGTCAATAACTGTTGGGTCGGCGTTCTTTTCGGTTCGTTGCTAGGATTCTTTCTAGATTATTAGCTAGTCAATTTTCCTAAGTGGAGGATACACAATGTACATTAGCCCTGCGGTTAGTATTAATCCTATGCCAAAAATGATTTGTGCTTGTTGTGATCCAACTGCAGCTGCTAAGAATCCTGCAGCTGCTCCACCGAATGTTGTCATAGCTCGATCTAAACTCAATACCCCCAATACTCTACCTCTCATATTGTCTTCTGCTTTCTCCACAAGCACGGCATTGACAAGTGGAAAAAATGTAGATTGTCCCATACCCAGAAAGAACATTATTACAAATACGACAGACATCGCAAAGGGCACTCCATCCCATATAAATATATCTATTGATCTTGGGATTATGTTGTCTGAATACAAATATGTTGAGGCAGAGAATCCAATAAGAAGAACTCCGTATATTGCTAACAGGCTTAGCATTAGAACCCCACGATTCCTCGAAGGATTACCTGCAGCTAGTAGCAGCGCCCCAATAGTACTCCCAACCGCTGACAGAGATACCATGTACCCAAAACCTTCGTTACCTATCTCCAGTATGTTCACGGCGAATAGAGGAGCAAAGACCTGCATGAACGCCATGCCGAACGTGAACCACCCCATTCCTATTATTAGAACTCCACGTATTTCCCTGAAGCGCCACGAGTACTTTAGGCCTTCTACCAAGTCATTGCCCATACTTTTTATCCCTTGATACCCGGACCTAGCCGGTTCTATGGGTCTTAGCTTCCACGTAAAGAAAACTGCGCCTACATATGCTATGGTCATTACAACATAGGCACCTTCGAACCCGCTTACACTAATTAATAAGCCTGCGCCAGCCGCACCTGCTATTCTAGTTGCAGTCATGCTTCCAGTGCTTAGTGCCATAGCATTAGTAACAAGATTACTTGGTACTATACTAGGAATCATAGCTCGTCTAGCTGGCTGGTCGAATGCCATTGTCCCCCCTCTCAGGAAGTTGTATGCATATATGTGCCAAAGCTCTATCAGTCCAAGTACGACTAACAACGCGAACAATGCTGTTATTGCTAGGACAACCCATTTTGTGGCCAACAAAATAAATCGTCTGTTAAAATTATCAGCGATTACACCAGCAAGAAGGCCAAAACCTACTGCAGGGACAGTCCTTGCTACTAGGACTAGCCCAAGATGTACAGGGCTATCTGTTAAGTATAGGATAAGTAGGGGTTTGGCTATTTGGTCTATCCATAATGCGAAGGCATGAGTTATTTGGCCCATCCATAGGTATACGAAGTCTCTGTACTGAAGAGAAGCAAACGTGCCCTTGAATGAGAAGGCTGGTTTGTTTTCATTGTTCTCTCTATCTTGTGCGTCCAAAGTCTTTTCTACTCATATTTCATTGAAACGGTTAGCTAAACTTTTACTAGAACTAGGTTGTTAGCAGTATAGTATTATTAACTAGTCTAAGTTTCTTATTCTTGGCACGAAAGCGATTACAAATAGCGACATTATCACTAATATGATGGCCAATCCTCCGACCGACCATTCAACACCTATCGTATCAGTAAGAACTCCTGTAAGGAATACGGCGAAACTTGTGAGGCCAAATTCCATCATATAGAGGCTCATAACACGTCCTCTGTACTGATCCTCTACATAGTATTGTAGTAAAGTATTGCCAAGAGTCATCCTGGTCGTCTGACCCAGTCCTACAATCAATATAAATCCTAAGGCCAGGGGCCAAGCTAGGGATGGGATCCACCAGCTTGAGAACGAAAAGCCTACCAGACCAACACCTAGTACGGCACTTCCGGCCATAAGTATGAGGCCTCTTTTCTTATTAGGCAGAGAGGCTAATATTATAGACCCTATCATTGCTCCTACTCCAGATACACTTACCAGTACTCCAAGACCTCCTGCGCCTACATCCAGTACGTCTTCAGAGAACACAGGCAGGAGCATCATGTAAGGCATTGAGAATAAGACAGTTAAGAAAGTCACAATTAATATGATTAGTATAGTTCGATTGTTTTTTACATATTGGAGGCCTTCAACCACGTCTGCGAGCGCCCCTGCACCTTTGAGTGATATTGTGCCTGTTTTGGGCATAAGATATATGAAGAAAACAGCCACTATGTATAAAGCAGTCATCAAGAAGTAGGTACTAGCGAATCCAAAGAACTCTATCATGAACCCACCGACTGCAGGCATCATAAGTCTGTTAAAGTTCATGCCGAAGGTGTTGAGGGCAACAGCATTCATGAGCTGCTCTTCGCCAACTATCTCAGCGATCATGGCTTGTCTAGAAGGCATCATTAGGCCCATGGTTATACCTTGGACCAGTGAACCAGCAATCAGGATCCACCATGAATCTGGTTTGTCTACCCCCAAGAAGCCAAATACGAGGGACAATGCCATAGCCAGAGATATTAGGGCAGAGACTAGTTGTCCCCAGAATAGGACGTATTTCTTTTGTACCCTGTCAGCAATGACACCTCCGAACAGGGAGAAAAATAACATTGGTGCGGCGTTTGCAAGTGCCATTATTCCTAGCGCAGTACCAGATTCAGTTATCCTGTATATTAGCAAAGAACGGACTATCATTTGCATATTCATGGCACCCATTTGTCCAAGCATAGCGATGTAGTACAGTCTGAATACAGGATTTTTGAGCGAAGAGAATGTTCTCAGGTCTCGAAGGGATAGTGTGCGATTTGTCCCACCTGCCGCTGGTGGAGAGGGCTTGGGGGCAGTTTGAGAGACTTGTTCTGATGGTATTAAGTTATCTGCATGAGACTGCTGGTTATTGTCACTCGCAGTACCTTTTGGGTTTTGTATTTCAGGGTCTCTTGGCGGTTCGTAAGTCATCAGATTTCATCTGACGACAATATTAGGTTGTTTCAGGGCTATATGTCAACGAGAAATGTATAAGTTGCGAGCATTTTTAATATGATAGTGCAAATAATCATACTATATGCGCAGATAGCAGATAGCCTGTATTATTAGCTTAATCTAAATTAGGTTGAGGCGAATGTTTACAGTAACAGAAGAAGCTAAGCAAGAACTAAAAAGGATTTACGATAGTAGATCTCTGGATGTTGGTATGTATTTAAGATTGGCAATACCACCTGTATGGACTGGATATGGTGATTTCGGGATAGTTATAGATAGTGAACAAGAAGGTGATATATCTGTACTATTTCAAGATCAAAAGGTGTTGATACTTGAGGGAAGAATAACAACGCAGATATCGAATTCAGTCCTAGATTTCAAAGAGACTCCGGATGGCAATCGGTTCACATTAGATGTTTTTTGATAAATCTGGCAGATACTCTTATTCTGTCAACGTTATATAGTCAGAAGGAACCCTTATTATTGCAATGGATGATATTAAAGAAATTCATATTTTGGAAGATCCGCAAGAATGGTATTCATATCTATGGGGTAAACGTGTCTGTAATGATGATTTAATGTTTGAATTAATGTCTTTGCAGGTTTTTCAGGCAGGGTTGACCTGGAGTAGCATTTTAAAGAGGCGAAACGAATTTAAATTGGCATTTAGGGGCTGGAGAATTGACTCTGTCATGTCTATGAGTGAAAAAGAAATCACAGATTTAACTCAAGACGCTTCTATAATCCGAAACAGAAGAAAAATAGAAGCATGTGTATTTAATGCAAATGTAGCGAAATCTATTCAGGATATGCATGGTTCTTTTTGCTATTGGGTATACGAAGTGCTTGAAGGAACAGATCTGAAAATCTTACAAAAATGCTTGAGTAAAAGGTTCAAGTTTCTAGGTCCAGAGATAACTCGGATGTGGCTGCTAGCAGTGGGTAAGATTGTTAATTTATAGATTAATAATGGAGTGCCTGACCATAGGTGTAAAAGCGAACTCAAATATAGCTGGATACCTCTCAGGTATTAAATCACGTGGGGATTGGAAATGAATACTATTTATGTTAAATTCCATTATGGGTTTAGTGGTTGTATTTAGGATTTTATTCTGACGGAGGTATGAATTGGCAGAGGTATGGATTCCACCAAGGCTTCAAGAGCTTACCGGTGGTAAGCAGCAAGTACAGGTTTCCGGATCTAATGTAAGACAGGTTATCAATGACCTAGACAATCAATTTCCTGGGATGAAGGATCAGCTCTGTCTGGATGGAGATCTTTACCCAGGTATAGCAGTTATAATAGATGGAGAGACAGCCAACCTAGGTGTACTGGAGAGAGTAAAAGAAGATAGCGAGATTCATTTCCTCCCTGCTATATCAGGTGGCTAGTAAAGATAGGGAGTTATACTTTCCAAAAGATGACTCGTGACCTATATAGAATAGCCACCACGCCAATAGGTTGGATAGGGCTAATATGGTCAGATGCTGGACTCAAGAGATCTACCTTGCCTCTTAGTACATACTTTCAAGCCGTGTGTGATCTCAAACTGGATGGCAAGTATGATGAGGCAGGTGAGAATGATCCTTACTTCATGAACATATCAGGATATCTTGAAGATTACGTCTCAGGTATCAATCCGAACCGTAAGCCAGTGTTAGATATTGTTGGTACAGATTTCCAGACAGCAGTCTGGCGTGTTACGGCCTCTATATCGTATGGAACCACTCAGAGTTATTCTTGGGTCGCTGGTAGAATAGGGAAGCCTAACTCCTTCAGGGCAGTTGGTCAGGCACTTAAGGCCAATCCGGTTCCTATATTTGTTCCATGTCACAGAGTAATATCTTCATCAAAGGGATTAGGTGGTTATGTCGGTACTTCGGCTATAGATACTAAGCATAAGCTCTTACAACTGGAAGGCTACATATGAAATTGTAATCCTGTCGTAGATGACATTGTATGTAAGGATTAGCCTGTTTAATACAGCCTTACTCTCTTTCGACTTTTATGCTTTCGTTGCCGACTAACTGTGCGAGCTCAGAGTGCAATTGTTCACAATAGCTTACGCTGGCGAACGGTAGATCTCCCTTTACAGTTTTTCCATTTGTTTTTATAACTAATGCTGTAGGTGAGTTGCCTCGATGATTTAATAATAGTCGTACTATATCTCTGAGTTTCTGTTCGTCTTCTGTTGGATCATCTGACTCCTCTATATGGATCCACAATTTGATATCGTTTGATTTTGGTGAAGGATTTTCTAGAAGCTCAGTATTAGACAGGTTATTTTCAGGATGCTTGTTTACCCCGTTAGTGTGTAAAGATTTATTATTGATTGTGTTCTCCTGTAATTCTGAAGTTACTGCAATTTCATTGCTTGGCATTGATCTTTCAGGGCTATATTCTACGACTTCGTCGCAATGTATAGATAATTCGTCTTCCCTGGATCTAAGTTTCCCAACTAGTTCTACCAGATTGCCTTCGTACCAAATATCTTGTGTCCTATCATATATATTCGGCCAAACTATGACTGTTATATTTCCTACCATCAGGGCAAGGTCTAGTATTATGAAAGCCTTTCCTTCTCGAGTAGTTCTTTGATTTATTGATGAGACTTGGCCAACTAGGTTAAGACTCTTACCTATCATCTCGGACTCTATATCTTCCCGTGATATTATAGAGTTACTCGGTGCGCTATATGCAGCTGCAGTTAGAGGGTTGTTTGTGATCCAGGTTCCTAATAATTCTTTCTCCCATTCCATTAGTTCTTTGTGTAGGATTTCACCATGGTCCAACTGGAGGTTTTCCATAGGCATTTTGACGGATTCTCCAAATAGATCGAACATATTTGTTTGCCCCGAGTCTCTCAGCTCCGATTCTCTTTGGGCAGTTGCCATAATTCTATCTATGCTAGCCAGTGTTGGGCCTCTTGGAGACAATGAGTCAAGTGTTCCAACTCGGATGAGGCTCTCCATTGCTCGGCGGTTTACATTGCTTAGATTACCTCGTCTGCATAGGTCTTCTATCGATGTATAAATCCCATTACTAGTTCGTTCATCTATCAACGAGGTAATTGCCTGTTCGCCTACATGTTTAACACACGCCATGCCAATTCTTATAGCATTCTGTCCTTCATGGTTAACGTCTATTGAAAAATTGGCGGCACTTCTGTTTATATCTGGAAGTAGTACCGGTATGCCTAATCTAAGGCATTCAGCAGTGTCTCCAGATATTTTATCTGCCTGGCCTAGATGAGAGTTCATTAAGGAGGCCATGTATTCTTCTGGGTAGTTAGCCTTCAGATAAGCGGTCCAGTAGGCTATCATGGCATAGCTTACGCTGTGAGCTTTGTTGAAAGCGTAACCTGCGAAAGGTTCTATAAGCTGAAACACTTCTTCTGCCAGTGACTTTGGGAATTCCATAGACAATGCACCGTCAATGAATTTCTGTTTTTCGTGCCCCATTACCTCAGGTATTTTCTTACCCATTGCTTTTCTGACCACATCAGCTTCTCCTAGGGAGTATCCAGCAAACGCCTGGGCAATTAGCAGAACCTGGTCTTGATATACTATTACGCCATATGTCTCTTCCAGAATTTTCTTTAGTGCTTCATGAGGATATTTGGGGGCGATTTTACCGTGCTTTGCATCTATGAATGTGTCTATATGCTCCATAGGGCCTGGCCTGTATAGAGCTATCATGGCTGCAATATCCCCTATAGAAGATGGTTTCAATTTTTGTATGTACCTTCTCATTCCAGAACTCTCGAGTTGGAATACACCAGTAGTCTCCCCTGAGGACAGCAGATCAAAGGTAGGTTTGTCTTCAAAATCTATGTCATATAAATCTATTGAAACACCTCTCCTGATGGATATTATTCTCCTTGCTTCCTCTATTGTGGATAAGTTTGTGAGGCCCAATATATCCATCTTAAGTAGACCAAGTTTGGCAATGGGATCCATTGGATATTGAGTCATTGCCATATCTTCGAGGGCGCCTTTGGAAGGCCTTTGTAGTGGCACATAATTGACTAAGGGTTCTCCGGATATTACGACTCCAGCTGCGTGCGTGCTTGAGTGTCTAGTTACACCCTCTAGCCTTAGTGCATTCTCTATTAGGTTTCTTAGTTTGTTATCGTTGTCGAATAGTTCTCTAATTTCTGAACCGTCTTCTAAAGCATCTCTCAGATTGTTGATTTTGTTTGGTATGAGTCTGGCAACTCTGTCGACTTCGGAATAGGGTAGGCCAAGAGCTCTGCCTGTGTCTCTTATAGCGGCTTTGGCACCCAGAGTTCCGAAAGTGATAATTTGAGCTACATGGCCGCTTCCGTATTTCTTTGTCATGTAGGTGATGACTTCTTCTCTTCGGTCATCCTGAAAATCCATGTCTATATCAGGCATTTCTCTGCGCTCCAGATTTAGGAACCGTTCAAAGACGAGCCTGTATTTTAATGGGTCTATGTCCGTTACACCTAGGCAATACAGGGCTAAGCTAGCAGCTGCGCTGCCGCGGACTCCAAATAGTATCTTATTGTCTCTGGCAAATCTTGCGATGTCCCAGACAACCAAGAAATAGTTTGGGAATTGGGTTTTTTCTATAACATCTAGTTCATATTCAAGCCTAGAGTATTCTTCGGGACTGGGTTCATGGTATCGTCTTTTTAGACCTTCGTAGCAGAGATCAGATAGGTATTTATAGGCATCTTTTCCATCAGGAGTGGAATATTCTGGCAATCTGAGTTGATCGAAGTCAAGTTCTATATGGCACATTTCTGCTATACGGTTGGTGTTGTCTATTGCGTCGGGAATATCCTTGAAGAGTTCTATCATTTCTTGCGGGCTCTTCAGATAATAAGATTCATCTGACATCTTTAGTCTATTGTCATCGTATATGTTTGTGTTTGTGTGGATGCATACTAATAGGTCTTGTATGGGAGCATCTGCTTCCTCTATGTAATGGCAGTCGTTTGTGGCAACTAATGGTATGCCTGTATTAACACTAATTTCTTGTAATTTTTCGTTAATATTAGGTAATTCAGGTATGTTTGTATGCCTTTGTATCTCTAGGAAGAAATCTTCGAAGGTATCTCTGTACCATATGGCAGCACTTTGTGCATCTTCTATTCTGCCTTCAATAATCAGGCGAGGGATTTCCGCTGAAGGGCATCCAGATAATGCAATTAGTCCTCTGCTATGGGCTGCCAAGAATTCTTTGTCAACTCTAGGCTTATAATAGAAACCTTCGAGATGAGCTACTGATGCGATCTTTAAGAGATTCGAGTAGCCTTCGGGATTTTTTGCTAGTAGTAATAAGTGGTAGGGAGTTTTGTCTGCAGGTGTTTTGCTGTGACGGCTTTCTTGCGCTAGATATGACTCCAGACCTATTATTGGATTTATGCCAAACTCTTTACATTGCTTGTAGAATTCTACCGCTCCGTAGAGCCCTCCATGGTCTGTTATCGCAAGTGATTTCATACCCAGTTCTGATGCTCTCGCAACAAGCGCGGGTATATTGCTTAGCCCATCAAGCAGGCTATATTCCGTATGGTTGTGAAGGTGTGTGAATTCTGCCGGCATAATATCAATTACGCCAATTATAGCACTTTATGACGTCTCGCATACAAGATGTTGTGGCACCAAATTACATGTATTTTGGGTGGTCTGATGTCCTCGATAA